>Ga0126342_10002832_pt1 | contig 27776 bp, 24 predicted proteins | sample Cyp1metagenome_FD_92528 | JGI IMG/M metagenome (GOLD analysis project Ga0126342, IMG submission 92528) | Coral microbial communities from Lord Howe Island, Old Settlement Bay, Australia - Cyphastrea 1 metagenome | ecosystem: Host-associated > Invertebrates > Cnidaria > Coral ... | reverse complement strand
TTCGGGGTTCTCCTTGTTCAGGAGACTACGTACTGTTTGCTGAGCGCCCGACCGGCCCTTGTTCAGGGCTCTCCTTGTTCAGGAGATGCCAGGGGTCGGCGGCAGGGGGCGGCAGCCCTTATATATATATATATATATATATATATATATGTATGTATAGATGGATACATGGATACATGTATGACACATACATGTATACATGTCCACATCTCTACATTTATGCATCAATACACAGATACATTTATGCATATATGCGTGTATGCATATAATATGCATATATGTATATATGTATATATGTATATGTATGTATATATGTATATGTATATATGTATGTATAATATATATATATATATGAAAAATTGATAAACACACATTTGTTTGCATATGTGCATACATACATATATATATATATATTTGTATATGTATATATGTATATATTTATATGTTTATACATGTGTCTATGTATATATGCTTTCTGCATGTACATATATATATAATATACACGCATATTAGGTATATTAGATCATGTGACCTGATCATATACGGGCCGTTTCAGGAATTGGTGGCAAACATGTACTACCTCAGTGCTGGACAAAAGCGTTGAGAAAGCAGACCACCGCCTGCAACAAGCACAAGCAGGTTGACACAACGCTCTCCAGGCTCGATTTTAACTCGGTTGAAGTGTCAAACTGCTCCGAGCTGATCCTGATCAGCCAATCTGTTACCTGATGTGAATATACCAACCCCATCTGTAGGGAACTTCGATTTTTCTTCACCTGCGACGCTGTTGTCTCTTGCCCTTGTGCAAGTAGGTCGTCCAATAGAAGCAAGTGTCTTTTTCCATTGATCACTGTACATCTTGGACTGAATCTCATCAGGAGATATGGTCGCAAGAGCTCCTCTTTGCTCCACAACTTCTTTGAAGGTGAAACAAAGAAGCCAAAGGGGGCAAAAAAACAAAAACTCTTCGGAATCACCAGGAATCCTAGGCCATCAGCACCAGTTTGCACATGTCAGAATCACCTATGAAGACTCAACGCAGCGCCGCAGGAAATGACGAAATGACTCGGGTCCACTCGGGTCCCCCACAACTCTTCTACTCTCTCCATGAAAATGAGCACAAAGGAGGCAGCAGCATCCCATGATGGTAAACCTGGCGGCAGCATCCCATTCGTTGGCCAATCCACCGTGGGTTGCTGTGGCCAAGGCGCGAGATCGGGAGGAGGATGCCCAACAGCGGAGTTGCCGAGCCCAGACTGAGTCAAAACATGGGCGCAAAACTGGGTCGCAAATCACAAGCCTTTCGTATTTCATGCTTTTGAAAAACCATGCCGACATTGGATTTTTGTTGGGAAATATATCATGAAACACGTAATTTTCCTGGAAAAATCGCCCTATGCAGTACATGTTCCAGCTGTTCATTTTCTTCAGTCGCTCCACTTCCAGTCATTCCAGTCCTGAGTTCTTGGCACTTGTGTGAGTTGAATGAGGAGAATAAGCCCCGCTGTGCCCATCACGACAAAGAAACAGGGTATGGCACCCCAGTACACTTCGTCTCCCATGGCTTCACCTGAGATCGATCAAGTCCAGTTCTGGATCCTGGCAGAATGAAAAACAGATGTCCACTTCGAAAGCAGAAAAAAATGTCTTCCAAAGAATGAACATACAAAGTTTCAGTGGCAATAGATCGACTCCAAGCAAAGGGGTACAATGTCTGCCTCTGTTTATGTGGATCTACATGTACACATTACGCATCAACACATTGGCATGACTAAAAAGCACCACGTTTTTCAGTCGGCGCAGCACCCACCCGTCCTGATCAGATTTGATGCAAAGCCAATCCAGTGGATGCCCAAAGAAAACAAAAAAACTGCGTGCTGATTTGGTGAAGCTTGCTGATTCAAGCTGATCCTAAAAGCAGTGCCCTACTTTTTTCAACGAGTAGACAAGTACATGATCAAATGGCCATGGTTTGATAGTGCGTCAAGTGATAATAAACTCATAGCTGTCCCAAGTCCACAACTCCAAAACTTTCTGCAAACTTGTCAGGAGCCAAGAAAGCAGACGTCCCACGCATGCAATCTACACGTGAACCACAGCGCGAGAAGTCATTCATGCTTGTCAACTGATCCCTTCCGGGATCAGACCAGAAGAGGCGTTGGTTGAACAAAAATAATAAAATGAGGTATCCTACGGTACCCCAAAATCCATCCCATGGTTGATCATAGTTTGTTTACATGTAAAAATTGCCATTTGGGTGTTTCTCCATTTTTCCAGTACCATCCAATACCACTTTTCACCATGGCTTTCTTGAAAACGACGTTTTCACGTTGGTGCCTCTGGTGGCATTGGCACCTGCAAGGCCGGGCAGCCCAGTGTTGCACCTGACATGGTGCTGCTTTTGCCACCAATTCTGAGGATTTTTGGATAAAAGTTGTGCCTTTGAAAATCTTCTGCAGGCGTGGATGCCGCTGCAGTCTCATCCCAAGGTGGAAGCAAATCCTGATTTCGGTAGAGGCACTACATCGAAGACGATGTTCAGTCGAAGCGAAGCACAAAACATGGTGTATTTTTTCTAAATGCCTGAGTTCGCCTTAGCCATTGAGAAAATGTAAATGATGTGAGAAGCACATGGAATGGGCAAGCAAGCTCCTATGAATAGTTACTAAAGTCCAGCAACCATCGCAGCCGGGGTTCATGCCACCCATGCTTGCACCATGAATAAAGAGGGGTCGTTGTCTGAGTCGTCCAAGAATCTGCCCAAGTTGCAACGCTGGAGAGCCGATGAGAGCGGATGCAGTGGAAAACTCGCTTTATTTTCCCATGCCTCTGGAGCCATATTCGCATTGAAAACCTGCGCAGCTGATCTCAGTAGCCACTCGGCTTGGGTTGTGTGATCTTCTGGAGAATCCTCTCAGTATCAATCAGTTTTACATAGTTTTACCCTTTGAAGCCTTTGATCAAAGAGCAAGCAACATAATTCTCAAACACTTTCGATTGAGAGGTGTCTGCAGAACGAGAGACTTTTGATGTTTTTTTTTCGAGCGCTGGGGCCGCTGGGGCCGCTGGGGCTGTCCTCACCTCTGCGCGAACTGGCTCGTCACCGACATCAAAAATTGCCTCGCAATGACACAAGAACTTTTGTAGTCCAAGCCGGTCACGGCAAGCGACACCGAGAGCGCTTATACCGTATATCCCCACTCAATACATCTATATCACATCTATCGCTTCATAAATCCTGCGGGGTAGTTTCCTCAAGGACTTTTTTCATCCTGTTTCTATGTCACGCTGTGTCACCCTGAGTCAAAGTGGGCCTCTGTCAAAGCTTCCAAGTCTGCAAAGACATGGTGCCAGTCCTGACAGGAATCTAGAATCAGAATGAATCAGAATGCATCAGAATGCATCAGAATGCATCAGATTTCCAGATGCATCTCATCTCAGCATTTCAGGCCTGTATCAAGGCACGGGTGCCCTCGCTGTAGCCATGGCCTGGAAGAACTCACAACCCACGCTACCCCCATGAAGCGAGGCGCTGATTCAGAGAAAGTGCCACATTTTAACCTGTCAGCTTCTGTCTTTTTTGCACAAACAAACTTTGGACTGTCAAAAACCTCAAAGCTCTCTCCAAATCGTAACATCGAGATGATCAGTCGCGATTATGAAAGGGTTCTTACCGTTCTCGCCAGTGTCCATCTGCAGGTGTCACTGCCACCAGCAGGTGCCGGCGCCCTGCTGAACTTTCTTGTGAGATTGCCATTGAACTCCATTTGATAGCTTTGCAGCATACATTGTCAATCCGTTATTCCCAAGGTACTTTGGTTCCAAACATGAAGTTAAACACCCTTCAGATCAGCGACTATTTGGAACAAGTGCTCAAGTCTCAAGTCCTGTGCGTGAAGTTTGAGGCGCCAGCCCATGATGTCTACCCCAAAGACTGCGAAGCCTGGCTGTCTGGGTTTGGATCAAGGAATGAATCCGTTTCGTTTCCCAATCGTGCCCTCAAGCTTGAAGTATGATGGAAAGATTCACAAAATTCTAGATTTTGGGATTCTGAACATAAATTGTTGGAGGAATTTGACCCAACTCCAGCTTATTCCAATGCCAAAAAATGGCCAAACTTCAATGGCCTTCTCTCGCCAATCGAGGCAGGAACTCACCTGCCCAATGCCTCTGCGACGCTCTGCGATTCTGAAAGCTTCAGAAACTTGAAAGCTATGACAACAACGCAGCGATGCTGACCCTCCGTTCACGTGGCTGTTCATGCCGTGGCAGTGGACGATGACCGCCTGCAGCTTGAAAAGCATGAACTGGAGGAAGAAGAAGAAGAAGAAGAAGAAGAGGAGGAGAAGAAGAAGAAGAGGAGAAAGCAAAAAAATGGAAAAAGGATGAAAAAGGAGAAAGGAGAGAAAGAAAGAAGATTGATTCAGCCATCGCCCCTTGGTGTAAGTACAGTCAGGTCTCTTTTAGAGAAGGGTGCACATCGCCAAAGTTGTAAGGTAGACAGGTAGACTCAGGTAGACGGGTAGGCCATGGTATCCTGCCTTCACTTGCCGTGCTTCCAAATCATCGCTTGGTAGTAGGATCCGCAAATGCCTCAGAGTAGGCAGAGGTGTTCAAACCAAATTGCATCTGAATTCGATTGGATTCCCAACTTGATCCCAACTTGTTGTTTGTTCAGTCTAACCATTCGAGCAACCGTTCAAACCGCTCAAACCGTTCTAAGTTCTTCAAACAGCCAATCCCACTTGCCACGTTGCAGGCGATGTCCCGAAGGCGCCTGCAAGTACAGAGATAGACGAGAGAAAACCAGCTGTGTGTCTCCTTTAAAAAGAAGAAAATGTGCAAAATATCTGACGTCATCTTGAGTTCCCCCAACATCATCAAGCACACTCTTTCGCATGATTGCAGTCTGAAGCCTCTCACAATCGATTTTAGTAGCAACCCCTGCACGGCAAACTTTGGCCTGAAAGAATGCTTGAGTTTTCGGTCGCCTCGAAATAACAGGTCTGGTGCAAACACGAGCCTTTGCGGGTTCTCTTGCTCTCACTTTCACCCTGGGAATCCAGCTGAAACCGTTTTAGCTTCTCTAGCGCTGTCTCGTCATTCTCCGCCTTGCCAATGCCAAGTAGTAAGTTGCCGCTTACATGTCTCTACAAGATTCCCTAATCGTTCGTGACTCATTCATGTAGGTTTTGCCTTGATGTGTTCTGTGTTGCTTTGCAGAACATCTCGTCGAGTCAATGCCCCAACATCAGCCGCCTTGATGGATGCAATCCATCTTTCCTCCTCCTGCGAATCTGGAATCAGAACTAAGCATTGGATCCAGCGTAAGTGAATATTCAACATGTTCAATCAGTAGCATTAAAACCCAGCAATGACTTGTCCTCCGGAGTCATTGCTACAGTGTGCGGAAAAATTCATCTATTTGAGCCAGTGGCTAGCAAGGCCGGTGGGAGGTAAGCTGTTAGCAACCTGATTTCAGTCACAATCCAAAATCTTCCGGCAATGATTGCTCAGTTGCTAAGCCTATTCAGGCACCGATGTAAGGCGCCAGCACTCTGCTCGAAGTGCCTGTGCAATGACAGGAGCAAGGAAATCAGCTTATATTATATTATATATATATGTACATAATCTATATATATGTGTGTGTGTACATTTTATACTATATTATATTATATTATAATATATTATATTATATTATATTATGATATATTATGATATATTATGATATATTATGATATATTATGGTATATTGTGATATTAATAAAATATTATATTATATTATATCATATTATTGTACTATACTATACTATTTTATGTTATTTTATTTATTTTATATTATATTATTTTATTTTATATTATATCATATTATATCATATTATACATATGTATATACTACAGTATATATATATATATTGCTGCAAAAAAAAAAAGTTTCAAAAGTGTGCAACTTCCAAATACTGCCTGCTCAACGAGTCTTGGTCGCTCAGGACTTCCGCGACAGGGCCTGGATGTGTCCAACCCCTACTGCCTCAGCATCTTGGAATCAAAGCCATGAATCATGTCAGGCAAGCCCCGGAGTCGCATGGTACCGCATCGCTGGAAGCTCCTGTTATCAACAAATCCGTGAAAAAAAAAACAAAATGTAAAGCTGCAACAACCGAATCTGAAGGAAATCTACCATCAACAACTGTGTTTTGCTGCGGATGAGATTGGAAACAAAACCCTAACACCCTCTTCCAATGAGTTGAGTCTCTTTGTTAAATCGACCAATATCAAACTCTTCCCATGGTGCCTGTGGAGAACTAGCCATCGGACCTGGCCGCTGGGATGCTGGGATAACGAGAGTACTGGCAATCTTCTGGACATTAACTGGACATTGGCGACATGGGTGTGTCTGAAAATAGTGTACCCCTTTTTACCCAATGGTTAATGATCATTATCCCTATTAAATGGCTATAATTGGGAATATACCCTATTTTCAGACAAATCCACATCAATGTTCTGGTTCTTCTGGTCCTTTTGGATTCCCATGGATTCCCTGCTTTCACATTCATGAATACTCCCAGAGGCTCAGCGTCTCCCAGCCATGAGTTTAACGTCTTGGATGTCTTGGGCCCCATACCATGGATGTGGCTGGAGGTCCTCATTTCAGGAGATGATGCATGCGGCGCATGCGGCTGTTGCCTCACACCTGACCTCGCCAGCACCGCTTCAAAAGACCATTTGATCTGCTATTCCTCTTCTTGTCAAGCACTGTTGGTGCCCAACAAAGACTTACACATCTCGCTAAGCACTTCTCACTTGTCGTTTTTGAAACCAGGGCGATTCGAAAGTTGATTGAGTCTGCTGTCAACACACTTGAACTTGCACATACACAGTTGGGCATATCAATGGCATATCTACATGGTCAAGTCTTTGATCCAAGGCGCCATGATGGAGAGCTACCTGGCAACCCGTAACTCCCGCAGTCTCACAAACCATGAAGCATTGGGTGCCAAGATTGTGCAGCACAGCCAGCAGAGTCCAGTTTCAAACACTCTAGCAGCTCTAGCACAATGCATGCCGGCGAGAATACTTTTTTGGCATCTCATCATCTTGCGGTCAATGGTTTGCTCCACAGTAACAGAGTTCACACAGGATGTGAGCCCCTGTTTGCTCTTCTTAATAGCAACAATGCACGGGCAACAAGCCCAGTTTCTTTCAGTAATTAAAATTCCAGACTTTGGATCTATGCCAGTTGCAGTCACACGGCTGTCCTACGCCACGAAAAGGACAGCTATCAGCTGATTCAGCTGCATGTGGCCAAGGTGACTCTGTTGTCACACAGACATCAAGACACGATTGTCCATCAGTATGCAGCACAAACTGCATGCCTCTGTTCTTGTCTGAACTGATCCCTTCCGTGGATCGGTTTCACCATTTCATGCTTGGATGGTCACCTCATGGTTGCAAAAAGGCTTAACTCAAATGTCTCTCGGTAAGAAACCTGTAACGAGATTTTAGCAGGTACAATCCGCTGGCCTGGGACTGTGTCGGATTGAAATGTCTTGGTCGATATCTTGTTCTTTGGCTGTGCGTGCTCTTGTTCTTCTGAAACGCGTTTTGCTTCGTCTGAATCAGTCGTGCTGGCTCTAAAATGGTGTACGGCAAGTAATTACCTGCCATTAAAGTTGTCTAAAGCAACAGTCCGTCTTTCTTCTATATATATATACATATTCTTCCTCTAACCTGTACAAGGCCAGTATTATGGCCCATGACAACCTGCTGTTACATCAGTTTGTTTTTGCACCCGTGTTTCTATACCAAACAGTTTTTGTACAAACTACTATAACTAATATCTTAAGAGACATCAACAAACCAAGTATTACGCCAAGGAATGTTCACCCACACCAGCGCCAACACCAAGCAATTTGTACACATGCTAGTTTTTACACAAAAAGCTTTTACACCACACCTGCTTTTACATCAACTGGCTAGCTTTTGCACAAGACCTTTATTTACACCTCCCAGTTCTCACACGAACAAACCTTTATGCACCAACCATCAAAATATCACCAAGCTTTACACCAACAAGCCATTACGCCAACCAACTTTTACAGCAAAGAAGCAACTCAGGTGTTTCAATTGGGACCCAAACTTTCAAAGCCAGGCCACAGGACCAGTCTGCAAATACTCCTCGGGCCCAACCACAATGTTGCCAAGAAATCTGCGGATGCTTTTCAGGCCTTCCAAATGACCTTAGAGCAATATGAGCAATGAGCATCAAATCATCTTAAACCATATTAATTAAATCCATTCAATCAGTCTTCTGAGAATGCAATTATGTCTACGTATCAACAACCTGCGCTGCACCCTGCCTGCTTTGCCATTGAAGGATGACACACCAGACTCCACGACACGGGTCTGAAACATGTTGTAGAAGGAATCCAGCGCCTATCACAAGGAGTTTGGAATGGCCTGGAATGGCTCTGGACCAGGGCAGTCAGGACTTCTGAGACCTCGATTCCTTTGCCTCTGCGATCACAAAATACTGTACCACCTCACTGATCTGCCAGGTTGCAGTGGCCATCACACAGTAGTCCTCTCCGAGAAAATGACATGCGTTCATATTATCAAATGCGCAAAAGCACAAAATTGACGAAACGGCTGATAAGATTCCCATCAGCAACCTGTCTCTCTTCATGTCGGAAACTTCCCTGTTTTCTTGGAGTCTTATGATGTCTCACTGATGTGAGTCTCATGTCGAGTTCCAGAAACCCACGCCGCGGTCCGTATTGATACCGGTGATCACCACCTCTTCGATGCCGAGCTTGTGCAAATGAGACTCCAAATCAGCCCCTCCAGCGAAGCACGAATACCTCAATCCCAAACAAAAACGTCTTGGCATGGCGGCATGGCGGCATGGCGGCATGGCTGTCCCAACGCAGACTCAGCGAGAGTAACCTTCAACTGCTCAGTTGGATGGATGGCTTAGGCCTTGGCTGATACTTTTTCACGAATTCCTTGGGACAAGACAGAGGGTCCGTAGCACATCCAAATAAAATGGACATGGCGGACATGCTGTTCACACCAAAAATCACACCAAAATCACTGGTAGTTCTGGTTATTTGCTTATTCATCCAGATTGTTCAATGCCAAGTGTCCAGCCCCAAGTCACGCAGCTCGGGTATGAGCTCAGCACCCGGAGTGCCGGCATGTCCAATGTGTGGGAACATTTCGGCCAGAGAAGATGGCGGACCGCCTCTGATATCACAGCAATAGATTGATTCAAGGAAAATCGACAGGAAACCATGGTTTTACCAGCCAAAAAAAGCAGTCCTGCAAAATGTCCCTGAAATTCTGGGACTTAAAGCAGGAAGAGATTTCAAATAATTTCAAAGCATGCAAAGGCTGGAGGTGCTACAAGGTGCAGAAGGCGGCCTTTCTCAAACCAAAGGTGGGAATCAATCAATGCGTCCTTGGTACGAGCACAGAGCATGGTTCCCAGACATAGACCAAACATGCCTGTGACTTGCTGACACAAACGAAAATCGCAACATGCTCACAGAAATCATCCACAACATTTCACAACTATATCAAGACAAGAAGCGAATGTGCCGCTTTGCGCAAGCTCTCTGATTGTCTGAATCATCTTATCCTTCTGGAATGAGATGTTTGCCACCTGCTAAAGCTGCTAAAGAATCTCGCTTTCACAGAATGGGTTCTAGGTGGGCCAATTTATAAGTCCCATAGCAGCCTGTTCAACGGTCATGTCAACCACCACGAGGGCCCGTCGTATGGCTTGTGCAACGGGCATCGCCCACATCGCCCAAAGCAGAAAAAGGATGCGCCGCATTGCTGGAAATGACTAAGTGCTGACAAATCCACTTAAGCCAAGCTCGAAAAGCTCGAATTGGTGTCAGCAAGTAGTACTGGTAGTACTCTAACAAAACGAAGTAAAACTGCAGAAGAGCCCAGATCTCATGTCTCTTGAACCACTTTGTACGCCAGCCTTCTTGGTACCCAGGACCAAGCTTTGGAGGCAACCTCTAGAAGATGTGCAGGCGGTGAATGCATTTGTCTCAAGATCGAAATTGCGTGAAATTGTAGCTGAGTAGCAGCAGATTGTTGATGCTGTTCAACATCCCATCCTGATCTTTGGCTGAAAGAGACCCATTAAAGAAAAGTTGTTTCAGCACAGAGAAGTCAAAACGGTTCCAGTGACTGTGGAGGAAAATGCTCAAGAGAAAGGATCCAAACGGCACTGTCATGCCGAGTCAAGGCTTACGTATCATCTCATTTCGTCTAGACCTTCGGACCACTACGCTTGACACTGAGTTTGTCGCAACAGATTGGATGTCCGCTCGAGTGGATGCATCGAGGAACTCGGATTGCCATGCCATGTGAAATCTGCCTCGCTGGGACGGTGGGCAATTTTGAGATCGGAGTCACTGGAGGTCATGAAATTTGGGTGTGTCTGAAAATGTCGTGTACCCCTAAACCCAATGGTTTTGCTGATCATTATCCCTATTAAATGGCTATAATATGCTATTTCATTGGGAATATACCCAACATTTTCAGACAAACCCATTTTGCTCATGACTCAGCAGCTCAGTTCGCAGCATGGAACCCGAAAAGGGCTCAAACGCTATCCATCAACGCTACCGACTTATAGCCGATCTGCTGGGCTTCTCTCCGACACTTTTTCTGGTTCACACCAGGCACTGGATGGTCAATGCTTGGGAATCGGAATGTCCTGTTCTCCGACAAACCATCAGATTTGCACCAGCATTGACAAATATTGCTGTAATTTTCACAGGGCATGTGCCAATTCGTCCTGGCAATCCAATCAGCGCAAGGGGCTTGAATCTAGAGGTTGCAAACTAAGACACATGTCACGTGAAATCCACAAGTGAAAGACTAGACCTTGAAATATCGTGGCATGAGCAGGTCGCTGCAATGGTGTAGCTTGAAATGTGTGCAGTGCTGCCGGCGATTCTTCGCAATGGCATCAGAAACACTTGTTTTCTTCCTGCTGGACGGTTCAAAGGCTGCTCTTCAGCAACCAACCACTCTCAGCAATTTTCTCTGCAACAGAGCGGATTAGTGAAAGATCAAACACGTCACGGCCATTCACCTTCGGGGAAGCGTTGTAGGAATCAAATGACTGATACGACTGATATGACTGTGTACCAATTGATATTGCTAGAAGCTCTCGGCCTGACTTCGAATGCGAGTCTCCATGTCTATCCAAACGACAGCATCTTTGTAGTTTGCCTGGAGGGAGATTTGAAAATCAGTGGATGTTGATAGTTCCTTAAATTATTCAAATGACAGGAGTTTGGTTTTCATGCATCTTGAAAAAATGTTTTAAATTGGAGGTTTTGTGGAGGTCGTCCAACAAAAACCGTGAACCATGAACGGAAGGAACTGCAATGAGTAGTCGCATGGGTAGACACGCAGGGGTCATCATTGGAGAATGAAAAATGCCACAAACACAGACTGAGTTTGAATTTTGAACAAGGAATGAGCACCGGGACTGTGCCCGGCTGCCACAGATGGTGCACCCAAACCACCACAGTTTGGCAAGATAGCACAAGTTCAGCATAGGTGAGTTCAGCAAGTAATGTAAATCCAGCAAGGCACATAGCAATTTAATCGATTGATGTAGGAGAGCTGGATTTAGACAAACAAACAGGGTAGTTGGCACCAAGCAAACGTGCCGAATTATTTGGTCACTGGTCACTTTGAAATGGGAATTCTTAAGACTAGGAGAATAGAAAAATTCAGTTGCAACATGTCATAATATGTGTGCGTGTGTGAGGGCCTGTCCGTGTGTGTGAATGTGTGTGTGTGTGCGCGTGATTTTTACTTACATACATACATACATGCACGCATGCGTGCATGCATGCATACATAAATACATCCATCCATGCATGCATGCATGCATACATACATGCATGCATACATGCATACATGCATGCATGCATACATACATGCATACATGCACACATGCATACATACATGCATGTATATTATATATATACTGTCAAACTCAGCTAATTTGCTGAACGCTGAGCAGTGCCCTTTTGGAACATGTCGCCTGGCCTCGCATCCAATCGCCGTCCGCGATCCTTTCTCCATCAGAGGAGGGTGGGCAGAGGAGCCAAGCTATGGCTGGTAAGGACAAAACAGAAGAACAGGGTTCTGGGTTGGGGCAGGGCTTCCCCATTTCTCGAGGCTGAGATTCACACTGGTAGCGGGGCCTCCATTGGAGGCATCGGAAGGTAAGGTACTTTCCCCAAAATTTCTTTAAGATGGGAAGGCGGTTCCTAGGTAAGTGTTGCAAGTTGTGAAAATTTGGTCGTTTGGGCCACTCAGTTTTGCATGCAACAAACAAAAATCTTACAGAACCATTTGTCATCCCAAACTTCAAAACGAAGAAGGCATTCCAGTGCTGCAGCAATGGCCACGACGGGCGAAGGTGGCACTTCTACCACCAAAGATCGGACGAGCTCCATCTGGTCAATCCTTCCGTCTTTTGATCCAGCCACTGATGATCCTAGGGAATATGTGGACAAGGTGAAGTTCATACACTCCATCTGTCCAGCCAAAGACAAGCCGATGCTTGCTCCGAGACTTGTGATGTTGATGAAAGGGACAGCATAGGCTCAAATTCGTTCCACAGACACCTCAAAGCTGCCGGATCCTGAACAAGGCATTAAGGCGCTTCTTTCCTCAGTGGCCACTTGGGAAGAAGCGGCAGGGCTTCAGACCTATGAAAAGTTGACCGCGCCATCTACAATCTACAAGATCATCCAGAAGAACGACGAAACCAACATGAGCTTTGTCAATCGGCTCAATGTGGCATTCCAGGACTTAGGTGAAGTCACTGTGAAAGAGATGAAAGCATTCATACTCCTCAAGCAGAGTGCTTTGACGCCTTATGACAAACGCAGGGTCATAGTAATGACGGCCGGGAAGATCAGTGCTGAGAAGATCGAGATGGCCATGCGCTCTCCCAACACCAAGGTGCTGGGAAGTGGTTCAACAATGGACCCTAAGAAAAAGGTCTACCCAGTCAACTATGTGGAGGATGAGGTGGAAGAAGCTCACAATGTCATCGAAGATGATGCAGTGGATGAAGAATGGATTCTTCAGTCATTGGTTGAACGATGCCCAGGTAGTTTGTGCTTCTCAGCCTACTTGGAGGCACGAAGCAGGACCCAAGATCGGATCAAAGCCCGAAGCTTTTGGCCACGAAAGGGCAAGGGCAAGGGCCTAAAGAAGGGCTTCGGCAGCAAAGGCGGTGGCAAACGCCGTCATTCCCTGGCAGGCAGGATCGCAGCATCCAATTGCAGGGTGTGCGGGCAGAAAGGACATTGGAAGTGGGAGTGTCCAAAGAGATCTAGTTCTCCACGGCGACTTCCACCGCAGACGTCAATGTGGCTCTCGAGGTGGAAAGTGGGAACTTTGAAAATGAGATCGTTGACCACCTGCCAGACTCTGAGGCGGTGATCTCTCTACATGATCTTCTTCAGGGACACCAGGACAGAAGGTCTGGGATCAAACAAGTCAATCCTCCTTTTGAGTCTCTGGAAATCCAAAAGGTGATTTCCCCTGTTAATGAAGAATTCGTTTTCATGACGGAATCTGGTAGGAATTTTCGAAAGCTGAATGATCTTGCCCAATCTTTGGATGCTTCCCGTTTGAAACAACAGTTGTCAAGGGTGGTGGGTCGTGTTTCTTCCAGGACTAAGGGTGTTGGACCTGGAACTGGAACTGTTTTGAGTGCTGAGGTACGGTGTCCAGGTATAATCGATACTGGTGCAAACAAATCCGTGATTGGGCAACGCAGAGTAAAAAGGCTGATCGAAAGTCTTCCGAAAGCAGCGCAAGTGCAATGAAGTTCTTTCAAGTATTGGTGCATTGTATCTTCCTATTGGTGACAAGTGGATGAGGTTGGAAGTGGTGAACTCCCAAATGCATTTTTGAAATCAACCTCGGCTGATGTGTCTTCTGGCAACAGTGAGCTGATTTTCAGGATGTAGGGTTCCCCTCAAAACAAATCTAAAAGGGTTATTCACTGTTGAGCTGTCAGAAGTGTTCCAGCTGTTTTCAAAATCCGGTCAAAATGACTGGAATTCCAATCACTGTGAAGTTGTGACATTTGCAAGTGATCACGTAGATAGTAGTAACACCATGAACCGCACAAGCACAGCAGCAGCGTTCATCGATCAGAGTGCGTCAACCACAGCAGCTAATGTGGCTCATACCCGAGACCCACGATCAGTGTCGCTTCGCTCGTCAACGAATTCTCTCCATGGCGAACATGAAGGGCAACCCATCGATGGGAGGGAATCAGGAAGTGCATGGACTGCTCCAGTTCCCAGAAGATGCAGGGCTGAACTATGTGAGTCCAAGTCAAGCCCCAATTCGCCATCCTCAGGGCATTGTTACCATGGCCCAGTGGGGGGAGCAGCGTTTTCCGGAAGGGAAACACCAGAGCAAGAGCTTCAAGGAGGTGTACGACCAAGATCACAAGTATCGCGTTTTGATGATGAATAATCCAAATCTCACATATCCTTGGGTGTTGAGCAGAACTACGCCAGTGGCCATGGCTTCGAGCACAAGCCAAATGCCGATCAAGCCGGCCTCCAAGGCAATGGCTGCCCGAAGCCAGCCGCATCGTCGAAGACATCGACACCGCCATGGAAGCCCGAGACATCAAGTTTGGAACGGGAGCTCATGACCGATCATCTCAAACTGTCTCCACCACCCAAGAGAAGTCTCAGCCCGGAGATCTTGGAGAACGACAGCATGACGCTGGGCAAAGATGCCGAGAAGGAGCAGGCGCTCATGACCAAGATTGCCATCTTGTGGAGGGAGCTCGATCTGATGATAAAGCAATCCGAAAATTTGAGGTTTTCAACTCAGTGGCTCCAGCATCTATGCCAGGCAACACTGATGAGGTCATGTCCACTTCTGAAAATGTTTGCAACTGCCAAAAGGAGTTAGACTGAACGGCTATCAGTGCTGATTCAAAAGGAGCTGGACGTGATGCTGGCACTGTCGTGGCAATCCACCGCACAACGAGACAAATATCTATCCAAAGGTTTTCAACCTAATAATCAGAAGTGTAAACTTGATTTGCTGGAGATATACTGTGCGGAAGATTCCAACCTGACAGAAATGGCACTCAAGATGGGACTGCGGGCCAAACAGTTCACCAAACAGGACGGAAATTTGTCAACAGCTCAGGGTCAAGCAGCACTCTGGGATGTGCTTCTCAAAGAATGTCCCCGTGATGTGCGGATATCTCCAGAGTGCAAGTTCTGGGGCAACTTCAGCCGACTGAACATGTGTCGCAGTCAGGGAGCCCATGATCGTATTCAACAAGGTCGCAAAGGAGAACAAACAAACCTACTTCTATGTAGCGAGGTCTATGAATATCAGGTGATAATGGTAGGCATTTTCACATGGAACAGCCACAGGGTTCTGAAGTGCTTGAACAAAAGAGATTGGAGAGTGTTGTAAATGGTACTTTGAGGGCTGTGCTTGACATGTGTGAAAAAGGAAAACTCAAGGTTCCGAGGGGCAACAAAATTCTCATCGAAAAAGAAGTGTTGTCAGAACGACTTCACGAGAGCTCCATAAAACTTTGGACTCCCGATACTGCAGCAAGAGACACAATCATCAGCCGATGGAAAGGTCCATTCGATACCTAGGGCGACGGATAAATCTTTCGCGTCGTGTCGAAGAGAGATTTAAATTCGGGTCTTTTGAGAGGAAAGAGTACACTGGGATCAGCTTTCTTTAATTGGATGACTTCAGTATTGAATATGATCAGATATCCTATGTTGATAAGATTCCTCCAATAATCCCGAGGATTCGACAGCAACAACTCCATGCTAAAGTATCCGAAACTGAAAGAAGTGAACTTCGAAGTTTGGTGGGCGCGTTACAATACGCAGCAGTCCACACTGGGCCAGACATATCGGCAAAAGTAGGAGAACTTCAGTAATCGGTATGCAAAGCGACAGTTGCAGAATTGGTTGCTGCAAACCGTGCCCTCTTTGAAGCTAAACAGAATCCAGTGTCTCTGATGGTGCTTCCAAGGGGACGTAACGTTCTGTACTTTCTCAGATGCCTCCTTTTTGTCAAATAAACAAAACTGCGCACACCAAGGAACCCTAATATTTGCAACTACTCCGCATTTGCTGGAAAACAAAAGGGCTGTTGTTGCTCCTGCTGCATGGGCTAGTAAAAGAATAGCTAGGGTAGTGCGTAGTAGTTTGGGGGCTGAAGCGGCTGCTCTGTCCAATTCTGTGGATTGCTTGATGTGGATTAGAGTTCTCTGGGCCTGGATGCGAAATCCATCGTGCAACTGGCACCAGCCAGAACAGCTTCTCTTAGAGGAGAGGACATCAGCTTTGGTGACAGATTGTAAGGGGCCATTCAAGCCCTCAGTGTTCGGAACATCGGACAACCATAGAATGTATGTTGATCCGTGGAAGACTATGTAAGGGAAAACTGTGTTGCTCGATGGGTGTCATCCCAAGCCATGTTGTCTGACTGCTTGACAAAGTCAATGGATTCTGAGATTCTCCGAGAATGCCTTAGGTCGGGGGTATACAGTCTTCGTGATGAGGAACATGTGTTGTAAAGAAAGGTTGGACAAGCGTCAGAGAGTGAACTGGGTACAGAATCAAGCAAAAATGGTTGACAGTCCAACTCATGAAAACGTGGAAGCCATCAACAAAGTTGAGGAAACTAAGTGCTCAGAGTGTGACTAATTTTGGGAATAGGATTGAAACTGATTTCTGGGTTGGAACTCGAGCTTTTCAAAAGCAAGAAAGGCCATGGACCGGCACCACCAGCTTCTTTTTGGAAAGTTCTTCTTGAAGTTTTGTCAAAAGAGAACATGTGTCAAGCTCACCTAGTTTGCTGAACGCTGAGCAGTGCCCTTTTGGAACATGTCGCCTGGCCTCGCATCCAATCGCCGTCCGCGATCCTTTCTCCATTAGAGGAGGGTTGGCAGAGGAGCCAAGCTATGGCTGGTAAGGACAAAACAGAAGAACACGGTTCTGGGTTGGGGCAGGGCTTCCCCATTTCTCGAGGCTGAGATTCACAATATACAGATACATCTATAACACACACACACATATATATATATATTATATTATACTATATTACATATATATATATGATATGATATGTGTATGAATGTTAAAGGTATGTCAAGGCAATCTGCGAAACACCTTGCAGATCCTTGAAGAAAAGTGCCCCGCCTCGCAGTCACGGTTCATGGCCTCAAGCTGCGGCAGCACTGTGGATGGGCCAAGGCCACCAGCAAAGCCAAAGCGTCGAAGACCTGGTCGTGGGACCACAGGACTCCAAAAGACAATGGGAAGAAATGAGCATGATTGGTGGTAGATCACTTCAATTTCAGTTGATGATAAAGATAAATTATAAAAAATGATCCTGCCTGGCGGTGGCTCCCAAGTGGTTGGGGACACGCCCAGGCCACAAGAAGCATCCAAGAGGACCGACATGTTGGCCCTAGCAACGCAAGTGGCCCAAAAGCGCTCAGCAAAACACTGTCAAATCCGTTCGCGCCGAAGGTGCCGAGGCGTGATAGTTTAGGAGGGGAGCCGATCGGTTCGAGTGGACAGTCTGTTCAACTGGCACAGCTTCAGCTTAAAAGTGCACGAGACTGTTGAAATTTGCACACCTTGCATATCGGCACAACATAGTCCAAGTTCACCGTTTCGATCCGACATGGCCGCAACATGCGCTCCACTTGGGGCCAACTTGGGCCAGGAAGGTCGTAACTTCGGCCCAACTTGCTTGGACCCACTTCCAACTTTGGCCCAACTTGGCTCCAACATGGCGGTGACCGACTCGAAAAAAAAGGCTTCGGTGGTATCCCCAACAGCCGCAAAGTTTGACTTTCACAAATCTTTCTGAAGCGTGCTGCGAAGCCAAGCGCTGGAAACACGTCAGCTGGGTTTCCGTGAATTAAGTGAACCTGACCTGACCTCGCTTGGCTTCTGCAACCTTCTCCGTTGAACTTGACTTGGCTTTGCACCAAGGCTTCCTGGAACCTTCTCCGGAACCTTCTCCGGAACCTTCTCCGGAACCCTGTTGAACCTGACCTGCCTCTGCACCAAAGCCTCCCAGACCTTCTCCGGAACCTTCTCCGGATCCCTGTTGAACGTGACCTGGCTCTGCGCCAAAGCCTCCCGGAACCTTCTCCGAAACCTTCTCGGGACATTCTTCAGAACCCGCTCCCAGACCTTCTCCGGAACCTTCTCCGGAACCCTGTTGAACCCAACCTGGCTCTGCACCAAAGCCTCCCTGCGGAACCTTCTCCAGGCATTCTTCAGATCCCCCTCCCAGACCTTCTCCGGAACTTTCTCCGGAACCTGTTGAACTTAACCTGGCTCTGCACCAAAGCCTTCCACACCTTCTCCGGAACCTTCTCCGGCACCCTGTTGAACTTGACCTGGCCCTGCACCAAAGCCTCCCAGACCTTCTCCGGAACCTTCTCCGGGGCCCTGTTGAACCTTCTCCGGGAACCGGACCCTGTTGAACCAAGCTTCCCAGACCTTCTCCGGAACCTCTCCGGAACCTTCTCCGGAACCTTCTCCGGAACCCTGTTGAAGCTGACCCGGGGCCTGCACCAGTGCACACCGGAGCTATTCTGGGCTGAAGACCCCATTAGCTTACGCTGTTGGGGAATATATTCTTTCTCTCTTGAGTCTCTGTACTTGTCTCACTCAGCAACAACTGAGAAGGGCACGGAGGAGGCACATCTCCATGAAAAAGAAGCTGAAAAAGCTCTCGTGTCTCCTGTGCAATTCACATCTATACATCGGGATGGCAACCCCTCTAACGCACCCTGACAGGCCCTGGCACACCCTGGCACCCAGTGCGCACCCAGTGGGCACCCAGTGGGCACCCAGGATCCTGGTTCACTTGCAAGATCAGCTCAAGTTCGGGCAGAGCTTGGGAAAGCTTCCGCAGGTTGGCGGCTGCATCTGCTGCTGCCCATCCAGTAACTTCATTCGCCTATCGCAGCGACTCTTTGTCAAACGTTGACGTGTTCCATGCAAATTTCCGAGAACCAGAGCCCAACGCAAGCAAAATTGAGGGAACCAAGTCTCTCCCAGTTTCTGCGCAATCTACTTTCGGTTGCTCCGTGGGGCAGGACTTTATGATTCAAGAACAAAGTGCTTTCTGCCGTCACTCCAATGCTGCCTTGGTAGGATTCAGCTGCATACGTCTGACGCCCAAAAGCTTGTAGAGCTCTTCAATGTGGCGGACATCACCATTCAGCGCCCTGGCAAATGGAAAGAATGCCAAAGGACCATGGCACCAAGCTTGTTCTAATCCGACCTGTTTTCCAAGTGAAAAAATGATTCAAAGGCCAAATTGCAAAACATCGATTTGTCCAATGCACTGGTCCCATGTCGCTCGCCTGAGGCAGTCCTCCCCACAAAGGTGTGCAGCCAAGCGCAGTGATCCTGGAAGATCAGGATCTTCACCTCTCAGCAAAAGGGCAGAGCAAATCGCAATGATCTCAGGGATGAAAAATGATGAAAAATGATCAAGCATCGCAATGATTCACAATGATTCACAATGATTCACAATGGTCTCTCAAATAATCTCTTGGAGGCACAGGCAGTGGATATGATCAGACTGATCAGAAGATTCGTGTCACCAAAACCCAACATCCCGCCTCGTGCCAGACGACCAAGACGCCCTAGCAGCTCTCTGCTAGCATAGCGAGGGGAACCCTGCTTGTCAGGCCGCAGTAGCACGCCCCATTCAATCCTCGTGTTCCGGTTTGAGTCAAGTTTGGAAAGTCAAAAAATGGAGACCAACAAATGCCACAGTGTATCACAGCTTGATACGTCTTCCCCGCCACTGTACAGGTGCGACAAAAGTACTGACCAGCAACAAATGCGTTCAACCTTGACCTTGAAGGATCGCGTTCAGCAAAAAAAAATCTGATGGCATCACCATGAATCCAGCCAGGGAAGTCTTTGTCCATCTTCATGAGTTCTTGCCTTGACAAAGCGACTGTTGGTTGTATGACTGTATGAATGTATAGAATGATAATGTATCATAATGTCAACCTTGGAGCAATAAACCCGGGCTGATGAATTAGGCCTTGGCCGCAAACAGAAATGATATGTTGTCAAAATGATATCCCAGTATCCCCTCAATTTCACAGCCCAGGGGGTTATGAATCCAGGGTTGACATTACTTCACAACACAAGTATATGTAGATAAACTGTGTATATACTTGTATATATATATATTATATATTATTATATTATATATAATATATATTATGATACAGTACATGAAAAGGACATGCCCAAAAATGCCAAAGGTGTTTGCATCAAAGATGCAAATCCACCGAGTCATCAACACCGCAAAAGCCAACTGTGTGCAGCTTCATGTTGGATTGCAAGGCTCGAGGAAGGCCCAGCGTTGCGTAAAGTCAAAAGGGTCTTGTCTCAGGCTTGCCTTAAAATCATTCAAATTCTGCTGTTTTCTGTCAAACATCCTGGAACATCTCTGGACATCAACCAATCAGTGTGCTACATTGCGACACGTCTTTCTCACACTTGAGAGGACAGATTGCAGCGTGGACCACAATGTCTGCTCCCCTCAGCTTGAAGCGGAGTCCAAGGATTACAACATGATGACCGTTGATTCCGTTGACCCATGAAAATGTACCATTGCTCACACAGGACGTCTCATGATGCCATGATGGCGTCTCCGTTTCTCCGATCAGAGCGATTCAGCTGCATTCGGATGTGAAACCGGGAACCTTCGGATCTCTGTGAGGTGACTAGCTGACTAGCTCCAGCAAAAGGAGTCGAGCTCGGAAGTGGAGAGGGAGGGTGCTACGTCACCTGTGAAACTTTGAGTATCTTCGAGTCCAGGAGTCCATGCCTTTGCTTGGACCGAGACGAATCTGTCATATCACCCAGTTGAATCGAAGGAAAACAGCACACGAATAAACACGACAAGTGTCACATGGCTTGTGATTCAGAGCTTCAACGGAGCCGGGGCTCTGTATAGATCTGTATAGGATATCACATATGTTCTTCGGACTTCTGCGGACACACTGTCACAGTACCAAACGTACCATAACAGTGAAAAGCTTCGAGGTACAATGCTAAACCAGAGCCTGGGTTTATCAAATCGTTCCAAAAAACGTAAGCGCTCCAATTGTGTATCACAGGTATCACTGGTATCACTGGTATCACTGGAAATTCCAAGTGATTCCTTCAGCTCTGGCTTTTGCAGGTTTGCAAACCCCATCCCTTTTGGGCCTTGGGGTTCACAAACGAATCGAGTAACGTTTCTGGCAAAGAATTGTCAAGCAGTGGTCCTGCGACCAGCAGGTTGATGAATACAGTAGATACGAGTAGAGTGTGTCCCTGATTGGGAGGCGTTGTCATTCGTTGTCATCCACTAAGGCCAACGGTATTAGATGTGCATTGTCTGAAAACAAAAGTATATGGCACAATCCTTTACAGTCCGTGTTGCCATATGTCTGTGAAATCAAAGATCTTTATGAGGCCTTCTAGTAGGGATTGCACTTTTAGACTTGTTGTGTGTTTGTGACTCAAACGGATCATTCTGGGCATCAGGAATAACCAGCCAATTGTCATTGCTTCTTCTCCGCCTACGAGTTAAAACGTGAGCCTGAAGCTCTGTCACAGCTTGGGAGGCTTCGCCTGACTCCACGGCGGACAATGAATCAGCAAACTCAGCACAAAAATCTCTGGAAATCCCTGAGTTCACAACAGCCTACTACCCGGGATATGGGGCCCTAATCAACTAATGCGACATCCTCCAGCACAGAAGGATCATCTTACCTCCACGCCCTCTGCTGCGTGCCCATCCATGTGCATCCAAGCAACCACACAGGAAAAAAACTCAGTATCTCAGACTTTTCCTGACCGTCCGCCGAAAGGCCTTGAGAGCGATTGCCCATAGGGATGATCACTGGGAAGATTTTAAAGCTGGCCTTGGAATGTTATAGTGACTACATGGGAATGTTATAGTGACATATGGTGACTATAGTGACAGTGACTGAGACTTGCGGGATACGGGTTTGATACCTATTCAAGCAACAATTTATTAACCTTAGGAGTTAGGACTTTAGCGATCATCCAAGCATACCCCAGGGCTGTTCCACTCACACATTCCGAAGCAGCAAAATTTCGAGACGCGACGGTAGGACCCTGGTTGGATGGGCCCAAAACCCCACCATGACGGCCGAGCTACGCCAAAGCTCCACCGGCTCCCCCTCAGCAAATCCCCTGCGCTTTCCATTTTACCTGGAGTCTCGTCAGGTTTCTCCACCATCCTTGCAGTCGCCAGAAACTCCCCAGTGTTTTGATGAAAGGTGACTGAAATGTGCTCAAAAACATGACTGAAATGTATTGAAGTAAATATCAAGTAATCATTAATCTCATTCCTTCTGGCAACATCTGCAGTCAGGCGACCACATCGGCAAAAAGCTTTGGATGGTGTCAGATACCTGATCACCTAGCAACGCTCATGTTTTGAGTATCGCAAGGCAGACAACTTCTAAAGTCATGACACTTCACAAAGTCAAAATACCCAGAGGACTCTTCAAAGGATCGTCTAATATCGTCTAGCAACAAACCAGCAGAACCAAAGTCCTGCCTTGAATGACATCTGTCAACATTCCCTCTTCAGACTCCAGGTTCTGAAGCCAGGCCATAAAGCTCCTCCAGCATTTTATTCTGAGAGGCTGCAACAGAAGGGACACCTAAACGTCACTTAAGGAATTTTACTTTGGAGCATACAAGGGAATTTTGCTGCGTATAGAATGAGAAAACGCTTCCCCGACACCCAACTCTCGATTGGGCAAGCAAAACTATGCAACCATGAGATGCACCAAAATCGATGATCGTCGGCAAGCACACCTGCAATAGTTGGCTACGATGCTGGCAACTGGTCTGACCTGAGACAGGACACAGGAATTGGCTCACAGTCAAGGGACAAAATTCTTTTCGCAAAGGATGCGGGAAAAATCGCATCAAATCGGCCACATATCTGCCAAGCAGCTACGTTCAGGATTTCCTCAAATGCCTCGCAGGATTAGGCGAAGGGGTCGCCGTGATTCATCTTCCGTGCATAAATCAGACCTAAATCTTGCGGACTCGAAGGAAACAAAGGAAGGAAATTGGAAGCGTGCCTTTGGATCGACCATCAGAACCTCACAATCTGTGTAGGCTTTGGCTTCACCGACATGGTACCTCAACCGAAGACGCCCCGCGGACTTGGCTTAGCCATTCGGTTCCTTGTCCTTTCTAAATCGCAGCAAGAGCAGCGAAAAATTGCGCTACTATGATATCCATCTAGGCGCAAATCAGCGATTTGATAAAAGAAACTTTCACATGATCCTTTTATTCCTCATTGCATCAGTATCAGTTGCCTTTGACCTTAGAAGTTTGTTCACAGCGGAGATAAGCGCACCAGGCTTCAGTCCACAAGGCTGGCTCTGCGAGCCAGTCTTCAGCCTTGTCGACAAATTCCTGTCATGGCTATGGCAGAAGTTTCATGACATGGCATGGATCTGAATCCATTTTCCACATATTTTCCACATGTTCTTACAGTACAGTACATGTTCTCACATTCTTTGTATCTATTTGTTGCATCGTGTTACATCGTGTTACATCTTCCATGCTTCACATAAGTTCCACATAACGGGATGCATCAGCCTTGACCTCCGTGCCATGATTGTCAATCATTCGGATGTACTCCAAGCGTCCAAAGGACTCAGCAAAGTGAATGCCATTCAACAAATGGGGCTTTCCAGAATGGGGGTACTGCAGGTACCCCAAAATGGATGGTTTATAATGGAACATCCTATCAAAATGGATGATTTGGGGTACCCCCATGGATTGGAAACTACCAAATAGGAAGAAAAGCGAAGATTGAAAAAGTGAATGATGTAAATGTAGACTCAGACTCAGCAGACTCGTAACCTGGAAAGGTTCCTGAGGTCGCCGCGACAAAGTACATGCCTTGGCAGTCGGTTCTGCCCGGTTGGCATTTTGTGGTCTTTGAGTACATCGACTAATGCCTAGTCACTAGGCGTCCCATGCCATGACTAGGCGTCCCCCCGACATTTTTAAGGGACCAATCGACCAGGCATGCTGCAATTGGCATGTTGTTCTGGCAGAAATAGAGTATCTCCTTGAGCCATCTCCATGTGCGAGATGGACTCCTGCATTTCACAAGATCATAAGATATGCAGCATGTCACCGATATCATAGATATCATATCATTGATACAGTAATTATCATGGATATCATAGATGTCATAGTATCATCCTCAGCTGCTCTTCAAAGATGAACTTGTTTCCGCTGTTTCAAGATTGCTGTGTCAAAAGTGAGTGACCGCACAGGATTGAAAGCACCACGTCCTTTGCACAGCGGTTCATTGTGATAAAAGAGAACCTCAGCAGAGCAGTCGATGAGAGACTAAAAACATCTAAAAACAGTCTGTGACCTAAAACCTTGCTGTAGCCATGCAATGGGTTGTGCATCCAAGGCACTCATTGAGGAACATGAAGAGCGGATGCACTTTCCTGGGAAATATCCAAGAATGTCTTCTTGTCCAGTCTGCTTGCAACTAATTCAGTGTGTATGCATGTACAATGCACGGTCAATCATCAGCCGTTCTGAGTGGCTTTGTTTGGAGATACCTTCGACACCAGAACGACTGTGACTAAAGTGCGTTCATGTCATGTTTCAGGTTTGTTCTATTTCTTCAGATTCTGCCTCATTTCATTCAGCTTCATGTTCTGCCTGTTGCGCAACCCAGGGACATGTGTGGCAGGTTGATGGCGCACTGCAGCTCTTCCATCCTGATGTTGAGCTCGTCAAAGCTTGCAAAAGAAATAGGTCGAAAGTCACTCCAGTCTGATAGTATCTCATATATAATTAAGCTGCAATTATGCTTGGAAAAACCATTTAAAAACAAAAAAAAGTGCTGATTGTGAGACCCATTTTGTTCACATCTCCACATGTTTCTGCAGACGGAGCACAGTTGCTTGGACAGGAGGGACAAGACTTTGACCTGGTTGATGGACATGGTCTTCTGCTGGCGACTGTATGTGTATTCCACAAAACCTCAAGCATCGACTCGAGAAGAATCGACAGACATGGCATTGGCCAAAAAATGAAGCCAAATTGTAGCTAGTACATGCTAGGACTCTGCTCACATCTGCCAGGTTTTGATGAGCAGCGTTGGATCCTTGCTGCCAAATTGTGATCCACCGAATTCTGGTTCAGGAAGCGTCGCATTTGCCAGAAATCTTTGGAGGCCTTTTGGCTTCAGGACAGTCGTCATTTGTTGGTTACACATTCAGCACCGATTATATGACAATCAGTCTAGACATCACATAGCAAGTTCTGCAAGAGATAAGTAGCCGCATTTCTCCAACAAATCATAGATATTCACACCTAATACATAGATCATTCTATATATCTGTGTATCTTCAAATGTTATTTCTTTTCTGCCTCTTCAGACATAGTTCGGAGCTGAGCCAAGCTTGCAGTGATGCTTCCAACCACATACGCGAAGCCCACCTTGGCGCAACTTGCTTCACTCCAGCAGCAGGTCTAACAGCGGACTCAACTGCTGACTCGACTCCTGACTCGACTCCTATCTTCTCCTGCTTCGGAGGTGAAGCTCCTCTTCGCCAAGTGACCAGCGCAAAGACAACCACCCCAATGGTAAAACCACGCTCCACCTCGTTGGTGGGCGTGACATCCATACCTGGACAAGATTTCAGAAGCTTCGCATGTGCGAAGAATCTTGAGCAGTTTTGGCCATTTGAGTTCCAAGCTGGTTGATATACCCTTGTATCTTTGCTGGAATGTCTGGAATCAAGTGTGCACTCCCTGAGGCTCAAAGAAAGCCTTTTGAAGTCGCACCTGCTGGAGTAAACTGGGTTAGACTCCAATGGAGGGAGACCAAATACCTTAGCAAGATGACGCATGCTCAGCTTCTATCAACGTGCTCAAATCTGGCAAGGTACAGTAACTAGTGTGAAACTTGAAGATAAAATGTCGGGAAGTCTTGATGGAGTGAGAATAGAAACTGTAGTCAAGGTGCAGATGCTCCCACGGAAAGTCTTGCATCTGCCACTCCTTTGTCCACGTATTGATGCCTTGCAGCGCCAATGTACTGTTCTCTGATGCATGAAACCATTAAAAAAACAACTGTTCAACACCTGCTCACTGCCAATGCGAATAAATAGCAGAGTGAGACCATGGCCTGCATCACTACGGTTGGCATCAGCCAGGGCATACCATCCGCAAGCAATCACATGGTTCACCTGGGCATTTCAAGGTGCTCAAGACTCACCTGTAACTTTGGAAAGCATTTGGCCCTGAGCAACTGCCCGTTGTATATCGTTGTTAGCATGTGCCGACCACTAGCTAAAGAGAAGCCGAGCCACAGTGAAAAGAAGCAGCATCATCTTGAAAATGTTGAATAGGACCTGCAGCAGCGATTCAACGAACATGAATCCTTGAATTTGCTAGCAGAAACAGTGCCAGGCATTGCTAAGCATCGGAAAGTCATGGAAGGCCACAAAATGCTTTAAAATAAAGCGTGCCTCGCACATGTGGTCGAGAACACACAACTGAGGCAAGGGCACTATAGTACTCAGAGTCCAAGGCATCTTCAATCTGCTCAAAGAGGCCTCGGCAAAGTCCAGAGCCAAAAGGATGCCGGGAGATCGGGGAGGTCAACTTCATAATCATCTGATAGTAAACTGCTGAAACATTTAGAGCAGATATGAGCCTTGGTATGATAGATTCATGTGTCCACAGGTGATTGTGGTTTGAAATGACTGCAGCCAAGAAACGTTTAAGCCTTACCAATCTCAGCAAGCCTCAGGGAAAAAAACAATCCAGTGTCAACCATGGTCAGCAGGACTGCTCTGAAATATGCTCGCAGTGAACGTGCACAGCCATAAATAAGGAAACCAGCCAAAGAATGTGCCTGATCCATTGAAACGTTTGCACTACTTGCAAGCAAGATACGCACGACACGGGCAAGCCTGTGAAGCACTCGGAATTGTAGAAGGAATGGTGGGATGTTTTGGTTGAAAAGACTCCCAGGAATACAAATCGGTGAGTGAGGTGTTTGTTGAATGTCACCAGCCTTACCACTCGAGGCATCTTGCTGAAGTCTGCAACTGCCTTCTGGTAGCCAGTTAGGACAAATACTTAGAACTGTTTTGTGAAGAATATATCAAGATTCTACGCTCAACCAACCCTGTGTATCACGTAACAATGGTCTGGATTTGTTCAGCATCAAAACATGTTTCTTGTACGAGTGCAACTTGTACAAAGATGATAAGGATGGAAACTGACTTGGAGCCCCCACAGTACTGCTGGAATCCGATGCAATAATTGTGAAGACCTTGGTTGACAAATGCTGACAAATACACTAGGCACTTGAATTAAAGTGCTTTCAATGCCTCAGACTGGCAGTGCAAAAACTATTTGTCTCATGGAGCCGTGAAGACAAGACCCTCGGGAAGGTGGACACACCATCCAAGAAAGGGACACAAGAAGGGGGTACAATGGGAGACAAGGGGAGACAAGACCCTCGGGAAGGCGGACACACCATCCAACAAGAAGGGGTGCAATGGGAGACAAGCGGAGACAAGACCCTCGGGAAGGTGGACACACCATCCAAGAAAGGGACAC
>Ga0126342_10002831_pt1 | contig 27780 bp, 22 predicted proteins | sample Cyp1metagenome_FD_92528 | JGI IMG/M metagenome (GOLD analysis project Ga0126342, IMG submission 92528) | Coral microbial communities from Lord Howe Island, Old Settlement Bay, Australia - Cyphastrea 1 metagenome | ecosystem: Host-associated > Invertebrates > Cnidaria > Coral ... | reverse complement strand
TCAGTGCCACAAGTGTAGCTATGGTGAAAGAAAGTGAAGTTATGGGATGGGACACCATGGAAATACATAGAAAATTAGATTTCAGCCAGATTTCTGCCATTTTGGGGTCGTTTGGGTTGAATTACCCTATCTGACCCAAAATAGGTCAATTGGCTAAAAACAGGGTCACTGACCAAAACAACCTTTTTTTTCTGCTCGTTTGCTGGCCCAGGTATATATATATATATATATATATATATATATGTGTGCATTATATATTATATATGTATTATATATTTATGCAAATAACAAATAGAATCACACACACGCACACATGCAAATATATGATAATATATGCATATATTTAAACACAAATGCATTGTGTTATGTTACATGGATATGTGTACGTTAATATACGTTAATGATATTTATTTTTAGATAATATATTGATATTGATATGCGTGCACGCATGCGTTGATATTTGGGATGGTGCCCCCAAGACTGAGTTGCGTATTGCTTTTTGTTGATTTTTTGATTCCCAGGCTCACAGGTCTCTCCGTGGATCCTAGCTCGGTGGGTTGGCTCTCATCTCATATGCACCACTGCACAAGCGTCAAGTTGAGCAATGTTATTTTCTGGCAAGACCCGGCATCCAATTAAGAGGCTTAGTGGCGCGGGCTCCTGAGGAGGTTAGGCTTTGAAATTGGCGCCCATGTCCACCTTTTCTCACGCTTCATCGTCCAATCGGATGAAGGAAACAGGTTCAGCGTTTACCTCTTCTGCATGATCAAACCAGGGGTTCCTGTAAATTGTCCATTGAAAACCGAACGACATTGGAGCGAACCCTGCTGGTTTTTTTCATGTGGCCAAAGGTGCATCAGAAGACTTGGAAGTAACGCGGCAGATGAGTTGCCTCCTTGTCCTGAAGCTTGGCACGGAAGATCCGCTGAAGGTGGTTTTTGGCGCAGTGTCGCAGTGGCCAGTTCCTGATGCTACCAATTTGGGGTGCTCAATCTGTCCATGATGCCCATGTTGTCCATCATTGGCATGATGTCCATGATGTGTAGTCGGACGTGAATCTAGAGAGAAATACGCTAGCAACACGCAGGGGCAGTAGGCACCATCAACATGATGGCCCAAGGCCAGAAGGCTCAGGCTTTGAGCCCAAAAAAAGTATGTAGAGTTGGCATTTCATGTGTGAAACCCATGGGCACGTTTGAAAACATCCTCTTTCAAAACATTTGGATCTTCAGCTACAGTGCTCGCATTGTTTTAGGGCTCAGTTACCATTAGTCATATTAGTCATTTTGTTGTTGGTTTGAATTAAGCCTGCATCTTTGTGCGTGTATGTGTGTAATGTCCTGGAATTTGTTTATGTTAAACCTCAATTCTCTGATCGCTGAACCATCATGAATCATGATTATTTTTAGTTTAAAATTTGAATGCATCTTTCTGATGCTTCAATATTCAATCGAACCCCATGAAAATGGTGCCAGTTTCGCAAATCCCTGGCCACCAATCCAACCCAGGAAGAACTGTTGGACTTCGAAGGTGAACCGCAGATGGGTTTGTGACAGATTTTCTCATTTTGTGGCTGTTTTCTTTGGGGGGATGGTGCTTTCAAACATTTGTTGTTACCTACCACAGAATCATAGAAATGGAATGATGATCCCGAATGACGAGCACTTGCTAGCTGCTAGCTTTCATTACTCTTCATGGGTTGGCAATTGTTGGATATGCAGTAAATCTTGCCCAAATGAATCAGTGCCAAGTGTTCGTTGGCTAGTTCTGTAATTCAAACCCCATGCATGCAGTATTACAGTGGACCGTGGGATTCCGATTCTTCCTGGTCAGGGATCCGTTGGGATTAGCATTTCCCCAGCAAAGTCAAGGACCTCACCTTACAACAACCAATTCCAATTCCAATACATTTCATATCATCAGTTTGCAAAACCCAAACATGATACCGTCTGGTTATTTAACATAGCTATGGAAAGATCCACCATTTTTAAGAACGGTAAACCATCTATTTCGATTAGGGCCATCGAAAAACCATGGCGAACTGTGAATGTCACAACCAGAGGATACCATCCCTCCTACCATGAAGACCCGACGCCATGCGAACCAGGGCCGTTGGCGCGCGTGGCTGCGCGGCATCCACAGTCTTTGCCGCGCGAAGGCGGATCCGGGCTGCGCACGCTGCGCACGCTGCGCACGAAGGATCCGCAGGGTGCAGGCAGGCTGCAGGGCCAGCTTGAAGGTTTGGTTGATTACCCTCTGGTTATTTTCCTAACAGGGCTAGCCATGATATAGATGGCCCTAATCGAAATAGATGGTTTACCGTTCTTAAAAATGGTGGATCTTTCCATGGCGAACTGTTAAATTACCAGATGGTAATCCCATTAAAGATGATGAACCATGATAATACACTCCCTTGAACCCCTGTAATCTTAAATGCCATTAGATCTCATTGAGTCTTTCTTATTGGTCAATGGAGGGCTATTTGTTTGTCTTTTTTTTGGTTTTCCAGCCTGGCTTTGCGGCATTTGTGGCTTTTGTGGGTGTGTGGCTTTTGTGGCTTTACCATGCTTTACCATGTTTTACCTATCTATCTAGCTATCTATCTATTTATCTATCTATCCATCTATTCATCTATCCATCTAACGATCTATCGATCCATCTATCTATCGATCTATCGATCTATCGATCTATCGATCTATCGATCTATTTATCTATCTATCTATCTATCTATCTATCTATCTATCTAATGAATCTATCTATCTATCTATCTAATCTAATCTAATCTAATCGAATCGAATCTAATCTAATCTAATCTATCTATCTATCGAATCTATCTATCTATCTGTCTATCTATCCATCCATCCATCTATCTATCTATCTATCTATGTAATCTAACATCTATCTATCTATCTATCTATCTAATCTAAACTATCTATCTAATCTATCTAATTGATCTAATCTCATCTATCTAACCTAATCTATCTTTGTAATCTATTCTATTATTATCCTATCTAATCTTATCTAAACTATCTATCTAATCTATCTAGTCTATCTAGTCTAGCTAATCTATCTAATCTTATCTGATCTTACCTAATCTTATCTAATTAATCTTTTATCTAATCTAATTTAGTCTAATCTTATCTTAATCTAATCTAATCTACTCTAGTCTAGTCTAATCTAATCTAATCTACTCTATCTAATCTAATCTAATCTAATCTAATCTAATCTAATCTAATCTATCTATCGATCCATCGATCCATCCATCCATCTATCTATCGATCGATCGATCTTTCGATCTATCGATCTATCGATCTATCTATCTATATATAATCCTATCTATAATCCTATCTATAAATAATCCTATCTATCCTATCTATCCTATCTATCCTATCTATCCTATCTATCCTATCTATCCTATCTATCCTATCTGTCCTATCTATCCTATCTATCCTGTCTATCCTGTCTATCCTGTCTATCCTGTCTATCCTGTCTTTCCTGTCTATCCTGTCTATCCTGTTTATCCTGTCTATGCTATCTATCCTATCTATCCTATCTATCCTATCTATCCTACCTATCCTATCTATCCTATCTATCTATCTATCTATCGATCTATCTATCTATCCATCTATCCATCTATCTATCCATCTATCGATTTATCGATCTATTTATCCATCGATCCATCGATCTATTTATCCATCGGCCCATCTATCTATCTATCTATCGAATCTATCTATCTAATCTAATCTAATCTAATCTGATCTGATCTGATCTGATCTAATCTATCTATCTATCTTTCTTTCTATCTTATCTACCTATCTATCTAATCTATCTAATCTATCTAATCTATCTAGTCTATCTAATCTACCTAGTCTATCTAATCTATCTAATCTATCTAATCTATCTAATCTATCTATCTAATCTAATCTATCTATCTGTCTATCTATCTATCTATCTATCTATCTATCTAATATATCCATCTATCTAATCTATCTATCTATCTAATCTAATCTAATCTAATCTAATCTAATCTAATCTAGTCTAATCTAATCTAATCTAATCTAATCTTATCTATCTATCTATCTATCTATCTATCATATCTATCTATCATATCTTATCTATATTTTCTATCTTATCTTATCCTATCTTATCTTATCTTATCTTGTCGTATCGTACCGTACCGTATCGTATCTTATCTTATCTTGTCTTACCTTACCTTATCTTATCTTATCTATCTAATCTAATCTAATCTAATCTAAATCTAATCTAATCAAATCTAATCTAATCTAATCTATCTAATCTATCTAATCTTTCTATCTATCTATCTACCTAATCTATCTATCTATCTATCTATCTATCTATCTATGCACACCTTGTATCCCTACATGTACCCTAATCCAACCCAACAGACTTTAAATAGACCCTCAGCCCTCAACCAACCTAAATAGCCCTAAATAACCCTAAATAAACACTAAACCAATCCTAAATAACACTGACTAAACCCTAAACCTAAACCAACGCTAAATAAACCTTAAATAAACCCTAAACAAACACTAAATAAACCCTAAACCAACCCTAAACCAAACCTAAACGACCCTGAACCAACCATAAACAAACCCTAAATAAACCCTAAACCAACCCTAAATAAACCCTAAACCAACCCTAAATAAACCCTAAACCAACCCTAAATAAACCCTAAACCAAACCTAAACCAAACCTAAACGACCCTGAACCAACCATAAACCAACCCTAAATAAACCCTAAACCAACCAACACTATGATAGCATCCAATTGCACTATTTAGACCCAACACCGTTGTGTTTCAACCTATATTCTACATGTTCACCAGGTGCATGTTATGCATGGAAAAATTGATTGAAACCATGCAAAAATCAATTGAACCCATGGCAAACTCAATGAAAACTGTGGAAAAATCGGTGAACACTTTGGGTAAATCAGCGAACACCATGGAAAAATCGATGAACAGTGCAAATGGCAAATGTTGGCTCTAAAATTCAGCAAAGTACATGTTTTTCCTCCAAAATGTAGCTAAAATAGCAAGGAAAAGTGCACCCATTTTTTCAATTCGATCCCAAAAAATCCACCAATTCTGGGAGATCAGCCCCTGCCGAAGATCCAAAACCGTCCCTGGAGGCGGCTCCACGACCAGATCTGGATGTGGTGCTGCAGATGATTCAACCTATCCAAGGCGGTGCTGGTCCATTGGTCCACCTCGATATAATCAACGGGAAAATAACCTTGGATCGATATATGCTGAAAATGTTAGTTTTATATGATATATACCAGGGGCATATAATGAACATAACTGATGTTAGTTAACTATATGATTTTATATATGAAGAGTCTCTATTCGACAGCATTTGATGAGCTCCACCTCCACCAACCGTTTTTTTTTTGGCCGCAGGGTTGGCTGCAGCCGTGCTGAACACATCTTTGGAGCACGATGTTCCAACGAAGCTTACCTTTTTGAGTGGAGAATGCAGCTGGTTGCGTGTATGTGCATGCATTCTGAAACACACGGTTTATGGAAGGATATGGCATCATGGATATACTCCAACATAACCCAGATGCGGTGCAGATCAAAAAAATGACAGGTGATTTGATGTTCATCAATGGATCGTTTGATCACTTCGATTCAAGCTGGTGCTGCTGCGGAGCTTTGAGAAACGATCTTGAGCCAACTGAGGGATGATTTTCGGCGTATCCAGGTGCAACGTGCAGCACAGAGCAGGGTGGCACTTAATTCTCTGCAGATGGATGTGGCGACACTTGCTAGGATCATGATGGATGGAAGTTTTGCCATTCAGGGACCCAAGCAAACTTTGCACTGACAATGTCAGAAAAATCCTGAACTCACAACTTGACAAAATCAAGAGACGATTTAGACAACCCGGATGTTTGTTGAATTTTGTTGGTCATTTTTCAAGGCTGCCCCTGGCACGGAACAGACGGCCCTGATGAGTACCCTGCTGGATGCTGAGGACAGTGACATCACACAGCACTTGGAACATCAAAGCGCAGGCTGGCGACCACCTTCCAAGTGCAAGACCCGATGGCGGGTTTCCTATGGTTTCCTATGGTTTCCTATGGTTTCCTATGGTTTCCAATCAGATTTTGGTTGAACAGTGACCTCAGTGACCAATGGGACCTTTGCTCATGTGCTTGGACTGCACTAAGTTTTCCACTTGGAGCGGAGGTTTGACAACAAGGAATTGGCTACTTACTGCTCACTAGGTTATATATTATATCATGGCCCATGGCCTCGTCCTTGTGCTTTTTGCCCTGGCCGCATTATCCTAAGACCCTAGCGGGTGTGCCAAAATTGCGGCAAACCCATGCCCAATGGCCATTGAAAAAAAAAAACAAACAAAACATATATTCCCTCCCCGCGCGCCAAATTCATGAACAATGGGGTTAACCATGGTTAACCCAACTATAAACCATCCCCAACATGACCATAAACTGGTGGTATAGACTAAAGACTTTTCTCAAGAATAGGTTTATGGCTTTGGGTTTGCCGCATGATCATCTACTACAGCTTCGATATTTTGCTGGCTATAACTATCATAGTAGCCTCATAATTTTGGGGTTGAACCCAAATTCATGAATAGATCACAAGATCCCAGCCATTCACCAGCCGCGGCCAGGGGATTCTTGGTCAGCTCCTGGGCCGTACCGTGGAACTCTTGGAAACTTGGTGATCCCCAGTCTTCACCAAGGGTAAACCCTACGAAGTCATGGTCATCCATGACTTGGATGATATGGGGGTACCCCATTTTAGGAAACCTCCATGTCTCTGTGGGATCCCTAAATCCACTGCTTTTCCTGGTAAATGATATTGCCATTTGGATCCATTTGGAGGAAATACCATGATATACCCCATGTTCGGACACATGAAGGTTTCAGATTTTTCAAAAAATCAGGAATGCTGTGGTTGGCTGCCTAGAAACCTATGTGGGAAGTAGGTTGGCTGCTTGAGATGAAAGATGTTTTGACAGCTTTGAATTATACCCGGTCTCATCAGGTGACCAGATCAGGCTATGTCCCCAGCTCCGAGGAAAGTCTGGATCGTCTTGCCCATAGCTTTCCGGCAGAGATCGGCTCTATGCCCTTTCAACTGCTCTATCCTGACCGGTGCTTTGGCCAAACACTGGTCCTGCCTTTGTGAAAACATGTTGTTAACAGGGGTCAGCATGACCGTGGCGAAGGCAACTCATAAATCTCGGGGATATTTGTTGTTTGTGTGTGTGTCTGTCTGTGCGTGAGTGTGGCAAGCCTCATTCATGAGAATCACCGCATTGGAAATGTGAACAAAAATTGAACATGTTTGAAATACCCCAACATTTCGGAGGGGCACATCCTGACATGCCATCTAAGCGAATCAATGTTTGGCGGGTCGAGTCTAGCCTAGTAACCAGGCACATGGAACATCCTCAATTTATAGATCATTGTAATTGTTTGTGTGGAAACAATGGTTGGTTTTTCATGTCTATTTTAGATTGATTAATATTTAGTTTAACGGTTTAGATTGTTAGATAAACATAGATCTAAGATATCCATCAAGCACCATATTGTGTTGCTTAAAATCCCCGGTAAATCCCACTGTCTACCCTATGGGTACCCAATGGTCGAGGACAAGCTCCTGCCTCCTGAGCAACGCTGGTTCCGGAGCCGTGTGGATGGCACACGTGGCATGGCAGCGCTGGGGTGCGACAAGGGGCCATTGCTCTGTCAAGATGAGTTGTGTGGTAATTTAACATAGCTATTGAAAATTGCCATTTATAGATTATAGTGGACTTACTCATTAATAATGGTGATTTTCCATAGTTACGTTAGTTTACCAGAGGGTAGTTGTGTGGTAAAGGAAGGCAACTCAATTGAGCAATTCTTGGACTGCAATGTGTTTATTCTGTGTCTCTATGCTCTCCGCGTGTATTTCTGGTCATGTTCTTCACATGTTTCCACCTTCATACAACTTTGCGGATTGTGTACTCTCCCATAATCAAACATGGCAATGGAACATATTCTAGATGATCCTTCCATGAACCCCTTCCATTTAATTATAGTCAATTAATGACATTTATAAACATTTGTAGGGGGTTCCCCAGCTAGCCACACTCGATTACCAGAGGATATCGCCTATCAAATATACCATTAAAAAAATCCATGATCAGCATTGATTCGCCATTATCAGCGAGCATGAAATCCCCATGATTTCTCCCATTTTTCATCCTTGGACTTAGTCCCAAGATTTCCCCATGAATTCTCCCATGGATTTCCCCATGAAAAACCCATGGTTATAGCCTCGTTCCACGTGGAAGCACCGCACCGAGGCTATTACGGCCCCTGGCCCACGGTGGAAGACCTGCTGGAGCGCTGGTCACTCCATGGTGGGCAGTTGAACCACTGGGTGCCATGACGGCGATAGGACCCGATAGGAGACTGGTTATCACTATCCACTTAGATCCACTTATATGATAGTATTAGTATATATAGATTGTAATATATATATATGATAGATATAGCACTATCCACTGGTTATATGGTATATACTACATTGTTATTACTACCCTCTGGTAAACTAACATAGCTATGGAAAATGGCCATTTATAGTGGATTTACTGATTGAAAATGGTGGTTTTCAATAGCTATGTTAGTTTACCAGGGGGTATATGATAGTATGCTACATTGTTATTACTATATGATTAATATCTATGATAGTATTGTAATATATCTATGTAGTATATCTATGATTACAATCTAGTTATTATATGATATATCTATGATAGTATTTACAATGTAGTATATCTATGATAGTATATCTATGATTGTATTTAACTACTACCACCATTGCTATTTGCATATTTTGGGTATTTGCAACTGGTTGGTGGTTTGGAACATGGTTTTTATTTTTCCATATATGGGATAATCCTTCCCATTGACTAAAATTTTCAGATGTGTTGAAACCACCAACCAGTTTTGGTATTTACAATGTATGCGTTATATGATATATCTATTGATATATGTATATATATATTATCTTAAATATTTAATTGTTAAGTATATCCAGTTGATATCATTTGATATAGATCCAGTAGGATCCAAGCGATATCGTCTCAGGTCCACTTATCCTTTCCCGTGAGCAAGGGGAGTTATACCGGTATACCCCCAACACATGGCCCTTCAGGTGGAGAAAATGGTAATCAACCATGAATTTTCGGGATAGCATATGTTCAATCCAACCAAACATGTGAGTTACCCACTGGAAATTTAACATAGCTATTGAAAATGAACATTTATAGTGAGTTTTCCCATTAAACATTGTGATTTTCCATAGTTATGTTAGTTTACCAAAGGGTATATCTGAGAAAATATGGAGGTTTCCTAGAATGGGGGTAGCCCAAATCATCCAAGTCATTGGGCTATCTTTGTATTGAATCCCATGGTGACTTCGGGGTTCCACATTTTAAGATATTTTAAGAAACCCCGATGTGTTAGACAAAGAAATGACAAAGATGGTAGCAACATATAATATGTTCCAAACCCGGGAGAAAACGACTCATGTCCAAACGTTCTTGTGAGGTGCTAAATCTTGGTGCTGGCGATGGTACATGTCAAGGAGGCCAGGGGGCGATCGGGGACAGCACGGGTAGCGTGTCTCCGTTCTATTTCCCTGTTTCTTTGCAACCCATGGGTCCAAATTACTGTGAATATACGGGCGTACTTCAAGTATGAGTATCCGGATGACGTACCCATCACCTGCACGATTAACTCCATATTTAGATAGGATAGACTAGGATTAGAAAAGATTAGGTTAGATCAGGTAGGAAACTATAGAATAGAACATCACACGGATTCAGACATATCTCAGAGCATCTTACCCCTTTGAGATGGCAATGAATAGTAGTAATATTCATCTCACCCTGAAATCAAATCATTTACTTTACATTCTTCCACCATCGCCAGGGGCTCAAGAAAATCATCACCAACACGAGTTAGTCATGTTCGTTTTTCACCTTCGCCAACTGGGGCCCCATCAAAAAACATCAAAGCAACGCAGCAACCCCCTGAGTTTTCTCCAGGTGATGAGTACGACCCAGCCAACTGCCTGGTCTCCAACGGCTGGCGCGGGCTGCTGCTGGAGGCCGACGAAGGGTTGGCGAAAGCGGCCTCCGCGGTTGCGGAGGGCGCCACGGTGCTGCGGATGGAGGTAACGCCAGATGCAGGCGCCACGTGCTCGGTGGATCATGGTGGAAATGATGAACAAAATATGGAGGAAAAAACAATAAAAACCAGGTAGCCAAAGAGAGGATGTAATGTAGAGTTGAGGTTGACTTTTTCATCATGGTCATATCGATTTACTTTGATCCATTTAAACACCTACATCTGAAAACTGTTGTGGCACAGGTCACCAGTTGGCGGACGCAGCCCTGACGCTCGCGAAGCAGTTCCCACACTGGAAGCAGCCCTTGGCAGCCGCTGAGTTTGCGAGTCACTTGGGCGACGGGGTGGGGAGAAGAGAACCCCAAGTGATGGAAGTCACATTTGGAGAGGTTAGACATGGTTAGACTGTCATGAGGAGTTATAAGAATCCATAAAATCCATGAGGTGAGTCTCTATGAGGTAAGTCCAGGTTCGGGGAATCCAAGAAATTAATTGGTGACTAGGGACTTCCATTTTTCAATCAATTGGATTTTCATAGGTTGGATTTTCATGGGACAATTTTATCTACATTGCAGTATGCCTTCAATTGGGGGTAGATTGAACCCATTTCTGGCAAGTCATTGCCAGCTGGTTTGTTGTGTTTTTCTGCATTGCTTGGGATGATTCCTGCTGAGGCAGGTTTATTGTCAGTGGTTTGAGTATGCCCTGGTGAAGGGTAGGTGAGTGGCTTAAGGTTTCAGCTATGAATGGGTAAAGATCATACCCAGCTAAGCTGACAACTCTTTTGAGGAATATTTGAAACGGCCATCATGCAGATTGTAGTCTCTTTGATCAATGGCACACAGGAATGACCGGAGATGACTGTTTGCACAAACATGCGAATGTTTGGCATACAGTAGTTGAGTTGCTTCTATATATGATGTCGCCATTTCAATGGCATGTTTCATTGGATTCGACACAATGTTCCCAGAAGTGATGGGACAATCGGCTGTCAATACCATCGTAAATCCCTATATCTATATTTCAGGTTTTTCCCAGCTATAAACCTCCATGTTCATTGATAGTTTCCATTGATGTTCCATGGATTTTCCATTTAGTGCGGTTTCAAAAAAGCCATCACGGTGCCCAACAGCCAAGCATCGGAACATCGGGGCGAGGAAGGCCAGATCTTCTCAAGGTGGATATCGATCAGGACGCGTGGCGAGACTGGGGGGACACCACATGGATTTCATCTGATTTTTATCATGTACAGATGCGCTGGTTGGTGGTTTGGAACATGGCTGGATTATGACTCTCCATATGTTGGGAATGAATCATCCCAAATGACATCAAATGACTATTTTTCAGAGGGGCTATCATATTCTATTCATTTTTTTAATGGTGTTTTCTCCAACTCTGGTAGGTCAATTTTGTGTGAAACACATCTAATTGTAGCCTGGGCAAGTAGGTCTAAGTGAAATGGTGTTTGGATATGTTCCTAAATTGAGATCCAGACCCACTTGGTCGTGGCATGTCGTGGCTATGTGTTGGTGGATGGAGGCAGCTGGTGGTAATAGTTGATGGTCATGTATGTTATTTCATATTACCCTCTGGTAAACTAACATGACTATGGAAAATCACAATTTTTAATGGGAAAATCCACTATAAATGGCCATTTTCAATAGCTATGTTAAATTACCAGAGGGTATATATCTCGTTGCATCCAGCTGATGCAAGTCTTGGACGACAGAAATCATGTGACCATGTGGCCGCAGCTTTACATGAGAGGAAGCATTGTCACATGTCTTGAATTATGGTTCAGTCATCGCATCACCGGGTCTTGGTCGAGGCCGATTGCGAAGTCTTATGTCCTTTGCTGGAAATTTTCGAGCCGCTAGTGCTACATCTTGAGATCAATCCTTTGTTTCCGCCACCTGTTGTTGCTTGGCTCATCTCAACCTCAAAGGTTGCCAAAGAAATCCATGGGTCATGGGGGGTCCGGAAATGTGGCCATGTATTCTGTGTGTTTCCAGCCGAAAACCATGGAATTTGGTGAATATGTAACTATCTGGGAGTTTGGTTCATATTCATGAAACGGTGCTTGTTCACATGCCGGGAACCCCAAGTTGCCAAGCAACCTTTACAGTTCTGTATTGTCCTCCCTGAGGCAACACTGGTTTGCTGGCTGCCCTTCAAATTCTTGGCCTTAGCATGCCTTAGCCATACAATGCATCTTTCTACACCATATCGATCATTTGATTGATGAGTTTGATGATGTTTGACATTTGATGTGTGATCAGCTCTGTCCAGTTGGGGTTGTCAAGGGGACGGAATGTCATAGCATATTTTGGTGCTTTAAGTTGCGCTGTTTCTCCATGCAAAGCCATGGCCATACCGCTATACGGCTATAAACCTCCATTGATGTACTATTTTCCAGCCATGTTTGACTGGAGGGGCTTGACTTGTGGGGGCACTGCTGGCAGCGCTGCACGTTAACCTTGATCAGGTCTACCGAGAACATTGGCGTGGAAGGAATTCCACGCTGCCATTGGACGCTCGGGCTCGCATGGTGTATGGGAAAATTGCCACCATTTTGAAGGCAACAAATTTAACGAATTCCGTCCGAATGCCATTGTGAAATATGTATAAATATGTAATATGGGGATTATTGGGGTGTGAAAGACCGCTTTTTTTCGTAGATCCAATGACTAACGTGTTGGGGTTGAAACCAGCCAGAGCGACCTGAGACGTTGCAGGAGACGTCTCACCACTTGATCGGCTGCTCGTTGCAAGCCATGATCGAGTCGGGGGAACACAGTGGGCAGGGGTGATATGGTTGATACCAAGGGGATTTTTGGAACTGGTCAAAAGGTTGGATTGTGTAACGACCCTCTGGTTATGTCAAAATAGCTATGGAAAATGACCATAGAAATAGTGGATTTTCCCATTAAAAATGGTGATTTTCAATAGTTATGTAACAAATTACCAGAGGGTACCCATATTTTGGGATGGTCATGATGGTCATGATGGTCAACACATCGAGGTTTTTTCAGTGCTCATTGCATCTCATTACAAGTTGTTCCTAATCATCATGGGATGACCCCAGAATATTAGATTGTCAATAACCCACGATAAACTTATGTTAATGGTTCTTCGTGGTGAATAAGCCCGTAACATGAACCCTCATCATCGTAGCACCATGGGTGGCTGGTTGAACCCCCATGAAATCAACCAAGCCGGAGCGGAGCACCTGGGGCACCTTGGTGAAGGGAGGATGAAAGATGGATGTGCCATTATTCATCAAGGCTGTGGGTCATTAAACCATTATACTGTATATAAATCTGGTTGGTGGTTTGGAACATGGCTCTTATGACTTTCCATATGTTGGGAATGTCACGAGTCACCATCCCAGCTGACTTTCATTTGTTCTGAGGGGTTGAAGCCACCAACCAGAAATGTATATAACCAGTATTGGAATACTAGTACTAGTCCAGATCGCAACCACTCGTACTTAGCCCCATCAACTGCCATCAACTAATCATCAACTAGTCCCTTCCCTCTAAGACCAAACACACCACCAGAAAACCCAATGTATATTTTATTAATTGTACCTGATTCTTGTCATTTTGGATCATTTTGGGTTATCATTTGAAAGTGGTTTGTTTTGACGGGGACACGATTGAACTCGGACTATAAGTTGCAACATTCTTTCATAAATTGGGAGGTAAAACCCCAACCTGCGAATCATCTACGATCATCTACGATTTGGGGTTTGGGAGATGAGATAAGCTACGATCATCTACGATTTGGGGTTTGGGAGATGAGATAAGCTGACCCCAAGATCCCCAACCTGTCCCAATCTGTGAGTGAGGTGTACCCGCAGACGTTGGGGTGCTCGAGCGGAGCCAGAGACTAGCTGGCGATGGCGATGTTTTCGAAAGAGAGATGGCGGAAGGTTATCGTTGGGGATTTTTGGGGTTTAATACGATTGAATTGGATTTTGTTTACATTGTTTACCAACAAAAATGGAGATTTAACCAACAAACATGGTTGAATGATGTTGAATGGGGATATATGATGATACATGATCATTTCTGGGGATATATCTCTGGGACTATTAGGGAATATCATAGTGATATGAACTATCAACAAGTGGGATTAAAAATGATTTCTCTAAATGGATATAAATGGATTTAACTGGTTGTACCCCTTGTTAATCAAACATGGACGGCTGGGAACCGCCCTTATAAGAGCATTGAAATGGGAGAACCATCTATAAACAGGGAGACCATATGGAAAAATCCATTGCAATGTTTGATTACGGGGGGCTCAACACAGACTGGAAAGCTGAGATGCATGATAGGTTTTCAGGGTTCATTGCTGTGCCGTATATGACATGAACTCATGCCCAGCTAGTTTTTGTTGCTCTGTTCTTGGTATCTCGGGTTGGCTGACCAATTCAGATAAACATCAAAGAGATTGAAAGATGAAAGTGATGAAAGTACTGACATTGTGACCTACAAGGTTCATGCCCTGGGATGATATTCCTATAAATTCCCCCTTGACAATGACCAATCACCCAGGGCGATTCTCTAACCATTGGCTTGATCACGGAAGCACCCCTCAGATCTGTTTTATTCTCTCAAGGCTACTCCTTATCTTACATTGTCGCATTTCTCCAGGCATCACCTGAGTTATATGAACACTATAGAAGTTTGGATCAGGGCTGTTTCAATTTTGAACAAAACATTTTTTTAGGCGTAGAAGTGCTGGCAATCGCACACTTCCACTCCAAGCCCTCTCAAAAGGCCCCAATTCTACGTCACTTTTCAATCGTTTTTGAGAGCCAGCCGCCCAGCCTGGCAGAAGCAAATTCTTCAGAACACCCAACACCCGATGTTCAATTTGCAGCACGGGTGGATAATGATACTATATACATATATATATATAGATAGATAGATGTGTATACATATACATTTATGTATTTATATATGCACACAATTATATATACATAGTTTAATAATAATAATGATATAATAATAATATTACTAATAATATACAATTATATATACATTCTCCAAGGGCTAGGGCATCAAATTTAGCATTTGGATTTCCCAATCCCACGGATCCAGAGCTTCCCAGGAAGCTTATTGGCTTCACCATGTGGAGTTTGAAAACGCGGTGCTGGTCCATCCAGATGCCGTCAGTGCCAGGGCCCATTTTTCGTCATGGCTCAGGATCCTGCAAGCTACACATATTATGGGCTTATCCAGGCAAGCGAGAAGCACACATTATAGAGTCTTAGGGATAGCCAAAATAAGAATAACATGCATATACATGTATATACATAAATAAATATATGTATATATATATATAATATATCGAAAATGTGTATCTATTTATATATATACCTCATCGGAATATATGCAAGTATAGAAAGATAGATAGATAGATCGATCGATAGATAGATAGATAGATAGATAATGATAGATAATGATAGATAGTGATAGATAGATAGATAAATATATAGATAGATAGCTAGGTAGGTAGGTAGATAGATAGATTAGATTAGATTAGACTAGATTAGATTAGACTAGACTAGACTAGATTAGATAGATGTAAATAGATATAGACAGGAATAGATAGACATAGATAGAATATATAGATAGATAGATAGATAGATAGGTAGATAGAGAGATAGATAGACAGATAGACAGATAGATAGATAGATAGAGAGAGAGAGAGCTAGATAGATATATAGATAGACAGATAGATAGATAACTAGATAGAGAGAGATATAGATAGAGAGAGATATAGACAGATAGATAGATAGATAGATAGATAGATAAATAGGCAGATAGATAGATAGAGAGAGAGATAGATATATAGATAGATAGACAGATAGATAGATAGATAAATAGATAGAGAGAGATATATAAAGATAGATAGATAGATAGATAGATAACTAGATAGATAGATAGATAGATCGATAGATAGATAGATATATAGATATATAGGTAGATATATAGATATATAGAACTATTGATAGATAGATAGATAGATCGATCGATCGATAGATAGATAGATAGAGAAAGACATAGATAGGGAAAACTATAGATAGAGAAAGAAATAGATAGAGAAAGAAATAGATAGATAAACAAATAAATAGAGAAAGAAATAGATAGAGAAAGAAATATATAGAGAAATAAATAGATAGAGAAAGAAATAGACAGATAATGATATAGATAGATAAAGGTATAGATAGAGAAAGAAATAGATAGATAGATAAATAGATAGATAGATAGATAGATAGACTGATTGATAGATAGGATATATAGATAGATAGATAAATAAATAGATATATAAATAAATAGATAGAGAAATAAATAGATAGAGAAATAAATAAATAGAGAAATACATAGATAGAGAAAGAGATAGATAGATAGATAGATAGATAGATAGGTAGATAAATAGATAGACAGATCGATAGATAGATCGATAGATAGATGGATGGATAGATAGATAGATAGATACATAGATAGATAGATAGATAGATAAATAGATAGATAGATAGATAGGTCGATCAAACAGATAGATCAGATAGGTAGATCACATAGGTAGACAGACAGATAGATAGATATCAATTGTATATGCTTTTGTCGATATATATATATATATATATCATGTATATCATGTATATCATGTATACATATTTACTTCGTGTTAAGGAACTTAAGAAACAGACGCTGACGCTGACGCTGAAGCTGCAGGTGTGCTGCCACAGTTCCAGCAATCTCCGCCATCTCAAAGTGATGCTGAGATCCTGGAATTCCAGCTGAGTTGGCGACCGGCTCCACCATTTCTGGGGGGAATCTGGGGAATAGATGTGGAACATGTTTTATTATTATTTTTGGGCCCCCCCAGGGAAATATATTGCAAAAAGTTGGTGTTTTGGAGTTTGGGACATGATTTTCCATGATTTTCCTGCCAAAAAACGATGTTTTTCATAGCAACTCTGGGGCTGAATTCTGAGGGCCAAAAACCAGTCCTGGTGCTACGAATCAAGGCTAGCTTCTGATGAGGTGGAGCCCTAGCCCAGCATGTGAAGAAGACAGGTTTTTTTCTCGTTCCGGGCCGTAGGAAAAAATCTGGAGGAAACTAGGATGACACATGTGAAAAAATCGAACCTCTCAAGATATCCCAAGTTTTAGTTTTCAAAGACCTTCTGAATTCCGACCCACTGTGAGATTCATTTGGCTCAGGATTTGTATGTGGCCGGTTATTTTTGTCATCCCCTGCGTGGAATTCTCTCCATGCGCGAAACTCTGGCAGAGTATGACTTCCGCGCATGGATGGATCCTTCGCTATCCCTGAAGCAGAAAGGACTGCACAGGGAGTGTCGGCCGGAAGCTGCAGTTCAAGCCCTTTACCAGCTATAAAATGATTTTAAATGATTATAGGATGGTTATAAATGGATTTGTTATGGTTTGTTATTATTCCATGTTTATGTTTTTTTTTTAAATGGGGTTTTCACTGACTTATAACTTAGGTATTTCGGGCCATAACTGACTGGTGGGTGACTGGTGGGCGATTTGGACGCATTTGGACGCCGTCACCAGGGGGGCGGATGTGGAGATTCTTGCAGCGCGAATGGAAGAAAGTGATGCCCAAGCTACCGAAGAGCGAGGTCGGCCCTGGGGCAAAAGGAAGGCTGGGTGATGTATAATGTATTACGTATGTACATATATTTGTCATATATTTTATACGCATACATGTATATATATATATATGCAACGTTAATGATCATGTTTCACTTTTTCTGGGGCACAAGTTTCTGGCTCGTCTCTGGTCTCTGGGAATCCTGCAACTTGATAGGTCCGATAGGTGAAGGTCGAGTTGTCAAGGGGTGCTCAATCTTTCTTTAGACACAGATAAAGCGCCACAAAGTTTGCAGATGGCAGTTGTTTGATCTGCGAGCCCTCGGCCTTGCAGCATAGACTCAGATTTCTTGCTATTCTCGCTATTCTAATACTGGCCCAACGTGCTTTCGCCGAAGTTTGCCATGTGTGGCCACTGCAATTTGTGCCCATCCATGGATGGTTTCCTTTCCTCAAAGGAGCAGAGGGTAACAGAAGTTACACGTTTAAAGCAGGATCTGGTAGCCTCAAATACCTTTGCATTATCTCTGCATAGGTTTGCATATCATATCTTAGTGTTTCAGTCTCATAGCTTGAACCTGTTTGGGCTCCAGGTGTATTCTTGGATGATTGGACCCAAACTGGCATCATACATAGTATGATTGTGGGATTCAGTGGGCTTATGCAACCAAACCACTGGGGCACTGTGCAACTTGGACCCCCAAAGATGCTTCTGTTTCTAATAGGAATTCATCTTCCAAAGAAAGATCGGTTCATGTTGGTCTTGAATGGGTGTACCCCGGCTCGTGACTGGTTGACATGGGGGGTGCTGCCAGCTGCAACTTCCAAGGCGTTGCCACGGCGGCTTCCCTACACTTTGAGCTGGGAGAAAAAAGGAGTCGATGGCCTCCTGGGGATTTCCATCGTCCAAGGGTCCCATAGGGTCACCATGTCCTCCTTAAAAGGTGCTCATCCCAAAGGGCAAGATGTCCAACCCCCAGGTCGTTGTGAAAGTCGTTGTGAAAGAAGGCACCCCTCGAAAGGTAAAGTTATAGCAATGACCATTTCAACCTAATTTTAAACCTATGATGCACTCCCAAAATGCCTACAATAGGAGGTGGAACCCAGTGGATTCGCCATCATTTCACAAAACTCTTGATGTGAAATGTGTCCCGCTTTATCCCATACCGTCCATTCTGCTGGGAGTAGATAATCCTGAAAGCGGGCACGGGGTCTCACTGGGGAGGACCCTTGAACTTTTGTAAATGGTTTGGAACTGGGGTATATCATCAAATTTCATACTGTATCATGTTTTATAACTTTACAAGTGAAATAGAATTCTATGTTGAGTTAAGTATAGTTCTATCATTAAGTTCTATCAGTTTCCAACTGGAGTTGTCCAGTACCATCCCAGAAGCATTGCCCATGCGCCCTGCGCATGCCGTGTTTCCAGTGCCCTGAGGCTCCAGAAAGCCTTGGACACCGCCGAACAGTTGGCCGACCGCTTCTCACACGAACGGCTCCGCGAAGTGAAGAGTGACTTGGACGCAGCGGCTATCAGCGGCTGGTGGTTTCAAACTCCATAGGAATATGTCTGGATGTTGATGATGTTGGCTAATATGATGGCCCCCCCCCGGGCCATCGTTTGAGATCGAAATGAAGCTAGGTCGAAAGCTGGGGGATTTATCTGATAAAGGGGTTCTCACCAGCAATTGGCACGTTCAAGGGTGGCAAAATCACTTGGTATATCTTGGTATCAGTTTATATTACATCATAAAGATCATAGGGGATGCCTTTGAGATGATCAATTTGCACTCTCATTGTTTCCCTACAAAAAAACGTATTAAGTCCTTGTTTAGAGAATATTTGAATATATTTGACATGTGTTTCCATTACGGCAGGGGCTGTTCCACTGCCCGGATTTTTCATTCCTGGATGGACGAAACCGTTTCAAGGGACGAGATGGGGATGCATCAATGCCAAAATCAACCTCTAACACGATCTGAAATAAATGGCTCAATCGGCTTAAACATGATCATCAAATATATAAGACACAATATAATATATATATTAATATATTAAAATATAATTTAATATATAATATGAATATTTTATATTAACAACCATTGATGACTACAATAACATTTATAACTGCTTGGTGGTGACTAAAAAACATGGCGAAAAAAACATCAACCCAGTAGATCCAGGGGATCATCAGAAGCTCTGGGGCGATTTGGATGTGGACACCAGGCGCGAGTCGCGGGAGTTTTTCTGCGTTGGATGTCGGTTTATGGCGTATTAATGAACGGCATTGACTATGAGATCGAGATATATCGAGGATGATACGATACCTTAGAAATATCCATGAAATATCTAGAAATGGGATTATGAGGGATATTGAGTATGACAGCCTAGAAATGGGATTATGTAGAATTTTGTAAAATGACACCCCAAAGTGAAGTGTTATGAGTTTGAGCCAGATTTTTTGGGATGTGATGATGTGATGGCAGACCCTTCGGAAGCCCTGGCAAAGAAAAATGTGTTCCAGCTTGTGTTTTTTGCTTGTTGATTTATATAGGATACTAAGCCATATTAAGGTCAAATGGATTGAAGTGGAATAAACACAAGGTTGGTGATTTCGACCATAAGTTTGCTTGCATCCATGTAAATGGGATAATGATCATGGCGATCTCATGATCAGAGCTGTGGATATGGCAGTTTTGACTGTTGGTTCATCCCTCAACTCGCTATAATCATGATAATAAACCAGATACCAGAAACGTAACATGATTCTGTGCGGAGATTGTCCCAAAACTGTCATGTGCGGACTCATCTTTTGGGTTCAGTGACTGAAAGTGACTGTTTCCGAGCCGCAGGGCCTACGAAATACGCCTCCGGGCTGTGCTGCGCCCAGTGGGCATTTTGATTTCTGAGTTCCCAAGGTGTAGCCTCTGGTAATTTAACAATAGCTATTGAAAATTGCAGTTTATATATATATATATTATATTAATTTATATTGTATATATAGTTGATTTACCCATTAAAAAATGGCGATTTTCCACAGCTATGTTAGTTTAGCAGAGGGCAGGTGGTTTCTCAGTTTTGCCAAGGCTTCAGCCATTTTCAAGCCCCAAAAGTTCGGCTGTTCCTTTCAAACTGTCGTTATGGCAAACCCTAGTCTTTGAGCCCGGCCATGTAGATTACCACAGAATTCCACAATGTTTTCTTTTTTGAGTCTAATCCCCAATTTTATGTGCTGACAACAACAGTTCAACGACATTGAAAACCACTGAGGATTTTGTAGTTTAAAGCTGTAGATTTCCACATATGCCAAACGCATCCAAGCGTCAATAATGGCCCCCCCCCACAACCATGACCACCATGATATCACCCTGATGTCACCATTAAGTCACCAATCATTAATATCCCATACCGTTTCCATATGTCACCTTGTTCCCGTAGATCATCACATAATCCCAATGATAGGGGCTTCATAATTGATATCATTATGAAATCACCATGATATCACCATGATATATTACTATCTTATTTTCCCATATAATCCCGATATATCACTATATCATCATATGAGTCCCATGTTTGTTCATGAAAACGCCCTTAAATGCCCATTCAATCACCATCAAATACCATGAATCCCCATGTTTCGTCATTTATTTCCCATAGATCATCCCAAAAAAAACCTCTGGTAAACTAAAAAATAGCGAACTGGAACATCACCATTTTACCATGCTATTAATAGGTAAATCAGGTAAATCAACTAGAAATGGACCATTTTCCATGATTAACTAACCTACCCTCTATGGTAAACGTTTACTAATAACTACGGAAAATCATGGAAAGATCCACCAGTTTTCATGGGAAAACTGGGAAAACTCACTATTTCTATGGCCATTTTCAGTATGTTAAACGACCAGAAGGCTAGTCCCCCATGATTCGCCAACTCCCATGGCCTGCAGGTCATCGACTCCCAGGGCCCGATGCATCGCGCCCTGTGCCGCCGGGATGGCAGATGAAGCGATTTGGGACTAGGGGTTACCCTCTGGTAATTCAACAGTTTGCTATTGAAAATGGCCATAGAAATAGTGGATTTTCCCATTAAAAATGGTGATTTTCCATAGCTATGTTAGTTTACCAGAGGGTAGAACCAACTTGGAAAATTTTGTTTACAAAAAAACCTGGGGAGCCTCTCTTGTTTAGGTGTACCATCGGATTGTTCAAGCCCTTTCGAGGTTTTTTCGGGGTAAGGCTGTGGACAAACATATCCGGATGGAATTCTGTGATTGTTTCCAGCTGATTGTTGGAGTATCTTGGGCAAGTCTGTGACAATTCTGGGAGTTGTTTTGGGATGTGTCAAAAGTGTGACTGACCCCTAAATTGATACTGTACTTTTGCTTTCCATCCCAATTCCAATTGACTCATGTTTTTTGGGATGGGTTGTAGCAGTAGCCAGTATTTCTTACAGTAATCGTATAGGTAAATTGTTTTTGTACGGGTAGCCAGTTCATCATTTTGGCCGCAGGTGATATTGATTCTTAGGTGCAACAAGTAAAAATAATTGGAGTTTCCCAACGAAAATGAACTGAGTATAATAAAGGAGCTTAGTTGTGTGGAACATCCAGAATCTGTGCAGGAAGATCATGTGTATCGACAACTGTCATGTTTTTTTTTTAATATGAAAGTCAACGAATGGTTTGAGCTGCAGCAGCAATATTAAGGAAACAACCTGCAATCATCATGTTCCTTGTTTAATTTGATACTTGGAGTTTACCACATTTTCAAACACATGTATATTGGTTCTGTTTTCAAGTGCCCGAGAACACTTGGTGGTTTCAGAGGCAGGGTCAGGATCACACGTTCAAGCTGCAAACCAGCCCGGCAAGCTACGGAAAGCATTTACATATATATATATATATTGTATATATAATATATATATATTGTATATATTAATATTATATATATATATTTCATATATATATATATTGTATATTTAGAAAGATAGATATGAGGTAGCAAACTACCGTTTCAGCTTCAAATTAGGGAGATACATAAGATATGATTTGCACACAGTGAGATTCCCAATACCAACATGATGAATCCTCCATCATCGTGACATCGTGAAACCAGTGATGTAGCTGGCACTTTGCCACGCCGGCTTGCTTGGATGACTATATGTATGGTATATGGGTAGACGCACCGTATAGATAGATACAGGCTGTGTGTATATTATATATACACATATTATAATGCCTTTGGCACAACAATGTGCATATATGCATGTACATACGCAAATAGTGTGCGTACAAACTATGTAAAAAACAAATATATGTGTGTATGTATGTACTGTACATGTTTTCAATATAAATAAGAAAAATAGATAAATACATAGATGAATTTATATATATATATATATATGCACATATCTATTATTGTAAATGCATGTTATTAATAAATAGATCAATTATATATATATATATATGTATGTATATCCTGTAAATAAATTAGTAGATAAAATATGTAATTATATATCATAATTATTTATATACACTAGTACAATGTGTATTTGACCACACAGGGTCACGCCATCATCAACATCTACACTAAGGTATCCAGGAATTGAAACACCTCGAGATGGTTGTGCTGTCACTTGGTCGAGGGCGTTGGCATTTTTGGTGTTATTATCCGAGGGATCGAATGTATTTGGTGACTAGGTAAAACAGAAAGCTGACTGGGTGAATGGTGGAATCAGATGGACTAAGAACAGTGAGATCTTTGAGGATTTTGGAGGTGTCTTTGTATCTAAGCTTGCAGGTGAGCAAGCATGGCTAGCAAGTTGCTCCTTTCCCAACATGGCTAGCACAGCACCTCCATCCTTCAAGGGGATGACCTGGCACCACGGAGCCTATCGGCCTATCGCGAGCTCCAGATCTGGCTGCTCCAGATCACTGGGCACCCACGGACCTGAACACATGCCCAAAAGAATGCCAGATAGGATGTCAGAACATACGCCAGAAAGAATGCCAGACAACATGTTAGATAGAATGCCAGAGAGAATGTGAAAATAAAAATGCATGTCAGAATATAGGTCAGCTCGTGGGGGTCACTCGAAGAAGGTAATTTGTTGGTAAGGGAGGTCGCAGAGCATTAAATAACAATTCTATACAATTCTGACAGGGGAATGTCCAATATTAAAAAATGCCAAACGAACCCCAGGATTAGTATTACTGTTCTTCATGTTTATGTTTGAGGGCAAACTTAGGGTATTTATGTTTTTTTTTTAATGGGTATTTCACATGAGGGGATGAGCTTCTTCAGCGGCATAAGCAGTTGGTAGCTGACCTGGCAGGTTGTACCGGCGCTTGGTGACTCTGTCAGAAGAGGAAGCCAATTGGTACCTGGAGCGCCCTGGGTTGAGCACAATGGAAGGGGTATGGCATGTGTTTGTTAAAACATGTTAAAACCATTGAACACCTTTTCTACGTTATGTTATGCTACCATATTTGGAAGGTATGAGTATGAACATCCATGTACCAGCTGTTTTCATGTTCACCAGGGCACCCCAGTTTTGATTTTTATTGATGTACCAACAGCAAATCGGAAACTGAACCCATCGGGGATTGTCCAACCATAGGCGCCCTCCAATTTAGGACAGATCCGGGCAAAAAGACAACCTGCTTAAAGGCAGTGATTTTCTACACAATGACTATTTTTCTCTGTTGACTTGTTCGTTCTGCTCACAAGTTGGTGCTATACATATACACATAGTGTTTGTATGTGTATATATATATACAGTTACACGAAAATAGTTGCTCAAAGATGCTTCACAGTAGGCAAGTCAGGGTCTCTCACAGTTTGTCTCGGTCATTTTCAGATAAATGCTGGTTTTAAGAAGGACACCTGCATGTAGTCAAGGTATGCCACGGCCTGTCATGGTCTACGACGGTCTGGGATGATTTTTATTTGTTGTGTCTCAACACATCAAATGGATATCAACTGTGTTTCCCTTCATAGATTTCCTTGCACATGGATCCAAACCTAGAGTGGTGGTACATTTGGGGTCTTGAAGGGCGCACTCAAGATCCCTCCTGTGACCCTAGTGGAGATTATTAACGGCGGCAGGGTGCATATGTTTGTGCGGCGCACCCAGCTCGAGATACATGCACATCAGAATAAGGGGCAAGATCACTCGGATTTCACTTTTGTATGTTGTCGGCTCATCAGTATATTTGCTCCTGGCTGGTCCGCCACCCCTTGAAAGTGATTGCTTCCAAGGGTAAAGGCGCAATTGATGAGTCAAGGAAAAGAAAACAGGCACGAGACATTTGGCCGGGGTAATTGCTTGGATGGGGAGAACGGAGGCTTCTTCTCACTGGTTTGGAGCTGAGCAGCGAAATTGCTCCCAAGAATTGACAGTGAGGTTCAGTGCCCCTTGATATTTGTTGAAATGTTTGTATGCGCCAAAATACCCCACAGATGTAATTTCATGTCATTCGTAGTCCTACGCCGTTACAACGCAGGGTGTCAATGTCAAAAAAACTACAGTAGGTGATCCATACCCAAAATGTTGTCTCTTCCACAGTAGGTGGATCCAACGTTTTCGCTGCATTGGTGCACCAGGGCCCGACAGTTGAGAAGTGAAACCATCCGATTGAAGACCTTCCTAGAGGAAGCATGTGCCAGGGACGGGAAAACCACCCGGGGGCTGAATTTTACCCACCAATAAGACTGATTTTTCATGGATTTTGGTGTTTTATGGGATTTACTATGAGTTCAAAGGTAGTTAGCCTCTGGTTGTAATGGTTTGCAGACTGGAAAATCACAATTTTTCATAGGTAATTAATCACCAAAAATCATCTGATCATCTATGAATGGACCATTTGCCACAAATAACCAGACGGTAACGTGGAACCTGGAACCTCAAAAATATTAAGCAAGAATGATACTAGTTTACCATTAGGAAAAAAGTGGAAAAAAAAAACCGCTGACTAGCTGTGACGATCATATATCCAAGTTGCACCCATGAATGATGCAAATGGGTTTTTTGGCCTCTTTGTGAAGCCAAAACAGGAAACCGATGGAAACCGCTTACGTAAAGGTATCCATTTCTTCGGATGTTTTCCTTCGTTTTCTAAGATGATTGACCATGATTGCCCCACTACATCTAGCAGCAGGTCGGTGCCATTGCCGCCAACTTGTGCCTGGCTGCCTGGGCCCAGGTGATTTAAAACGCGGAGAGCGGAAGGAAGAGAAGTCGGGCCAGGATGCTCTTTTCCGGGTAAGGGGGGCTTACCATTCTCCAACATAGACATCGTAGACCCTGGAAATAGCATGCTTTTAGTGGAAGGTAATCTTCTTGGACCCTTTAAATAAGCCAGGATCTAAAAATAATTGCGGGAGGATAAGACTTTTTAGTTCAAAATTTCAAAGTCATTGTAAGTTCATTGTATCCCAATGCTAATCATATCATGTTGAATGATCCCCTGCCATTGCCATTAACATTGCCAATTGTCACCACCAACTAACCAGATTTTGTTTTGTGTTGTGATGAACAACTCATTGCCCTTGTTGATGGCAGCCAATGGTCCCGTGTTGAACTGTGCTGGTTTTCACGATATCATATTGATTGTGGAAGTCATCGCAAAAATGGATTTTGATATATCACAATTCATCTACCATTGATCCTACTTCTGGTTCATGATTGCTAGTAATTTGTCTAGACATTTGGTTCAACATGTTAATTTCCATCAGTTTTATGATGGTTTTTTCCAGGTCCTCTCTTGCTTTTCGTCCTCGCAGGACTCGCAGGAGGACGGCAAATGGCACAGCCTCCACAGTCGGGAGCTCTTTCAGGTCGTTACAGCGCGTTGGGATGCCCAGTAGTCGGGGACGACACGATGGGTTTATCCCCGGTGCCCCCTGGGGGATTCCCAGGGTCAAGATGGCTATTTAGCTGGGAAAGTCCCCAACTGCCCGAGATTTATGTGGGCAAATCATGTAAAAAAGAACAATAGATGGATCTAAATGGTGGATTTTCATCCATCTTCGATGAGCAGGTTAACCAATTTGGAAGGGGTTATTCCAGCGCTAAATCACTGGAATCATGCTCTAAATTAAATGCCTTGTGGTAACGTGGCAAAGATGGTGAAATTGCGGTTCCTGGGTTTGAAGTGGTTAGATAGCTTACTGGAGGGTAGATCCAGCCTGATCCAGTTAGCCAAAATGGTTGGAAGTGCCATTCCAGAAATTTTAGGCCATGTAGTGGCAAAGGTTTTGTTTGGTCATTTTGGTCAAGATTGTACGTACCAACACACACCAACCATCCAAAATCCATCAATCATGCAGTTCCAAGTTAATGGATCACCCAAGTGAATTGTACGCTTCCCAGGTTTTAGTGGCTTGTAATGGCTTGTATGAATAGAATAATATCTATAGTTAGTCCTTTCATTGGTTTATCCATGTATATGCCTACGGCTGCAAAACCGTACGTGCGTTTTGCTACTTTTTTGAGGATTGCTCTTTGTCTTGGGGTTGGGGTGGGATGGGGTATTAACGTCATGTGCAGAGTGCGTGGAACACGCTCTTGCCTAACATCACCTGCGTAGCACGCTCTGGATGTTACGCTCTGTCTTTTGCCTAGCAACTTCTAACACGCTCTGCACGTCACGCTCTGCATGTCACGCTCTGCATGTCACGCTCTGCATGTCACGCTCTGCATGTCACGCTCTGCACTGTTTCCATGTGACTTCTAACACGCTCTGTATGTTACGCTCTGCACTGTTTCCACTTCATTTCTAACACGCTCTGCATGTTACGCTCTGCACTGTTTCCATGTGACTTCTAACACGCTCTGCATGTCACGCTCTGCATGTCACGCTCTGCATGTCACGCTCTGCACTGTTTCCATGTGACTTCTAACACGCTCTGGATGTTACGCTCTGCACTGTTTCCACTTGACTTCTAACAC
>Ga0126342_10002830_pt1 | contig 27784 bp, 32 predicted proteins | sample Cyp1metagenome_FD_92528 | JGI IMG/M metagenome (GOLD analysis project Ga0126342, IMG submission 92528) | Coral microbial communities from Lord Howe Island, Old Settlement Bay, Australia - Cyphastrea 1 metagenome | ecosystem: Host-associated > Invertebrates > Cnidaria > Coral ... | reverse complement strand
CGGCCGCTTCGGCCGCTTCGGCCGCTTCGGCCTCTTTCTTGGCCTTCTCGGCCTTTTCGGCCTTTGCCTTTTCCTTCTCTTGCTTCTTCCTGGAAGCTTGAACGCTGCGTTCAAGGGCTGGAACTTCTTCCCCTGTAATCAAATGCTAATTGATCAGCCAATGAACCACCCAAAATCAACAAAAGCGGTCCAAAAAACACCTAAACCACGGTTTCCAGGGGGTATTTAACAATGGGAAAGCCTTGGAACTGGACCGAACCCTGTCATTGGGTATGGTATTTGTTTGGTACACCATTAGGTCATAAACCATTTTATACTATGTCAATAACATAACTACATTTGTTTGGTATAACATAAAAGTACCATTATGTTTGGTATGCGTTTATATACTCAAAGTCAAATGGACCATTTTATTAACCATAGTAGTGACAATCCATCAGCAGCCTGTCAACTGAGGAATCGGGATTGGCTGTTGGAAAGGCCCTGAAAATACCAACGCTGGGATGTACTACGATGACCTTTTGCAAGTCATGGTATGTCATCTTATGAGATGTCATCAGCATGAAAACATGTGCCATGGTCAAGTTGTTGGCTTCTTGTGCTCATCCCATTACCATCTTTCCCCAACAAAATCGGGGGGAGATCAGCATCCACTGGGCCAGTTCCAGAGGCGCCCGGCTTCTCTGTGCTCTTCACAATGCTATTCACCGAATAGGCGGTGCGGCCTGCCCCAAAGATGTTACTGCTTAGCAAATGCTTGGGGGTGCCATAGATGTATCTAGTGGTCAATTCTTCGAGTATTTTGGAGGAATCATCATTTGGTGAAGAAGGAAAAACGATTCTTGGGGAGTGAAACACCGTAAGGCAGCAAACGTTCAAAAAGAGGGTAGAAACGTGCAAAAGTAGAAATCCAAAGCCAAACATGCCCAACCTGATTTGGGGGCCTCTTATATTCCCCGGTTTTGCTTGAAAATGTAGCACAGTACTGCAACCCCTCCAGGACCATCATGATTTTTCAAGGAACCAATTCAAGGGTAGGAGAAAAAACACAGGTTCACCCATGTCCCATTCCCATCTTCGAATTTTACCATGATTTACCATATGATTTACCATGGTTTACCAAATGATTTACCATGATTTACCATATGATTTACCATATGATTTACCATGATTTCCCATGATTTCCTGATCTTCCCTGGCTTAAAAACCATGGTTTTACCACCCGACCATCCACCCGTCCTGCGGCGGCCGCAAGCTCCCCCTTGGACTTCAACAAGTGCGCCTAGGACCCATCAACTCAGCGAAGACGACTTTCTGGGACCGCGGGACCACGGGATGGTCGTCGTTTCGGGTCTCAACAGACTTGGCCCCCAATCTGTTGAAAAATGGCTATGGGTCAATACCTATAAGTACCATTTTTAGTGGGATGAACATCCATTTACCAGCTATGACTTGGGGTTCACTAGGTACCAGGGTTTTGACCCATCCCCAAATGGCTGCCGGACCATGAGCAAAACACAGCAAAACCCGTTTTTTTTCGGTGGTGAAAGTTTGAATCGAAGCAGAACTGGTCTGCAGTCACTCTGGGAGTCACCACTTTGGCTTCAACTTTGGCTGAGAGCCGTCGTAGCGCACTGCCAGCCAACCACCTTCAGAACCCATCCAGGAAGCTTTGACTGTGATCCGAAAAAGTCCAAAACCCATCCTCTTGAAAAATCGTCCAAAGAAAAGCTTCTGTATAAAGTGATTTCAAAATGAACCTCAACGAATCTACCCTCCGGTAAACTAACATGGCTGCTGAAAATGATCATTTGTAGTGGATTTTCCCATTAAAAATTGTGATGTTCTATAGTTTTTTGTATGTTTACCAGAGGGTATGTCTTCAATTCTTCCTTCCGAAATATCCATCCACAAGTTGACACATGAGCCATGAAGTCCGTCTCCCTGGGCTGCAAGCTGCTGAGCACCGTTGACATAAAGCCAACCGATATGGTACAGCATCTCAAGCCCAGAGGGCACCTGCCAGGTTGGATTCCCAGAAGGTCGGCTTCTTTTTGGGGAAAAAATCCATGATGACCGGATGCAACATCATCAAATCATTGACCCTGATTGTCCGTGGAAAATCGATCCATTGTCAAGTACCCTCTGGTACACATACAAAAAACTAGAGAAAATCACCATGTTTTATGGCTAAATCCACTACAAATGGCCATGTTTCATAGGTAAATCCACTATAAATGGCCATTTTTCATAGGTAAATCCACTACAAATTGCCATTTTTAACAGCCTTTTGTATGTTGACCAGAGGGTACCCATTGGAGCCACCGAGCCTGCGCCAAGCGCTGCACTTCTGCCCGTCGTTCGGCTTCCCACTGCTCCCACGCCTCAAAAAAAACCACGGAAATCGACGGTTGTGACACTTCTACTCCAAAAAAAAAAGGGAGCGTGTTCCAAAAACTACAGTCATGCGGGTATGTCTGGAAATGGGGTATACTCCCAATTATAGCCATTTAGTAGGGATAATGATCATTAACCATTGGGTGTGGGGGTACACTATTTTCAGACAAACCCATGTCCAAAAATCCGAAAACTACACTCATGTCCACAAAAAAAAGACTAGTTCCAAAAAGCGGAACTAATGGGTTTTTCCATCCTTTTTCACCGGGTTTTTTCCCCGGCATCCATCCCGGCCGCATGGCGGGACCTGCTTCTTCGATTCCTTTGGTGCCACAACCACTGGTTCTAGGCCTTGAAAGCGGGCCAAAAAAGACACGGAAAAGTGGAGAAAACCATGGGAAATCGGATGAACATCTTGGGACATCCTTGGTTTATGGCAAACAAGAACTGCCGGAAATCATGGTTTCGCACCCCATCAACTTGGGTGAAAACCTGTGAATCTTCGCTGGAGTCCGGAGATACTGCTGCATAGGTCATAGGTCTGTCTATCAGTTTGGTATGTCTCAAAAAGTGGGGGGATGGTCACTTACACCATTATATCCAGAAGTTGTGGATGCATATTGTATATATATATATATATATTATTGTATGTAATAATAATAAATAATAATAATGACAATAATAATAATAATATTTTATTAGCAATAATAGTAATGATAATAGTAATAAGAATACATTATGTAGATTATAATAGACAATGATAAGAACAATAATAAGAATCATCGTCATCATCATCATCATTTCCACAATATTCCCATCATATTCCCATAATCCCCATTTTGGGACTGTTTTTTCAGATCCCCGACGTTGAGCCAGGTCGACTGCGCATTGCACCTGCCGGCGTTTCTCCAGCACCTCCGCCAGGATAAGAAGGGGCTCCACAAGGGGCTTCATTTGGGTTGAAAATCGGAAGGGATTACTCATCAAATTTCTGAAATCCATTCAAATCCCATGAAAACACAAAAAAAACAATGATATCTCATGAGTATCCCTATTTAAGTTAATATAAAAATGTATAAATTACCCTATGTTTTTGTCCCGTTCCTTGGATTTTAAAGAAAAGGAAACCAAAGCCATTTTCCTGACAGAAGGATTTTTCAATAGAACAAGGAATAAGGTCGGTAGGCTTTCAGGAACCAAAACATTGCCCACTTTCACAACAGATTCTGGAGGGATCAGTTACCCTCCTGACTCGTTGGCATCCTGATCTCTGCTACTTTCTCCAATTTATTATGGCCCTGCGCTGCAACATTCACGATCCTTGTCTGCACAAACACCAAGACTTGGTGTGCAAGACAGCAGAAATGCAGCAGTCTGATCAAATATGAGTCTGGCGTTTTTCGGCCAGCACAGCCACTTTTCTGTTCCCAACCGTCAACATGTCAACATGTTTCCCAAAGGGTCCCAGAAGGGTCGGGCCCTGCGGGCCCTGCGGACCTGCATGCGCTTGTGCGCCCGACTCACCTGGCCATCTGATCTTGCTGCATGTGGGTCAGCGCATCAAAATAAAGAATTCTTGTGCCAATCCAAGAAAAGTGTTTGAACTACCCATATAGATGTGATATATTACCCATGATTCTGAAAAAAAAAAACATATTTGTGCCAATCCAGAATGAGTTTTGTTGAATATACATCTCTGTGAAATACCCAACACCTACCAGACATGGATCCAGTGCTTGCGATGCAAAACGCTGCTGATGAACGTTGTTAGACGGTCTAAGGTGAAATGAGGCTTTTCTGGAAATGGGGGGTACCTAATGTCCCAAGGTTGAGATCTCATCCTTTCCTCAAGTAGAACTGCATAGCTTGGAGTATCTCCAACAATTTTGGACGAACCCAAATATGATATTTTTGGGGAAAGGTCTATCCCATCATTATCTCGTTATATTCCAGAAAACGGTTGGGTATTAAAGCTTCCCAATATTGGATTATCGTGGATTAGATTCAACGAGATCATCCCATACAATCATATAATTTCATATAATCATCAACCATCAACTGAAAGTATGATAGCTATAGTGATGAATGATATCTTAGTGATGAATTATCCCATATCCTTCATTCCCCAAAGGGGTATTCCCAAGGCTTCAATCCCATGATTTGTTGCTTATCATCCCGTAAAATCCAGTTCTAAAAAGAAAAAAAACCCAGAAAATGGGAGAATTGTTGGTTATTATCCCAGTTTCAATCCCATAAAACCCCTTTATTGTTGAATATTATCAACTATTATCCCAGTTCAATCCCCATTTTTCTGCTCAAAAGGCCGTTCTTCTGACTCCGGGCTCCAACCTTCAGAAGGTCAAGCTGTCCAGCGTCCTCCTCTTCTGCTGCGACAATTTCCCGCAACATAGACCTGACTTGGTGGTTGACTTACCCTACCCCTCTGAAAAATATGATGGAGTGAGTTCGTCAGTTGGGATGATGAAATTCCTAAGATATGAAAAAAATTGTCCAAACCACCAACCAGAACATGAAGCATGTCATGTTTGGTATGTGGATGTATTTAAGTTTAATGTCATAGTTCCTGTCTTCCATGTTTGCCACTTGGAACTAGTTGTTGCAACAATTTGGTTATACCCAATGCCCATTATGTCACTAAATCCCCAATCACCACTAAGTCCCTAGTTTTTCCCGGTTTTTTTCCAGAATTTCTTGTTGAATCACCATCGTTTCTTGCTGTGCATATCCCATTATTAATCCCAAAATCTCCATCGAACAACCATAAAGTCCAAGTTGCCCTAGTTGTCCAAGTGTTTTCTCGAAATTCGTGTTGGTTCCCCATGAAATGCCCGTGAAAAATCGCCATCAAACTCAGCTTCCCATTCAATATCATAAATGATATCATCCCATTCAATCACCAAAAATCCCTATGATAAATTCCCGTGGATCAACAAAATTAGCTTCCCTACGACATCAATCAGTAGCATTTTTTTGTTAGGCCCATTATCCCCAAATCCCCCATGAATTAGCATCGAATCATGAAAATTCCCATCAAATTATGTACAGTATTATCCCATGAAATCACTCAAAATCCTCATCCAATTCCCTAAAATCACATGGAAAATCCCATTAAAATCAGATCTCATCCCATTAAATCCCATAGAAATCCAATAAAATTCCCATCAAATCATCATCAAATCTCATGAAAACCCATAGAAATTCCCATCAAATCACTATGAAATCCTTAAAAAAAACCCATTGACTCCACCATATCATCCTCAGCTTCCCGGCTGCACATCGCTATCCACATCTTGCGCCAGCCGCAGTCGTCCCACGTAGGGCTCGAAGTGATGCGTCCCGAAGAGCGCGGCGAAGAACACCACGGGCCTCGACGTCGTTTAGGTCCCGGGACAACACGGAGGGGAAGGGAAAATCCATAGGAAAACCATGGGAAAACCATGGGAAAATCATGGAAAACCATGATAAAATCATGGAAAACCCATGGTAAAATCATGGGAAAATCATGGAAAAACATGGAAAATCATGGAAAATCCATGGGAAAATCAGGGGAAAATCGATAGGAAAATCAATAGGAATTGAAAAGATTCATGGAAAACCTGTCGCAAAGCTCGTATTTCTTTTAAAACCCCGCAATAAATTTTGGATGTTCAGTTTTTTTTTGGTGAATTGTTTCCCTTCAATGCTGGAAATTACACCAAGTGAATTAACATAGAAATGGCAGATAAGCCATGAAAGTGGATAATTTGCGTGGAAAACCATGAAAAAAATAATATCTATAAGTCTGCCGGAGGCTACTCTTTTTTCAATAGCAACAACTTGTAGAATTTAAAGGCATTCAAGTTTGGGGATATTTAATACTTCAGCTCCGCAGCTCAAGACCGAGTAACTCGATCTTGGGCAAGTTCGCAGCTGCTGTGTCCTCTGTTTAACTGGTGAAGCAAGGTGAAGTATGGCTTCGGCTGAAAATGAAGTACCTGGACTTATCCCAATAAACCCATTTACTACAGATATATCATGATATATCTACCACAAATCCATAGTTCACCTACTTCCCCATGAAAATTGCAACTTTGGGGCCCTTTGGGGTATCCTTCATTCTTGAAAAAAAATGGGAACAGGTCAAAACCCAGGTATTAGAACTTCTGAAAAGATGTGGCCATCAGGGTCGGCATCTCTGGAGGTAGCGCCTACGTCAACTATGAAATATGCGGGAGATGGGTATAGGGTCAAAATTGGGTCCCAATAAATACCCTCCAGTAAATTAACATGACGACCCTGGCAGTCATGGGGGTTGGAAGACTAGTTTCCACTATCAATTTGTGATTTTCAGGGTCCAACTAACAAATTTACTGGAGGCTAATCCCATTATCCATATCATATTATCCCATTATTATCCCATATCACTAATATATATATATATATATTTCCATAACCATAGGGGCTAGGTGGTTTTCATGGAAATCTGTGGTCCCTTCGGTCTGAACATTGCTATGACAAAAACCACAGCGGATCGCCAAACGGTCCTTGCCCAACTCATCGTAAGCTCGCCTGACGCGCCATCAACAGGATCCAACGTGTAGTAGGATGATACTGTTCCTTCGTTTTTTTAGTGTTACCACATGATAATGTGTATGTATATATATATATATATTCACATATATTCACATACATTCACATATATTCACATACATATAATGTATATGTACATACATATCATGTATATGTACATATTCTGACTGATGTAATTCTTTGACGCTTCATGGTGTCGCCTTCTCTCCTCATCACCCAGAATTCGATACGCATCGCTGACAGCCTGACATCTGACCACTCCAGGTATGAAGCGCTTCACCAAAACAAAACGGCAAGCTGAAAAGATATTTCAAAATTCTTTAAAGTTGTAAAAGGATGTAAAAGGATTTAAAAGGATGTAAAAGGATGTAAAAGGATGTAAAAGGATGTAAAAGGACGTAAAAGGATGTAATTAAAAGGACCTTTTCACTCTTACCACCTACAGGTTTTTTGTTGCTTTTTTGGGGATTCGAAGTTCAACAAAATGCACAAAAAGACCCCAGTCACATCCTAAAATCAGCAGCTCCGTCTCCCATCAGTTCCACCTGAAACTGCCGTGTGGCTTCTGGATTGTCGGGATTCTTGTCTGGATGTAACGCCTCACGTGCCGTGCCATGACGCAACGTCACGTTTTTCAAAAAGTGCCCTGACGCAACGTCGGTTGCCGGGGCTCGCACCAGGCTCTCCTTGTAAAAAGCCCGGCGGATCTCGGACTCAGCGGCCTGATCTCGGGGTCCCAAGAAACGAAAACCAAGGGTTCGAGTCTACTAGTCAAGTCCTCTAAATGTGTGGCTTTTTTTTGTGTTTTTTTGTCATCCGAAAATGTCCAGGTGCTGTTTTTGCCCAATGATTGGGGCATGCCCATTCTGAGCGGCAACTCGCAGGTGGTTTTTGTTAACGTGGATATCTATAGCTCCCAAGATCTCCCATCACTGAAAATCGTCCAGTTCCCATGGCTTCATCCATGGTACCGTACGGGCCCCACTTTGGGAAACTCATCATATGAAATATCGGAATCATCAAAGAAAACATGGCCCATAACATGTCAGGTGTGTGAAACATTAGATCATTTTCCTATAAATATATAATTATATATATTATGTATATATAGATGATATATAGATGATATATTGATGATATATAGATGATATATAGATGATATATAGATGATACAGATAGATGATATATTGATGATATATTGATGATATATTGATGATCAATCATCAACTTTGGGGGTGCCCCATTTTCCCACACCCACTGCCTCAGGAGGTACACCTAGCAGATCGTAGAGCTCACGATGTGCCACCTTCCTTGCGGGTCGCGAGGGTCGGCTGCTTTGAGCCTGGCTCCAGTTGTCACCGGTGGGGTTTTTATGGGGATTTTCTATGGGGATTTCATGGGGATTTCATGGTTTTATGGGATGTTTGGAGTAGAGTGGGATTTTCTATGGGATATATCAGAGGACCAACTTAGGGATGAAGTATAGTCTAGTACTTGACTCACCGTCAATTGGAGTAGCTGGGATAATCGTGGAATATTCGCCATCGATAATGATTAGCGAATCACAAGGGTAGAAAACTTGGAAACATGGAAATTGTTTGAATGATGTTCGGGGTAAACGTAGCTACATAGAGCATGCATGATCTGCGCATGGTTTAGATTGCTGGTTGCATCAGTTATATCAAAAATTTGGGGGATAAGGATAACATCAGGAATATCACCAAACATGTGGCGTATGTGGCAATGACTCAAAATTTCTTGATCCCAAAAATTGCCTGAAATTAGATCCTAAATATGATAACTGCAAGGGTTTTATCGCGACGACCTGCCTGGCCAGGGTTTTCCCTGTATTCAATCGGTCGGTTTAACAGCAGAGTAAACAAGACTTTCCTACAATGTGAGGCCCCCCAGTTATAAGTTGGTTTAGATTCGCCCCAGGAACTATAGTTATAAGTTATAAGTACCATAAACCATAGTGACATTGGAGTTATTTGCACCAACTTAGACATCAAACGGGGGCCTCACTAATTGTAACCGTGACACACATTTCAAGCGCGGCTCACCAAAATCGCTCGCCTCTTCGTTCAATTCGCTCTGGCTTCCAAGGACTTCAGCAGCTTCTTCCGGCAACGAGTACCAGTCCTCGCAGAAAAAAGATCTAAAAAAGTGGATTTTCCCATTAAAAAAATGGTGGATCTTTCCATTAACTATTGAAAATGGCCATTTATAGTTGATTTACCCATAGAAAATGATGATTTTCCATAGTTTTTTGTATGTTGACCAGGCCGGGTTAAAAAAAAAAAGCATCAGCAAATTGCGCAGTTCTTCCAGCACCTTGCGACTTCACCACTTCGGCGCTCCTTCTCCCACTTGCGCGTTTCCGTGTTCCACACCTCTCCCCGCGCCGTGCGCACGATGGCACTGGGCGTGTTCACCACACCACGCACAATCTGACCTCGGCCATGGATGGCCATTGGGCGCAACAAAAACTGGCAGTTTCAAACCTCCCATGGATGGCCATTTGATGCCATTTGTCATTGTGATCATCATTGATCATCCAGCTCTTCCAAGAGTTCGATTTGTTTCGCCATTCGGCAATATGATGATCAAGCATCCTTTTGGGGCGCAAAAGCCCCATTCTTCACCTCTATGTCTGCCATTGTCCATCCATACTAAGTTACTACCCACTTTTTCAGCATGGGAAAATCAGCAGCCGAACAAAAATTCAACTCAAACTCAGTGAACAAAACTTAGTTTAATTCAACATAAAAATAGACTAGTGACTAAACATCTAACCTAAAACCAACTTTCTCTAAACTAATTGAACTACTATTAGCATCTATTATTATACTATGATGATCACTACTATTATATATTATTAGATGTTATTAGATACTGAAGAAAAAACTAAATATTACTAGATTATATACTACTATTATATTTTGATGATCACTACTATTATGTATTATTAGATATTACTAAACTAACCTAAAACCACCTGAAAAAAAAACCAACTGAGAGACCCCGACCGGATCCAACTAACGTCCCCGCCACCGTGCTGCCCACGCAGGTGGCTAGGCCCGTGCCGCAGCCCTTCGCGAAGCCCTGGGATGTTTGGCCCATTTGTTCCAGGGAAATCTATGGGAAATCTATGGGAAAAGTGGGAGTTTGACTTTGGATTCATCTAAGTCTTGGATTCTAGATGCAAATTGAACAAATTGATTGTTGGATATTGTTGGTTTAAAGAGCTACGAGTATCATCTTTGGAAAAACACATTGAGAAGAGTGATGATCGAAACTCTTCACTTTGCCATCTGGCAATCCAATAAGGCATGTGTATCCATGTGTCACATCTTGGTTAGGAATCACCATGAAAATCACCAAAAGATAGCTTCTAACCATCACCAAATCACCATTGTTGCCATAAAAACCACCATTTTTGCCATAAAGAACACCATTTTTGCCATCATCAAATCACCATAAAAAACACCATAAAAACCACCATTTTTGCCTAGGTTCCCATCCCTCCGATTTTTACGCCTTGATGCCACCTGTCTTGGCGCCAATGGCCGGCAACGTGACAAGCGATGCCAAGCCCACTCCAACACCCCTGCAGAGAAGATGCAAAAAAGGGTTCCACTGTGCTGCTTGGAATGGTTCCGCATGTTGTTCTTTGTGGGATTTTCCATGAAATAAAACATCCAGCGATAAAGGGGTACCCCCATGACTATGGAAACCATCGAATGGTAAGATATCTACCCTCTGGTAATTTGTTGCAGTTTGCTATTGAAAATGGCCATAGAAATAGTGATTTACCCATTAATAGCATGGTGAATTTCCATAGCTATGTTGGTTGACCAGAGGGTAACACAAGAAAACGCAAATTTGCTTCAAATGTCAAAATTGGAGGATGATGAGGATGATGATGATGATGATGATGATGATGATGCTGATGGTGGTGGTGGTGGTGGTGGTGGTGGTGGTGATGACGGTTCAAACTAAGCTGTTGCTGCATGTCTGGATCTTCACAATGACTAAAAATCATCTGTGGATCCTCAGTTCATCTCTGCATGTCCCGTGATGATCTCCACAGATGTTGCTTCAAACGCACATCCCTCCTGGGTCAAGACAACCCTTGTTATAACCCATTAAAAAAAAAAAAAAAACAGCCTGTTGGACTGAATCTACAATCATCCAATCTTTTGCTGAAGCCAAGACCCCATCCCAACGGTGCTGAAAACCAAGCCCATCTGGTGCGTTCACCCCATCCCACCGGTCATCATCTTCCACAGTTTTTTCGATGATTTACAAAAGCTACAGTGGATGGGTCAGCGAAATCCTGCACCAGTTGATAGATGGTAAACACCCCAAACGTTCTTTTTTGGGCTTCAACCATCCTTTTGGTGGTGCAGGAATTCGCAACCATTCACAGTATGTTCAATTACCAGAGGGTTGCACCACCATGTGGATGTTGATCCAATCGCTGGAATCTTCGCCACCGGAGAGGTTCTCAGTTTCACCACCTGAAACAAGTATTGTCAATGTCCCGTTATATAACCACTATATAAGTATAACCATTAACTATCAACTATTAACCAGTGACTATAGTTACTAGTCTTACAGCCATATAACCATTATATGGATAACCATAACTATTATGTAACTATTGATAATTGATAACCTCGAAAACTATTGATAGCTATGAGGTGTATAACTACTAAATTGATAACAATCAACTATACCTATTATTTAATAATGATTTATAGATGATAATTATGTCTATTCAGTACAATATTAATATTGTTTATGACTCTTTAACAATAAGCTCAAAACTATCGATAACTACAACTCTTGATAACTACTAACTATTAACCATATGTAATATATATATACACATAAATAGATGTGAACAATTGTTAACAGACATATACCCTCTGGTAAACTAACATAGCAATGGAAAATCACCATTTTTAATGGGAAAATCCACTATAAATGGCCATTTTCAATAGCTATGTTAAATTACCAGAGGGTATCCCCCATGTTTCGCGGCCCAAAACTGGGGACTTCTCACCTCGCCATGGTCTTTAGACCGCTGGCGGTGCCCGCCACGGCATCCCGGGGCTTTCGGACGGAAAAGATGGTGCCCACGGCTGCCTGGGCAGCGAAACGTGGAAAAACCGTGGGGGAAAACGGGGGGAAAATCACTGGGAAAATGGTGCCCCCCTGTGATGTTTGTTGATTTTATCCCCTAGGTTTAAGAATCACTGGTTTTTTCAATGGGATAAGTAGGCTTAATCCATTTATAACTACAGGATGGGGACCCCCCAGTTATGTTTGCTGGTTCATGAACCACAACAAAACCCCCATTGTTCAACTAGTTCGTGAAATATCAACCATAAAGCAGCAAGCATTTCGCCACTCACAATTTCACAATCCATCTCAAAGGGTTCTGAAAATTGGGGGGGTACCCCTCTGAACCGTTGGTTTCCGCATCTTTTCCCGCATCCCACGAAGTCACCCGACTCGTTGGTTTCCGCACCTTGACCAACTCCAACTCAGCCTGCTCTCGCTCCTCAGACAGCTCTTAGCAGCTCCCCATGCAGCTCCCCGTTTTTCTGGGAAGTCGGAAGACGGATTACAACATCAAATATCACTATGATATATATATATAGTGATAATATATTATATTGTATATATATAGTATATAGAAGATAATAAGTATCACTATGATATACTACATAATTGTGATCATCTATAGAAGATATTGAAGATCTTTTACATCCAATACAACGATGATATAGTATAAAAAGTATGATCCTCTGAATATAACTAGAGTATGAAAAAACATTGATATACTATATAACTATGATATGTCATAATCCATGATAGATAACTATATGGAATATACGATATATGATAACTATGATAGCCCAGCTGCGGCTTGCTCTTGAAGTTGCAAGGCAAACTCCTGGCTTCGTCAACCACCATGGTCACCAAGTGGCTGGGTTGTGTCTGAACCAAAAATACGGAGGCGAAAGAAGAGAAAATTGATGGTTCATCATCAAATTCCCTAGAAATTGATGGTTCATCAAATTCCATTTTAAAAAAAAGACCAAAATCGCTAAAACGGCTCTACATCATCGGAAAAGCATGGAAAATCCACCCATGTTCAGAAAGACCGGTCGCCGGAACCACGCCCCAACAAGCTTCAGCCTCTGCCAAAGATGCCTGCTCAGCATCATAAACCTAAGCGAAGCTCCGATCGAGGGCCAAAGCATGGAGAGATTCGGAAGCATGGAATATTTCCAAGAAACGTGATGATATATACGTACAGCTCAGGATGAACAAAATACGTAAATATATATATATATATCACATATATATATATATATATATATATATATCACATATATATATATATATATCACATGTATATATATAACTATAGATACATTTTATATACATGTTGCTTTTAGAAACTTTCTTTATGACTCTATTTTGTAGCCGCACATGTGACGGCAGCACAGAATGTCATAGTAAAACACCGCAAAACTTCGTGGCTTTCTGTCGGGGATGGTAGGTTTCACCACAGCCAAAAAGCTGTAGGCGGTCCAATGCCACGATGCTTTTTGTTGGTGATATAGGTTTATTAGTGGTATATCACCATGCTTTATAGTGATATAATGTGATATACACTAATCCCATGTAACTATGATATAGTGGAATATGGAATATATCGAACTAGTTAGTTTGCATGGGATATCGAACTAGTTGTATCATGGGATATCGAACTAGTTGTATCATGGGATGAAATCATCCATTTATAAATTTATAACTGATAATATGAATCATATAGTTATACAATGGAATATCGAACTAGTTATATGATGAGATCATTGGATTAGGTTTATAGGTGCTATATCGAACTAGTTCTATCATGGGATGATAATCCATTTATAACTGGGAAAACCACCACCTTGTAGATTCGGGAAAGGAAGCCTCGACGAATCAATACATCAACCCTCTTGGATGTGAAGGCCATTGTTGGGACCTATTTTCGGCTGCCCATGTCCAAATGTCATGAAAAAAAATCAACTCCTGGTTTCCTCATTCATGGTCGAAAAATGTGGGTTTTCCTGTGGTTTCCTGATGATTCATGGCTCAGTCAACTGCTTGAACTGATGTTTCACAGTTGAAAACCCTTCGTTTCCTGCCAGTTCATCCTGAAACTCCATGGTTTCCCCAAAAAGCCGCTGCAACTGAGTCACAACAACTTCTCCCTGACCCTGCGACACCGGCGACGTAGTATCATGCGTGTCAAACGCCATTGCGTCGAGTCGGGACACACATGGCCGTGGTGGAAAAACCGCCGCGCCAGGGGCTGGGAGAATTGGGAGACTTGAGGTCAATTCATGTGGTAAAAAAAAAAAACGAAATACTTCAGCTGAGGTCATGGATGTTATGGTTTTGCTGGAAAAAACTCTCAAGTCTTGAGAGTCTGATAAGCTGCAGATGGAGTTCTACAACTGGTGAAAATCAGTGGCTTTCTATTCTTATAACATCTTACAACCCAACCGTTCGCCCAGGGTTTTTTAACTTATATATCCCAGTTCTTAATCATCGTTTACCTGTTGTTAAAGGGGTAAACCTTCAACCCTCGTTTTAAATCAACCAACCAATGGGAAAAGGACATCTATGGTTGTATAACTATATGGCACATCTCAGTTCAAGAAGTCGAGTCGGTCAGGCTTTGCCATCTGAATCTGCATCCTTTTCACCGAAACTATGATCAATGGATCATTGGGCGTGTCTCAAAAAAGGGAAATAGCCCAAGAATTTTCATCCAAGAAATTGTTGTCATGATCTTCCTGAAAGGCTTATCCTTCCTAAATGATCTTCATAGATTCATAGATCTTTTTTGTCCATCAATGATCTTCCTTCCTACAACATCCTTTTTAACCGTCATGGCTTGGGGTGTCCCAATCTTCAGACACACCCATGTGGCGCAGCAGTGCTTGGATGCCAGAGACGTGCAGCAAAAACAGCATCCAAGCAATGAGAGGCAGCAAACTGGCCACTTCAGCTGATCAGCTGCGCTGCTTCTCTAACTTCAACTGCTGTGTTGTTTTACCCGGGACCTTGTTTTTTCCTGGGAAAATCACAGGAAAACATGAGCCTCAAAAATTGAAGATATCGAGATCATGGCCACCAACTGATGATTTTTTCCTACAAGGCCAAGATAGGTACCAGAGGCACCATAGGTCCCAGAACGGTCGTCCAAAGTGTTCTTTGCCACGGACTTGAAACTGCCAAGTGCTGAAAACATCTGGCCCCACTTCAGGACTTGTAAAATTCGTTTGAAATACCAGTATCCCCCAGCTGGAAAGGCATGGCTTAAAAGCCAATGAGGAACCCTCAGCCTTTCGAGTGAGATTCGTGTGCATTCTGAATGTTCCACATGGAAATGTGTCTTTAAATACAAAAAAACACGACCCTTTTCCCGAAGTCTCCAGAATGCATCAATTTGACCCCCAAATCATCGTTTTTTGAACGACCAAAAGATGATCATGTGATCCCCAAGTATCATATCAAGTATCATCATATAATCTCTAGCCATGTCCCCATAGAGTCACCAGTCGACTCCCCATCGACTCATCCCGCCCAGCGCTACACGTTAAACCGGCGGCGCAGGGCATAGCGCAGCATCCTGCAGTCGAACATGGTTTTTGGGTATTTGAAATGCGAAAATCGCAGGGAAATCAATGGAAATCATCGAACTGAATAGGGAATTTTCTAGGAAGCCATGGAGCTTGAAAAAAAATCAGAACCGCATGAGTTGCAGCACTCTGAACTCCAACACTTCGTTGTGTACGCAGCGTTTAGGGGTCCAGGGAAAAAAATAATAACCTGAGATGTTGATCTTGTGTGACAAACAACATTAAAGCCATGGTTTTATTGCCATGAATGGGGGAGTATACCCCATGTTCAAACACACTCATGTGATATATCCTATTGGTAAGTAAGCATGGCAATTGAAGATGCTTTTAACTGAAGGTTTTGATGGAAAAAAAACTACAATGAAGGATTTTCCAGCATGCCATGGAGCTTTTTTACCTGAGGCTATGATTCACAATCATCAGCAGCATCAGCCCCATATACAATCATGATCAAGCTGGTCATAAATGGGCTATGGTCATCTCACTATCCCCAAGATCGTCCCTTCTGAAGCTGGAAAACATTGTACTTGGTTGACCTAGCCCTCTGAATATGTATGAGTCAGTTGGGATGATGAAATTCCCAATATATGGAAAAATAAAAATGTTCCAAACCACCAACCAGTGTACAACTGTATAACTTGGTCGTATGACCGCTATCATCTACCAGTTGATAGAGCATTGCCACATGAACCTCTAGATACTTAGCTCAATTGAAAAGTCACCATTCAAACCACATATTTATGCATCATTCAACTAGATTCAGTCAACTTGCACCCAAGGCGCTATCTTTTCTGGCATCAGTCGCTTCTTCTTCGCAATCGCATCAGTTTCATGCAGCCTTGGTCACAAGGCTAAACCATCAACGGGAGTATCCCGCCAGGAGGGGTCCCAGTTCTTGATCATCTCTGGCTTCATCTCACCGGAGACACACAAAATCATAACCACTGGAGAAAACATTACTAGACTGTGGGGCCCCCAAACGTTATAAGTTAGTTGGTTTATATATAAGCCCCAATAACTATAGTTATAAGTACCATAAACCATAGTGACATTGGAGTTATAAACCAACTACACCATCCTGGAAACACCTGCGATTTTTGCTTCGAACCAAGGGACCGTCGAAGCAGGAATTGCAATCTCGCGTGCGCCTGGAAATCAATCAAGTCTGCTGAGAGCGCTAGTCTGCTCACTTCTGGGGTCAACATGGGTCAACGGTGGACACAGCAATTTCTATGCGTTTCAGCCCTGATCAAGTGGGGATGGGTCAAAACCCATGTACCCTGGTGAACATCAAAATAGCTGGTAAATGGATGTTCATCCCACTAAAAATGGTATTAATAGGTATTGACCCATACCCAAGTAATAAAAAACTAGAGAATTTTTTTTCCAGTGCTCCATTGTTGGTGCTCGCTTCATTTGCGCTGCTAAGCTCAATCGCAGGATCTGTGGGTTGTGGCGCGCCAATGCTTGACCCACTGCGCCATCTGTCGAATCTGTCACTGGATCCACTGGGCCCTCGGGCGAGTTCTGGTCTTCTGCCTCAACCTCTGATGTTGCAGTCGGCCTCACAGCGACCCGCCAAATGATGTTTTTTTTGTCAAAAAGACCTGGGATTCATCACAATCCGAGGTGCCAAAATCTGTGGTTCCCAAGGTTTTCAAAGATTTGAGACTTTGAACGAGGTTTTACTAGTTGCTATCATTTTCCTAAGGTTTTGCTAGTTACTAGCTCGACATTCAAAGTCTAAACCCGTCATCTGTCATCACCACTCAGCTCTGAGCTCTTTTGAAGGTGCCGGTGCCCGAGGCACACGTTCAATCTCTAGTGTTTTCTCCTCCGGCGCCAGTTTGCTATTGAAAATGGCCATAGAAGTCCTTGATTTTCCGATAAAAAATGGTCATGTTCCATAGTTGGTGAGATTCGCTCAGAACCATGATTCAAGTTTAATCACATATATATATACATATTATTATTATTATTATTATTACTATTATTACTATTTCTTATTATTATTATTATTTATTTATTTACTTATTTATTTATTTATTTATTTAATTTATTTATTTATTTATTTATTTATTTATTTATTTATTTATTTTTTTATTATATATATATATATATTATTATATATATATTATTATTATATACATATATCATTATATATATATATATTAGTATTATTATTATATTATTATTATTGTTATTATTATATATATATCATATATTACTCTTCAGTAAACTTATTTACCCATGGAATAATCCCCTACAATTGGGGATTTGAATGTGAAAAGCTTCTGGGGATGTTGCACTATCACTCTTGATCACCCGACTGTATCAAACATTGATTTCAGATTATGAATCTTCAAAGAGCATCCTGTTTGAATAACCAGCAAATGTCTCCAATGGAGGGTTTTCCAAATTATATGTACATAACATATCCCATCATTATCCCCAGTATACCCCCTATCCCCAATGAATATCCGAATATCCCCAATGAATATCCCATGAAATCCCCATTGACTCCGCCTTAAATCCAACAAAAAACTCCCCCTCCTCCTGCAATGGTGCCAGGGCTTCTACCGCATTTGCCAAGTCCTTCTCCTTTCATCACAGCGGGACGGAGGTCCCCTATTTATACTATAAATGGAGGGTTATAGCTGGCAAAATCATCCATCAATGGGTGCTGTTTGCTTCCCGGAGTGAAAAAATAAGCGAGTGGTCCAAACATGCTTTTATCGTTGCCTCAAAAAATCACTGGTGAATCATCCTATTTCACCAGAAACATCATCAGAAATTCAAGTTCTTCCCATCTGTCAGACCTCTACCCCGAGTGCCCAAGCGCAAAAAGCTCCTTGTCCACTGTGGTGGCCTTCGTCCTCAGAATTGCTTTTGTTGCGAACATCTTCACCAGAAACCGTGCTATTTTCCCTTCAATCGATGAAAATTCCAGGATCCAATTGATGGAGCTACGTTAGTACCATATTTCAGGCCATATTTTGGGGGGGTATCCCCTTACATAGGAAATCTTCCAACCAAGGCTGGATGGATGGTTGGAAGGTCTTCTCGGGAAACAACAGAGTTACCCGCCAAATCTGTGGTGAAATCCCGCTCGAATTGTCACTTCCGTTCGAATTGTCACTTCCGTTGAAGGGGGAAATATGTACGGTTTTGGACATGCCAATTGCACGAATTGCATGAAGAATTGAGAGGAAACCCTTGCAGGTACTGCGAGAACAGAACGGTTGCCGAAATTTCGCTTGAACCAATTCTCCGAAATCTATAACTTATGCACTGTAAATTGTAAATCTACAAGAAATCTGACACAGAAATTCACCACATCGTTTTTTCTGCCTCCACGACTTGAGCGCAGCACTCCGGAGAGGTCGAGGTGGAGATGGAGGCGACCGAATTCGCTTGCTCCACTTTCACCACCTGGAGATGGTGAAGTTATCCTCTGGTAAACATACATAGCTAGCTATTGAAAATGGCCCAGTCGAAATAGAGGATTTTCCCATGAATAGCATGGTGGATCTTTCCATAGTTATGTTAAATTACCAGAGGGTACATCCATGAAATGTGGCCGGGAAAAGGAGGTGTTGAAACCGGCGGATCTGGGTCTGGACTGGTTTTGGGATTTTTTGGTTTTTCCGTTTGGGGGATTTTTTTTGGGAAGTATAAGTACCCGTAAAGAAAGAAACTATTTTCAGACTACCACTCAGCTCCATTCGCTTTTTTCTTCGGCACATATTCGGATGATGCCAGCAGCAAGCTGCAGACGGCCAATCCCTCCAGTTCAGGGAAAGCATTGGAGTTATGATTTTCAACACTAATTATACACTAATTATAACTCCTGCAAGGTCTATAACTCCTGCAAGGTCTGAAATAGGGATGGGATCTCTCCCGAAAAGCCACCAGAATCGCCTCGGATTCCTCCTTCTCAATCTTCTCCTCGAGTTCGTCGAAATCAAACATGTCTCCTACGTCCACGTGTTGTGGCGGTGATCATCGTGAGCAGCGTGACCTACAGCTGCAGCATCATTCCATTCTCATAGAATCCCCAAGATTGAAAGGATAGTATCATAGTGTAAATATGTATGATATTGTATGATACAAGCTCAAAAAAAAAAACAGGGGTGTCTTGCAACCACTGCTCAGGTCACTTCAGCCATGACAAGAAAGTCAGTCCTCAAGTCCTCCACAGAATGCAGCAGTGCTGCCCTGTTTTGGTTGGCGGAGTCCCTTCTGCTCTTGAACCGGCCGCGGGCAACAAGAATAAAATTGCAAGGCTACCTGGTCTAATGTTATAAATAACAAAAAAAAATCAGGCTGAAGAAGCCATTGAAGATGCAAATTGTTCCATCTTTCGGACGCAGTCTGTTTTCTTAACCTCAAAATTTGCTCGTGTCCGAGTTCAAAAGGACACAAACCTCTATGTACATTGGTGAGACCATAAGAAAAAAGTAGTAAGTAGTAAGTCTCAAAAAATCCACACAGCAACTAGGATTTTCATCAGACAGCAACTGGCCCCAAAACAACAGCAACTTGGCTTCAAGGCTTCGGCCAGGAAAAATCAGATGTTCTCATCTCAGAATGTCCAGCATACCACCTTCCTTCCCACCATACAGAAGTTCCAAGCACCTCTACAGAGTGGTTCCATTCACCCGCAAGTGGCTAATCATTCACTTCCAACAGAAATGGAGGTTTCTTGCTGGGGAAAATCGTCAAACTCCATGGGAATTGTCCAGCAAGCCATGTTTGATTTCCAAAGGATCAACTGATAATCTGATAATCTGATTGTGATTGGACCAGAAATCCTTGGAGAATGAGAATTGGATTAAAGTCGGGATCAACCCCAAGAAATGATGGTTGATTTGATCAACTGTGATGGGCTGCTGAAAAATACCCATTTTCTGAGCAAAAAATCGGCAGTTCCCTGGGCCATCAAAGATGTCGACCCGTTCAAACATGTTTCTGCAAGATAGCTGCAGAAGCCACATCTCGCCTGTCTTGCTTCTCTTTGAGCCATTGTGGCATCTCCTGCTTACACCCGGCGACTCAAAATGAGAAACCTCCAATGTGGCCATCACTCAATGACTAGTAATGATTCTGCTGGTCCTTGCCATTCTTCCCAGCATGTTCACGAATGGCAGCAGTCATTTCTCGCACACCATGTTCGTTGCCCTGGAGGAATCATAGAAAATCACATCACTCCAGTTGATCCAGTATCCATATGTATCCATCACAACCCAGACCCTGAAACTCTCAGTGTTGCTTGTGCACCAGACTCCATCTATCAGAATCTATCACTCATTCTCCATCTACCTCCACCTAGTCATATCTACATTGTCATCTAGTCATCGGACTATCATCCCTCGAAGCCTATCCATCCAGGATTCACACTCATCAAGCTTCATCAATCAATTCATCGCGGCCTCAAAGCCCCATTTTTCCAGAACCGGCTTCTGAACCTCGAAAGCAACGTCCTGAGTCTCAGCTTCAGGATATTGCTTGAAAAATGGCTGCTTTTCAAGGAGGAATATGTATATAACAGATGATATCTTTGGCAAGTGTAGTAAATGTAGTTTGTCTGAAAATGGGATTCAATGCGGTATGCCAAAAAAAATTGGATCAACCCACGATGTAATCCTGGTGCACTGCACTGCATTCTCTCTTGTGAAATGGTTTCCTATCAGGCTATTTGATGTGGGACTAGCTACACACACCCCATTTTTGGGTGCTATCCAAGCTTGATGGGTGCGATTTCTTGCATTAACCGTTGCATTGTTCATCTTTTGGGTTGCTCCAGCCCGGCCAGAGAGTACTCCTGATGTTTGGGGGGGACCATTTTGAAGCCATGCCTAGAAGTGTGAAACCACCCCGCAGTCGACCCCCCAAGTCGAACCCATCCTTCAAGCGCATGAGGAAAACGGATCTCTCGTAGCCAGAATCTCGAGCACACTTTCGCACTCGCTCCTGGCGGCGCGCTAGTGATTTTCGCTTCATTTCCTGTGTTCAATGGTTTTCTTGTAAAAATCGAAACCGAAAAGCAAGATTCTGACTTCATCAAAATCAGACTCATCGGATTTCCTGTGTCCCCATTGAAGCAATTCTTTCGGACGCGTTCGGTGGCGTTTTCCGGTCCCAAATTTCCCACGTCTTTCGGGGCCTGGAACCACTTTTGACCATACGCGGTGGCGAGTTCATCCATCAGATCACCCGCCTTGGGCGGAACGGGAAACGGAACCGACGCTTGGAACCATCCAAGCGCCAACAAACAAAGGAGTGGGTCATATCCCTGGTTATAAAGTGAGATAAGTAGGGTTAATCCACTTATAACTAGCCAGAAAAATTAGGACACTTTTGTAGAGATTCTACTGGGGAAAATGATGTTCTGAACATTCTGAAGCCAGAAAGCCATTGGAAATACAGTCAGCAGTCAGCTACCGGTACCAAGCTCGCAGCCAGAGCAGCCGTGAGCTGGATATTCCTTTCAAGCGGTCGAGCCTGAGCTGAGCCTTTTCTGGGTGGTTTGTGGCTCCCATTTTCATATCATATCATATCATGTCATATCATATCATATCAATATATATATATATATCATATAATACAATATACTATATACAATCTCTACAGAAGTTGGAAAACTTCGGGGTGGAGGGGATTTTTCACCACGAACTTCCAGCTGAAAAATGGTATCGTCAGCAGCCTCCAAAGGCTTCCTCTGGTCAGCAAGGGCCTGACCAGGACAGGACCGGCATGGGGGATCCCCATGTCACCATGGGTTTAATGTTTGAAATGGTCCATTTGGATGATTTGGGGGTAGCCCATGACTTAGGAAACCATATATATATATATATCATATATATATATATATATATATATATATCATATATATATAGTTACATATACATATACATTGTACATATATATATTTATATACATACATACATACCTTTATATATATATCCCACCCACATTCTCCCCATGAAATCCCTGCCGACATTGGGACCTGCGGCCGCGGCATGGCCGGCTCTTCCAGCTTCTTGGTGGCCTCCTCCAGTTCTCTGTCACGATCAAGGCTGAAGACACCTGCCTGGAAGGATTGGCTCTGTAGAGCCAGAGAGAAACAAAATAAATTGAGTTTGGTCAATGCATACGGAAGTATGTATATATATATATATATATACATACATGTATGTATGTATATATATATATATTATATACAGAGTATAAATGCATTTGTGTAATCATAGAATCCCCCACCAAACATCCACACCCAAAGAATGTTCTCCACATCGCTTCGCGGCTTCGCCCTGGTTCTCCGCTTCGCCTGAAAGGCCCTTCCCAGCATCTCTTGCGTTGATTGCTTGTGCTTCACTCGGGCATTTTTGATCCTGTCAACTCACACGTAAAATGTCGCTGTTTTAGGACGAAAAGAAGAAAAACTGCAAACGGAATCCAAATGCTTTTATGGAAAAGTCGTATCAAATGGAAATAAATGGCGAAATCAAGTCTACGACAGTCTACGAAGGAAAATGGATCATGAACAAATCGTTTTTACAATACAAAGCTGTCCCAAAACCCGGGGATTCCAAATTCATCCAAGTCATTTCTGGAAAGCGATGGTAAATTGGGGTCAGTTTGGGAATCTCCCACATCGCAAAAAGCTCAGCAAAACGAATCTGGGCCTCGTTCTCTCTTGTTCGCAATCGCGCAGAATGCGTCTTCGATCAGGACCTCGGCTGGGCAAATGCCATAAACCATCCCCCAAATCACCATCAATAGTTGGTATAAACCATTCCCAGTCATGGGTGGTAAAAATGACATTGTTTTACCTACAAAAAAATCACTGGCTAATCCACAAAAACACGTGAAATTAGTTCGACCACTTCATGAAGGTCAAATGGATGTGTTTCTACCCCCAACTAACTCACCATGGACTTCGTGAATTTCCGGGGAGGGTGAAACTCATATGACTGAGGGTTTTTTTTGATCAGCAACTTGACCACCATGATTGCTGGTCCCGTTTCTGTTACCCTCTGGTTATGACTAACAGTTTGCCATGGTATATAATAGATGGCCCTAATCGAAATAGATGGTTTACCAATAAAAAATGGTGGATCTTTCCAGTTCGCAAACTGTGAATGTCACACCCAGATGGTAAGTTGACGAGGCACACCACTGTGCCACGTCCTCCAGCTTTGCGAGAGACTCCTCGGCCTGGAAGGTCGTCGCTATAGAAACAGTAAAGATCCACCATTTTCAATAGGTAAACCACTAGGTAAACCATCTATTTCGATTAGGGCCATCGAAAAACCATGGCGAACTGTTAAATAACCAGATGGTAAATACATATCGAATACATATCAAGTAATATAAGTACTCTATCATCATCTATAATCTACGGTTCAAAACTCTTCTGTTTCACTTGTGTTGCCTTCCCAAGTTTCATCTGTTTAGATGCACCTCCTTGAATTTGCCCAGCCCCTTCTCAGCTTGCACCTTCCTGCCAAAGCAAATCAATGGCCATTTCAGGAACCGATTTATTGGAGGTACCTACCATATATATAAGGCCTATTTTTTAGGGAATATCCCCACAAAAAAAATGGCCTGAAATATGGTACGTTAACGTACCTCCATCAATTGGATCCTGAAGATCTCCCATTGAATATTTGGAGCATCAATTGCCAGAGTTTTCCCAAGGCCAGGCCCTCACAAAAGATCCGACAAATCTGTCTGATAATGGAACGACTACCCAATCGATGGCCATCTGACTGATGACTCATAAACCACCAAAAAAAAAGGGCCCCCAAGTTATAAGATGCTTTATAAACCCCATGAACTATAACCCATAGGATCCATGTATGGTATATATGCTAACATTTGGGGTATATTGATGGCAAATGTTACCATATGTAGCATACATGGATCCTATGGGTAAGTTATAAGTATCATAAACAGTGATTGGAGTTATTGACCAACATAGCTATCGTAAAGGGGGACCCCACATTGCATGATTCACCAATGGACGTGGGGGCTTCCACCAATTTTGAGCCAAGTCTCCTGTACCAGGCTTTGTGGTCCTCCGCGTCAATCGCAAGGGCAGACTCAGATGCATCCTTGGGGCAAGTGCATCCAGTCGGTTAAAGCAACAAAACTCGCCAAATATGGAGGTTTCATGAGGTTTCCTAAGTCATCTATCCCCAAATCATCCATTTTCATCCATTCTCATAGGCTCCACTATAACCCATCCATTTTTGGGTACCTCCATTTATGGAAACCCCCAAGGTCTTCCCACCTGGGTGACTAGAAATGTCCCCAAAACAACGAAGCAACGCCTTGCATGGGAAGTCGCCAGGGCAGTTTGGAAAAGTTCCAGTTTCAAGGCCGCTTGAGCCTTGTTCCTGGCGGGAAATCGAGCCATTGAAGCTGAGCAAAAAGGCTAGAGCAAGCATGACATGTATCACTTGTAATATATATCCTATATATATATATTATATAGTGTATATATTATATAGTGTATATAGTATATAGTATATAGTATATAGATCAGAGTTGTATATAAAGGTGCTGGCTTTGGTCCCTCAAAGCCTCAAAGCGGACATGTGTTGCTATTCGTCCCTGCTGATTGCCAACAGTTGCCAACCTTTTTTTACAGACCCCTGCAAACATCATGGCTTTCCAACGCACTTAGCTTCTGAGTGCTCTGTGTCTAGGCTTTGAACTCTCACAGTGTAGCTCTTTTCCCATACCGATTTTGCTGTCATTCTTATCTCGTCCTGAATCTCCCATCCCATCCCATCATGCCAGGAAGACTTGAGGCAAGCAATATGGTAGTCTTTGAGCCACTTTGCTTCATTTTTCAACTGCTTATCCACCTGCCCATGAAATCGCGGGCACGACTAACAACGTTGGCCCCGAAAGGACCACAAAATGATAAAAGGGCCTTCCATTTCTTCATCACGTCGTCAGCTTGGCTGTAGATATGTAAGGCCTACCACGGATCGAGCACGTCCGAAACTATCGAAACTCCAATTGGAATCGAACTGCTGACCTCCTCATACAGACCCTCCTGAAACTTGAAGTTCCCTTCACGCTTGCACTCCTGGACCAAAAAAAAACGGTGGAAAATCAGCAGTTCGAACATCTTCGAACATCTGGTGGTTTTAAGCCCCTGAAAAATATCCGAGCAAAAAGAGAAGACTTTTTTATTGTAGATTTCACATCGAATGCTCGTCATGGGGGAGCATCACCCTATAGAGGGGAATATCTTCGTGCACTCCTCTGTAGGGTCCCATCATGATGCAGGGATGCCATCGTCCATTCGGTCCATTCGGCCTCCCCCCCATTGAAACCAAGGTCAAGTGTCATGCCAAAGAAATATCAACAGCCGAATCAGTGGTTCCCTTCCATCACGAATCAACAGCTTTGGAAGGACACCCTGACCCGGTCATGCTTAGCATGGTCCTGGGCATATTCAAGCACCTGCTTCAGCGTGTGGATATCGATGTTCTGAGGCAGTTTCTCCTTCTTTCTTTCTTCCTTAGTGCACCAGAATGACTCAATTTCACCGGAAAATTTGTGGTGTCACTGGGATCTTGGAAGTCTTGGGATGGAAGTTTCCGAATTAAAAAATTCCCTCCATTTCGGTGACAAGGCGCTAATGCTAATGAAAAGAAGATGTTGCAACCGAAACTGGAAAAAAACTAAGATTCCAACCGCATCGGACATCGCCTTGCATTGGGCATGCCACTCTTTTTCCAACTCTAACATCCGCTCCTGAGGGAGCAGCAAGTCAGCCTCCAAAAATGGCCATTTCAATTGGCATGATGACATTGGATTTCTGGTTGGTGGTGTACCTACCCCTCTGAAAAATGATGGAGTGAAAAGTCAGTTGGGATGATGACATTCCCAACTGAATGGAAAAATATAAAATGTTCCAAACCACCAACCACCATTGGATTTTGGGCGTCCCAGACAAACCAAGCTGCTAAGCTGGGTTTTCCGGATTCCAGAATTGGAAGACAGCGAATTGACAAACAGCCCCTGAGCCCGGGGGAAGCTCCTCGCCGCCCGTTTGAAAGTTCTCCCGCATTCGCAGCAGCTGGTCCATAGTCCTAAGCTGTCCGCAACAATCGATTTCGGTCCCAGTGATACGTCACCCGTTTTTCAGCCAGACATGGCTCCTTAAAAGGGCACTGTCAAGCAGTGTAAGACTTTAAGAAATGATCTATGATATCCCATAATATATCCATTATATAGACATAGACATATATATATATATATATCCATTATACCATCGTATTATCCCTTTAATCCCAATGGATCTAAAACTCCGGGCCCCTGAGGCCCCTGGCCCAGCGTCTCGCAGCTTGTCGTGGAAACTCTTCTGCTTCTTAGCACATTCATCGAAGATCATCCACCTTCGATTCACGTTGGACGTTCGCAGAATTTCTCAGTTCTGAACAGTTCGCGCCCAACATATGGGTTTGTCTGAAAATAGGGTATATTCCCAATTATAGCCATTTAATAGGGATAATGATCATTAACCATTGGGTTTAGGGGTACACTATTTTCAGACACACCCATATGTCTGGTCAGTTGAAAAAAAGAACAAACAAAGAGGAACTTTCTTTTTTGCGGTCAACGTTTGGTCACTTAAATTAGTCAAATCAGTCATTCCCATCACAAACAGAACGGCCGCTTGGGGGCCAGGCAAGTAATCTTCCACAAAGCGGATATGAAACATCGGTGCTATGAGCTTCTTCAGCTCAGCAGGAGCTTCCTGGTGCAGATCATGGGATTGAGCCAAGTCACAACAGGATGAAAAAAATGCCATGCATACATAGATGTAATACATATGCGGATATATAGCCTTCATACACAGCATATATACATATATATATATATATATATTATATTATTATATTATATTATATTATTATATTATATTAAATCATAATATATTATATTATATTATATTACATTATATTACATATATATTATATTATATATTATATTACATATTATATTGCATATATATTATATTATATATTATATTATATTATATATTATATATT
>Ga0126342_10002829_pt1 | contig 27786 bp, 22 predicted proteins | sample Cyp1metagenome_FD_92528 | JGI IMG/M metagenome (GOLD analysis project Ga0126342, IMG submission 92528) | Coral microbial communities from Lord Howe Island, Old Settlement Bay, Australia - Cyphastrea 1 metagenome | ecosystem: Host-associated > Invertebrates > Cnidaria > Coral ... | reverse complement strand
GATTAGATAGATTAGATAGATTAGATAGATTAGATAGATTAGATAGATTAGATAGATTAGATAGATTAGATAGGTTAGATAGATTAGATAGATTAGATAGATTAGATTGATTAGATTGATTAGATAGACAGATAGACAGATAGATTAGATAGATCGATAGATAGATAGATGGATCGATGGATAGATGGATAGATGGATAGATGGATAGATGGATAGATGGATAGATGGATAGATAGATAGATAGGTAGATAGGTAGATCGGATAGATGGATAGATAGATAGATAGGTAGATAGGTAGGTAGGTAGGTAGATCGATCGATAGATTAGATTAGATTCGATTCGATTCGATTCGATTAGATTAGATTAGATTAATTTAGATTAGATAGATAGATTGATTGATAGATGCATTGGCAGATTGACAGGTTGACAGACAGACAGACAGACAGACAGACAACAGATAGACAGACAGACAGACAGACAGACAGATAGATTGGATAGATAGGATAGATAGCATAGATAGCATAGAGAGCATCGATAGGATAGATAGGATAGCTTGGATAGATTAGATTAGATAGATTAGATAGATTAGATAGATTAGATAGATTAGATAGATTAGATAGATTAGATAGATTAGATAGATTAGATAGATTAGATCTGATAGGTTAGATAGATGAGATTAGATAGTTTAGATACGTTAGATTAATCAAATAGATTTGATTGACTAGATAATGTAGATAGGTTAGATTAGATAGATAGATAGATTGATAGATAGATAGATAGATAAACAGATAGGTAGATAGATAGATAGACAGATAGATAGACAGATTCATAGTTTAGTTAGCTAGTTAGTTAGATAGATAGATAGATACGATAAGATAAGATAAACATAGATTGGATTAGATTAGACTAGATTGGATTGATTGGATTGGCTTGGATTGGGTTGGATAGATAGATAGATAGATAGAATTTAGATAGGTACAGTAGTTATATAGATACAGTAGAACGATACAGTAATTATATACAGTAGATAAATACAGCAATTAGATACAGTAGATAGATTGATGGATGGATGAATGGATGGATAGATAAATAAATAGATATATTATTTATTTATCGAATCGATCGCATAGATCAATAGATGTGTGGATAGACAAGAGTCCCTGCAATAAACTGGGTCAGGTGTCAACAGAGGAGTACTTAAAACAATTTCATGTCAACCTTCGAAAGTAGAATGTCGACCCGGGATTCCCTGCGTCATTAATAGCCTGGATTTACCGATTTCACATGGTATCTCTCCAGCCAAACAGCCAATAATTGACGCATGACCAAACCAGGAGTTGCCATGGCCTGATGGGGTTAGCTTTGAAGAGATTCAGCGCGAGGCCGGGAACGAAGCAGCAAGCTGCAAAAGTCGCTGGTGAGAGAAGTTGTAGTTGGTGCTTGTATATTTGACCTGAATTTGGAATACTTTGGACTTTGATGAGTTTTGACTAGCTCAGGGTGTAAATCTGAATGACAGGTCAAACCAAACATAGATGAGGAGCTGCTTAGCAACGAAACATGCGCAGACAAGCAACAAACGGTCCAGTGTTGGATATGATCTTTGCTTTACATCCCAATTCAACTACCCAAATTGACATCAAACAACTTCCCATGCAGTAATGACTAATGGGCCCCTACCAGAAACAACTGCCCCAGAAAGTCGCAAGGACTCGTTTATCTCTCTGCGTTGGTGGTGGCAAAAATGAGTCATTGTTTGAGACCTCAGACCTAAGACTAGTTTGCTTCCTCCTTGACCTTTTTGCAACAAGTTTTTCCCTATTTGTATTTGGATATTCACAATATCTCTAGGCACATTTCCAGAATCATAGTGAAGATGTCCAGCACATGCCAAGGGATTTCTTGAGACTCTCCAATTCGATGGATGTCCCATCGGTTGTCTCCGAGGCGATCGCGCTGCTCTCGCAGTTTCCGACCACCAACTACCCTGGTCCCTCCAACGATCGAGAAACCTGGAAGTGCTTTGGGCGAACATGGAGACAGGGCACCGAAGCACAACACACAATTATTAGTGTACAGTGTGTACAGTGTGTATATAAATGGCTATAAAAGTTTAAAACATGACTATGCAATACAATGCATATATGTCTTAAATATGTTTAAATGGTCTTATAGTTAAAAACAAAAAATGATTGGATGATCTTGATTTGGACAGTATCCCCCCCCAAAAAAAAATGGTGTTGTTCGATCTCAAGAACCTCCGCCTTGAGGACCCTATGCTTGGTTTGCAAGGATGGTCTGCAGGACCCTGCCAGCACCAGCGAGGGCACTGTCTATGCCAAGACCGAGATTTTCTCCTTGGCACCAGCTGGGGGAACCCAGAGATTTCAGCATTTCTGCTGTGATTTTATGATGATTTTTGAGGAACCCCAAGAAAAGAATCGAAAAGATAGACAAGTTGGGAAGCTGGAAAATATGGGGAAAGGATTAATATTGAAAAGATCATTTGCACATATTTGCACCATCCTGGAAACACGTTTCTATCGTTTTGGGGGGCTATATGAAAGAACACGAGATCTTGTTTCTGCATCACTCTAAGGCCTCTAAGGCCCACGCGAGATCTCAAAGGAAAGACAATACAAATCACGAGTTGAAAAAGAAAACTATATTCAAAACCATAGTTGGATATATATGATATAATATATTTATAGAATCTTTTTTTGGGGGGGTTGTGGTCGGTTTTCCCTTGGGAGGTGATGTTTTAAACCTCAAAGCCCAGGCGTTGGAACGCTTCGTGGACCTCTTTGGCAAGACAGGTGCTGCAGATGGCCTGGCCTGTGATGCCTGGGGGCAGCTCAACCGGCTGCAGCTAACGGCAATTCGGCCGTTAGGCGTTCATTGCAATGCAGCTTCGCCTATGTGGCTCATCTATGACAGAAATATTGTGTGAAATCCAATGGCAATCCATCGCACTTGTCATGTGTTAAGTTTAGTACTGTATGTTGATTCCGTTGTCCGAAAAGGTGACCAAAATTGTTTTGTTCCCAGAACACGGAGCTGGCTTCGTGGTATTCCCCGCACTGAAAAAACCTTTGTCTTGAACAACTTCAATAGGGCCAGTCAATGTGAAGAACCATCCTTAGACACATCCCCAACCTTGGACAGGTAGTTTAATCCTTGCTATAAATGGAAAATCACCATCACCAGCAAGATATATATTTTTCAATGGCCTAGCAGCTAGCACAGATTGACCATGAAAAGTAGCATGTATTAATATCATCTCCAGATATCTCCAGGATGATGCATCCTGGCAGTGCCGTGATCCGCCATGGTACACCGTTCGCGGCACCGGTTTCGGTACCAGCGCCCCGCCCGCGGTGCGTCCTGTCCGGCCCGGCGACGACGCTAGCGACGGTGGCGACGGTGGCGAGACGCTTGCCGCGGCTCTGGTCGTCCCGGCGCGGCTTTGCACAATGGGTCGGGTTCAGATTTAGGGGTTATATACGCTACTCGCACGCATATAGACCGTATAATACACTAAAAGTAGAATATATATTATTATATGTGTGTGTATATGTATGTGTGTATGTATGCGCAATGCATACGAATGGGGAAATGATGGTAAACCATGGGGATTGTGTATCCTCAAGGAAGACGAGAACAGTGGCATCGTTGGCGTTGGCTTTCGGCTGGTGATTAGATAAGGAGATGTTGCAGCCAAGTTGGAGTTTTCAAACCTTGTCAGGACAAATTAAACTCCAGTTCGTCAACTTGATCTATATGTTGTGCAATATTGCTTTTTGCGCAACTCCGACTCCGACTCCTTCTATCAAATATGTACATATCAATACATATCAGACTTCAGATCACATATTGTGAGCCTCGTCGGTGACATCAACCATCCGATTAATTACTGTATGGGTAGTACCAACCAATGAACATATATGTTTACACCTCTACAATCCTCTACATACATATTGACTCGTATTGACCCAATGTGGTCTCATCAGTGGCTTCTCTTTGTGTATCATCTTCCCGTTGTTTGAGGCCGAGCCCAACGACGGTTCTGCGAGTTGCTGGTGGACGGTGACAGCAACGGTGTGGAGCACATCTGCCAAGCGCGGCAGATGTTGCAGGCGAAAGGCTGGCAGGTGCAAACCACCGTCTTTGCCACGCCAGGCCCCACGGCTTGGTGAACGTTGGGAAGTTGATGGAAGTTACGCAAAGGGGGCTAGTTACGGCTAGTTGGTTGCCAAAAATCTCTGGCTTGACAGATTGATCAGGTGTGATCATTGATTGGTTTTGACATCTTTTGGCCATATGATGTCATGCATGTCTAAGTAGCTAGGACTTTGAGATTAGATCTACTGTCGATACCTTGGTGGAGGATGTACCGAGGCGACGTAGGCTTTCACAGGTGGTGACCAGCAGGCGTCGGTAGGGCATCGGGCAATTGATTGGAAACTGTTTGAGATTTCTGGTGCTAAACAATTCATGTTTTTGGATGTGTTTGGCTCATCACTTTGAGCAACTTCATGCTTATTCCATTTTCTTTTAAGACTCCTCATCTGAAAGTTGGACCAGTGAAAAAAGACACACGTGATCTGGTGTTGGCCCTATCCCATAAAATTGTGGCCCAGGACGCTTTCAGAATCAGCGCTTGCAAAGCTTCGTGGAAGAAGAGCCACTGGTCTTTTCCCAGCCGGTGGAGTGGAATGCCAGCAAGGATTCCACGGATGAGGCGATCATTGCAGAACTGAAGAGCATGGCCAAGATGTCCTTTACTTTTGGAGCTTTTTCAGCCTTTGGTGGTGATTTTGGTGGTGAGTTGTGTGTTTTCTTTTTCAGTTGTTTATTTGTTCGAAACCTCTTAAGATTTAAGGTTATTACTTTTTGGGCCATCCGAGATTCCCAATTGAAGCCATGGAAACCGTTGTGGTAAACCAAGCTATCAGCCAGCAAACAAATCATCAAAGATGGATACACCCCATTTTCAGACACACCCTTAATTGCACTTATGGGTGCTATCATAATATGTATAATGGTTGAGAAACCTTATATTGCGAGTTGCATCCCCATGTGTTCACATAGATCTCTGTTTGGTTTTCTCACTATTTCTCATTTTTGGTTGGTTTTATCCCCACTTTCAGCAAGGAATTGCTCTGTTGACGGCCGACAAGGATTTCTTTGAGGCGATTAATGAAGTGGCTAGCTGCGGACGCTTGACACAAGATTACCTTTTCCCATTTGTTCCATGGATGTAGGTCAGTGGCAGTGGGGGAAAGCTCCAATCAGCAGGGCGTCATGAGGAGTAGGCTGTGCTCTTTAATAATGTACCTGGTTGGTGGTTTGGAACATTTTTTATTTTCCATAATATATGGGATAATCCTTCCCATTGACAAGCATATTTTTCAGAGGGGTTGACACCACCAACCAGCTATATGTCATCCTTGTTTATTTGTTTATCCAGGTACCCTCTGGTAAACGTTTACATAACTATGGAAAGATCCACCATGTTATTAATGGGAAAATCAACTATATGCCATATATTTTGCATGTACGATCATGTACGTCTGTTCCGGTGAAATGGTTTGCCAGGCCTTGAAGACATGGCTTCAATGTCACATGACATGGCGTTCTTCGCTAAGCATACATGTCTATCTATCTAATCTATCTAATCTATCTAATTTATCAATTTATCAATCTATGAATCTATGAATCTACCAAACTATGAATCAATCAGTCAATCAATCAATCAGTCAATCTATCAATCTATCAATCAATCTATCTATCAACGTATCAATCTATCTATCATATCAATCTATCAATATATATATATATATATCAATCAATCAATCTATCTATCAACCTATCAATCTATCAACCTATCCATCTATCAACTTATCCATCTATCAATCTATCAATCTATCTATCTATCTATCTATCTATCAATCAATCTATCAATCTATCAATCTATCTATCAATCTATCAATCTATCAATCAATCTATCTATCAACGTATCAATCTATCTATCATATCAATCTATCAATATATATATATCAATCAATCAATCTATCTATCAACCTATCAATCTATCAACCTATCCATCTATCAACTTATCCATCTATCAATCTATCAATCTATCTATCTATCTATCAATCTATCAATCAATCTATCAATCTATCAATCAATCTATCAATCTATCAATCTATCTATCAATCAATCTATCTATCTATCTATCAATCTATCAATCAATCAATCTATCAATCTATCTGTCTATCAATCTATCTATATATCTATCAATCTATCTATCAATCTATCTATATATCTATCAATCTATCAATCTATCAATCTATCAATATATCAATCTATCAATCTATCAATCTATCAATCTATCAACCTATCAATCTATCAATTTATCTATCAATCTATTTATTTATCTATCAATCTATCAATCTATCAATCTATCTATCTATCTATCTATCTATCAATCAATCAATCTATCTATCTATCTATCTACGTCTATCTATCTATCTCTCTCTCTCTCTCTCCAGCCTTTTTGTCAGGTCCCGGATCTTACCAAGCCGAGGCAAGCCCGTGACGGTGATACTTCCCATTGGACGTCCTGGCCCGACAGAACTGTATCGAAGCAATCCAGCTGTCGAGGTGTCAGTGCTTCAAGCTGCGAACGAATTGGGAAGATTCGAAAGGGTGACTGGGTTGGACGTTTAGAAAGGGTTTAGCCTAGAAAAATATGGCAAACCCAACAGTATATTTAATAACAAACCCAACATAATTAATCAGCCATCCCCAGTATCACCAGACTTGGGTTGGCATTCACTTTTAACCATCCCAAGTTGGTGATTTGGTGGTTAATATGTTAATGGCATACATATAATGGCATTGGGTTTGCCACAGTAACCGACAAAATTAGTGGAAGACTGAAGTAGTAGGGAGTGGACTTGGGATGTTCAATTTTGTGTGAAAACCTTCACAACCGATAGGGGACCACCCACTTACCGATACACTATGTTTACACATAGCATGGAAGTACAAACTTTCACAACCGGACCACCCACTTTGGCCATGTCCATTGCGAGCGGAAAGTAATTTTGTCCGCCACTCACATGATTTGTGTTGGTGAAGAAATGGATCAATGGGTATGAGGCTTTTGAACCAACAACACATTGGGACATTATTTTTTGAACAATGGCTTCTGTTTTGTGAATGGACAACATATATAGGTCGGAGGGTTGGGAATGGAGAACGAAGTCAGAAAAAAGGAGTCCTTTTTGTTCAGCCTCACACTTGAACATGTTTATACATTGTCGTCATGTGTATTCATTTGTTATTTTCAATACGCTGGAACGATATTCAATGTATGAGTTTACATGTTTGGGATTGTTGATTGTTGTTGTCTTAATGGTTGCATATGGTTTTGTCAATTCAAACGACCATTTCTTCACTGCTACCCTGGAAAATAGAAATGTCATTGAATTCCTACACAAAAAAATGTCATGTCGAAATCGTTTTTCAAACACACAAGCAGCCACAATCATTGGATTGGTTGAAGGGAACATTTACAGGAAACCCCTCAGATTTAATGGGACAAATTATGGTTTCCTGTAGGTTTCCCCTTCAACCAATCCAATGACACAAGAGTCAAGCTGCTCCTCACTGAGGTGAAAGCCACGATACGTGCTGATGGAAGGGGTGAGGCGCACCGGGACTGGATTTGGATGGTTTTTGCTTGCAACTGGGTAAGAACATGTTGTGAATGGGAAACATCCATAAAAAATTGGGGAGAGAGAGACCGTTTATCGGTCTAAGGGCGATGGAGGGAGAGAGGGAGAGATAGAGAGAGAGAGAGAGACACACGGACACCAATCAGATACCAGTTATCCACTACATTTGCAAGTAATTTGCCTACCAGCTATCCTTGTCACTCTAGCTACAAGAACGCACCTTGGGCCTTCGACTCTACCAGGTGGAAACCAACAGCTTGCTGCGACCTGAAGCTCCTTATGCCCAGCTGAACGGGGTTCTGGAGCGCTTGAATGACTTAGGGTACTACAGCCCTGAGGACAAAGTTTTGGAGTTGAGGATGAATAAATGACAATTATGCCATATTTGGATATATCATATCTTAGAACTATATATGTGGGGGGTGACACCCCATTTACCAGCTATTTTGGTGTTCGCCAGGACATCAGGGCTTGGACCCATAGCAATAGTGTGGATGAAATCTGTGCCAAAACTGGGCGGTTCTGGGCGGTTTTCATGGACATATGCGTTCATCATTGTTCATCAATGGAAACCCCAATGCAATAAATGTCCGGAGCAGGTGGTTGGATATCTCTTCTCATCGGCTGCTGATGCGAAGTCGTGATAAATCATGCCTGCGCGGCCTGCCCCTGACAGGATGTATATTGGAACCATGCCTTGGTGAAGTTCTGGTTCGCCAATTCCTTGGGTGATTTGCCAGTCTATCCACCCTGGGCTTTGTTGGACGCAGTGGCCCGGGTGCTTGAGGAACCCCGACAGTGGACCTCCAAACAGCAGCAGATGGCCTTTATTTTGCCCTGCGCTGACACGTGGAACTTGACTCCCAGGATGAAGGACTTCTACATAAGTCGCAAAGCATACAGCATCACCAAAGGATGTTTTTCGGCAAGTGCATTTCAGAAGCTGCCGGTCAAACGTGTTTTGTTTTGTCTTGTTTGTTTGTTTGTTTGTTTGTTTGTTTGCTGCTTATGCAGTTTATGCTGGCAGATGTGCTATCATCATGAATGCCTATAGTTATCCTATAGCTAGAACAAGCACCTAATGATTCCCAATGATTCTATCCAAGTCATTTCTCGCTTTTCACAGGTGGGCCTTTTGTCGTGCCAGATTCTGGCGAATCTCTTGCAGAAGAAGTCTTAAGACGGCTGGGATATGACGATGAAGCCGCTCCCGAATTTACCGAATTTGCCTTATCATTCTTCGCCCAGAATAAGAACAAGAGTGGCTTGCCTACTGAAACATCTTGGAATGGGTTGACAATGGTTGACATATACAGATTGGGTGGCGCGAAAAGCCAGAGTCGTGAAAAAGACGTTTGGGACTGAGCCAAATATGAATTCGGAGCGGAGGCGGCCCTTGTCTCACCGCAGTCCATGTTATCCTCGGTGAAGGTACCAAGCTGGCCTTCCCCAGTAGACATCGTCAGGGTTGTTGTGATTCCTTGGGTCGCCTGGGATGATGGTGCCATGCGACCAAGGCAAGCTGAGGAAAGCAGATTTGTTGCCGATCGCTGGGGACACCGTGTCGGACGTGAAGGGCAAGTTGAGGGAAGTTCCTCGCCGTTGAAGAGTGGGGCACCAGCGGGCCCACCTGTTTGGTTTGTTGGCCATTGTTTTCTTAGAAATCGACGTTTGGGGATGTTTGTTTTTTTCACAGCAGCATACCCATATTTGTTCATTTTGGATCATGTTGGAGGGTGAAAAAGTCCCGAAATTGTTTAAACTTGCAGTTTCAACAGTTGGAGAGGTACAGACAATAATAATAAGCCGCAAATTGGGCCTGGTTCATTGTTGTGGATCCCACATAAAATGATACGGTTATAGAATATGGTAGCAGCATCCGACCTGCCACGTGCTACCAATCATAGCCACCGAACGCTGCGGGTTGAGGCCTTCCTTTCGCACAAAGTTTCGGATGGTGAGTGGCTGATTCCTCCTGCAGGCCGGGGCTCATGGTGATGTTTTTTACTCTTCAGATACCTTCAGTAAATTGACAGACATAGATATAGGAAATCCATGGAAATCCACCATTGGTGGCTTCCGTTTCTTTGGGAAACCATGGTTTAACATGTCGGTTTTGGTTGATCTTGTGGGTTGTAGAAGATGTAGATTTAGGACCAGTAGGCACCATTGCTAAATATCCAGTCTGCCTGCTAATGAGTTAGAAATGGCAGCCCCAGAAAAAAAGGGTGTCAAGTGTCAACATCTGTCAACCGTCATGGATTGACATATTAGCGGCCCCAGATCAGCCAAATGCCAAATCTATATAATTTTCCTGGAACTGGTTAAAGTTAACGGGGAAAAAACACCGAAACACCTAACATATATTAACATATGTGGCCCACCAAGACATTATCACAACGTTGCCCTGCCCGTTGTGAGGTGATGCTGTGCTGAAGATGCTGCGGAAGCAGGGCTTCGACGGATCAGAGCTGGAGGCCATGAAGGCCTATGCAGCTGCCAAGCAGCTCCCGAGCCGGAAGACTCGGATTGGACGCAGGGCTGAAAGACTTGGGATGACTATGGATGACTTGGGAGGGCGGAGTTTTCGGCTGTTTTCTCAGTGTTTTTGATTGTTTTGTTCTAGCGTTTGTCTCATGAAAGTGAGGAAGAGATCAGAAGGGATCTCTCATTTTAGATCATGTTCCAGGGTTTGGAGGGTGAATCTCTCATAGTTTCTCTGGAGGTTCTATGTATATATTATGAGTTTTCACAGGGGTACCTGATGCTAAAGCCTGCAGGAGTTACAGGAACATCACTTTTTAAAATAGATGACTCATCTATAAATGAGTCATGTTCCATAGCTATGTCACATAGATAGTGAATTACCGGAGGGTATACGTATAACTTGGGAATCTCCCGTCGTCAGATCAAATCTCACCCGTCGAATGGAGATGAGCGCTGGGTGAGATGTGGCATATACTTTTCAGCAAAAATAAACTCTGTAAGCAATATGGAAACTTTTCAGCAACAGGAGCTTGGATGCTTGTTGCATTTGATTATATAAAATCATGGCATGCCTTGTGCGCATCAATGGAGGAAGTCACATCGCATTTATCATGCGACCTTTTTTGTGTCCATAGCCTTCGACCATCTCCATCGAGATAAGCTCGGCGTTGAGCTGGCTTTGTCTTCAAATGGGCTTCATGGGCTATCCACCTCAAAAACACAATGCAACATTCTCGTGGTGGGAAATCATGATAAATCATGATAAGTCAACAAAGTTCAACAACAGATATGTGCTTTTTCCGCCTGTGCCCAGGATACATCTCCATGATCCAGGCCCACAGCAAGAGCGCTTTTGAAAAACGATCGATGCTGGATGGGAAAGCCATGGGGGTTTGGTCAGTTACAGCGCGATCCACGGGGGTTTAATGGGGATAATGGGGTTTAGATGGGTTTAGTAACAGTAACTAAGCCTGGCTCAGAAAAAAATGTAAGTTTCATCCTATTCGAGGCTGAAAACTGGAGAAGTATCCAGATTTTTGAGACCAGGCCACCTATACACTCAAATAACTTCAAAGATTAACACTGTATCTCCGTATTTTGCAAAGACTAGATGCACAATGGTCATTAAAATATTGGACAAATCAAGTTAAGTCTTATTTATGGCTGGGTTTAGTTCCTTTATGATCATTAAAATATTAACTAATCAAGTTAAGTGTTATTTATGGCTGGGTTTATTTCCATCATATTACTGTATATATCAAGTTCCAACGATCATGTTCACAGGCTTTCACTCGCCTTCTTTTTTGCTGAGTGTGTTCGATGTAGACATGATTCAGTGGACGTTCCTAGAAAGGTAACTAGAACGGAACTGCATGGTCAGTACGTGGACCGTAGCCCAAACATGACTCAGATATGTTGGGAATTGTTGTGGTATAACCCTGGTAAATACATCCAGTTCCTGTTTATATATATATATATATAAAATGAATATAGTTTGATGTAGCAGACACCATGAGAAATCACAATCTATTGGCCGTGAACAGGTTGTTTCCTGCAGTTTTTCCAAACAAGCGAAGCCTGGGGGTGGAAGTAAGCAGCTCTATATATATATTATGCATGTTATATCATGCTATATCACATAATATTCCAGTGATGTTGTGGGTGTCATAGTCCATCTCAATGTATATAAAGGCCATTGTTTTCTGCCGTCTTTTCTCGTTCATCAATCCATCAGGACATCTCTCTCCTTTTTGGCCATAACTCCCATCTAAATACCCTCTGGTAATTTAACGTAGCTATTGAAAATGGCCATAGAAATAGTGGATTTTCCCATTAAAAATGGTGATTTTCCATAGCTATGTTAAATTACCAGAGGGTATATTACCCATCTAAATAACCCATCGAAATACCCAATTGAAATACCCAAATTCTGTTGCTTAAGCCATGCTTCTTGTACAGGTTCCCCTGGATTCTGTCCTTGCCAGGTCGTGTCCGTTTGAGTGTCGTGCTACCGGGCGGCATGATCGCAACTCGACCTGAGCCTAGCCGGTGGTTTCAAACATGTTGTATTGCAATCAGTTATTTGTGGGATAATGACTTTGTAATGATTATTATCACATGTTATGAAAATGTTTGAACCAACTGCCTATAAAACAGCCATCAAAAGGTTATAGACTATAGAATGGTTGAATATTGGTTTGGATGGTTGACTTTCCAAAAACTGAGGGGGCGTAAATCCCTTTTGGGTCTGTGTGGAGGGCGCAGTCAAAAAAATCCCTTTTGCATCACATTCAACAATCTTAGGTTAACATCTTAATGTGACTTGAATGAAACATTGTGAATCAATGTGGCCCCCTGGCTGTACACTCAAAATCATCCAAAAATTCCCTCTCAAAAGTTAAGATGGAACTCCCAATCATCCTGACTCAACACAGGGAAAAATATGAGCGCATCCTTGATGTTCTTGATGATATTGATGCTGTTTTCTTACCAATATTATGCAAATGCCACTTGATGGTATGTTGCACCATGAGTTCATTCGCACAGGTTTGTGGATTTTGGTTGTAACACAGTAGTAATTGTTTCAATGGTCAAATCCGAATGTTGCATTTCAAATTGAAAGGTGCATTCCGAAATCGTCACCAAACATGGTCAGGGCAGATCCGCTGTTGTTTGGCCAACTTTCAGGCTTGGCATCCCGATGCCAGAGTTGTGGAGAATGGACGTTTGATTCTACATGTCCCTGGGCTGTTCGATGCTGGGAGCATCCTTCGGAATGATACCTGCAGTGGTGCGTCAAGCTGCATCGAAACTTAGAGGCTAAAGAAGCACAAAGAAACAAAGCCACTTCTGAAATGTTGTTCATTTACTGTAAATGCCCTAATTTATGTAGGGATTTCCCACTCGCCATGTTTCCTACTGGAGGGTGTGCTGAGCTGGAGGGATTTGGCCAAGGCCAAGGCAAGGGGGCCACCTAAATAACGTTTGGCCGCCCATTCTGCGCATTCTGACCTTGCGTTTTGAGTTTTTAAGATTATATACACGGAAAGTATCAGAAAGTTAGAACAATAAAATCCAAAATAGTGGAAACTCACATTTCTATCTTCTTGGGAACTAGTATGCTTAGTATACTTGCCAACTTGCAACGATGACCCCGTAGTCTTGCTCATCACTGTGATCATCCTATCCCAAACAAGCGATCCCCAAGGACCATGTTAGACCCTTGTTTTCAGATGGTGCACAGCAATGGGCCTATCATCAATGAATCAAGAGACTCCTGGCGAAGCACTCCCAGCAATTGGATTACCCACAATCTCATGGGGTACCACCTGGACAATCCCAAATGGGGTGAATTCCAATTGCCCAGCAAATCCCAATTTTTGTTGATAACAATATGATCAAATCTGATGAAATTACGGTTGATTGCCAGTCAATTTACTACCTCTTGGGGTGAAACGGAGAGATCCCGGCGGATCCTTTGAACTGAGGTGCCGATCCGGAGCCAGCCTGGTGCTTTGACCCGCTTGGGCCAGATCTTGTTCCACGCACCCGAAGGTGCCGGTGTGGTATGCCTGGAATGGCATGCTTGGAGGATCGCCTTTAGTAACTGGTAAGTTGGGTTATAGCCGCTATAGCCCAGTTCCAAAATCAAGGGATAATCCATAATCAGTTATATATAACATTATATAACCATATATAACAATCAGTATTTAATCAGTTATATATATAACCTGGTAACCAGATTTATTGTATTTATTGACCAGCTAATTACTAAGTGGGATGATCCTCTGAGTGGGAGCAGTGGACCTCACACGATTAGGATGTGACCAACACTGAACTGGTGATAATCCGATCAAAGTGGATTCGAGCAACCACATGGATAGAACCCAGAATCAATGGAGGTTTAGAACAGTTCAGTTCCAGCATATTTGTTTGAGCTCAGACCAGTGAAGAATGTGTACGAATGCAGCTGCATAATATGACAGCTCTGGTTGGTGGTTGCCGAGATACGGAACAAAATCCACGATTATTTGGGATGGCTTCAACCTCAAACATCATAAAACCAGATATATAGGGGTCCACAAAAATTGATGGAACATAGTGTAAAGGTTTTAGGGGCCATCATATATCCCAATTTTGGGGGTCTCAAACATCAGCTTTGGCTGGTTACATGATGGGGCAACGCTTATCGAGGAAATATCAGGAATCCCGGTTTGTTGGGTTAACACAAGGTACATGTTCATGAGACTCCCTGGATCATTTATCATATTTAGCCATCATCATTGAAATTATTTGAAATTTCTGGTTGACATCATTTAACCAGCAATTAGCATCAGATAACCATAGTCACCATAGTCAATCACATTTAACCACCATTTAAGTGGTTTCTTGCCCCAGGTGTGCTGCACTGGGCAGACTACTCCCTGCCCCACAGCGTCTTCAACGCGGGAGCAGAGTTCCTTGTCGATTCACTCAGTGATAGTCCTAGTTACTGGCCGCTCAACTACTACCCTTTGGTCAACAAACATAGCCATGGAAGATTGCCATTCAATGCCATTCATAGTTTATTTACAACCTAAAAAGGCAGATTTTCTATAGCCATGTTAGTTGATCACAGGGTAAGTGGGATCATCCAAAGAGATGAGTCCATTGTCGACCGCGCTAGAATTTCTTCTTAATAAGGATGTGTTCATCCTGATTTCCCTGAAAGTATGGCAAAGTAGCCAATCAGAAAAGCGAACCGAAAAAAAACAACAAAAGACACATTTTCATATCATGGAACATGATGGAAATGGAATGAATATCGGTGTGGATCAGTGATCAGTGTTGGTATTATTTGGTACCAAGTTGCCCACATGTTTTTTTTTCATGACTTAAACCATGGAGTAGCTGGCTTATAGCTGGCTTATAGCTAGCTTATAGCTGAAACCAATCATGATATATTAGCCCTTTACAAACCAACTTACCATTTTGATCCATCCCAAAAGAACATAGCCCAAGCCTTGACGGCAGGCCGCGGGTACATCTCATCGTTGACGTAGCCAGCAGAAACAACGAGGACACGACGGGGCGCCAAGTGGTTCCTACATTTCATATTACATGTGCATATATATATATATATTATAGTGTAGTATTTTCTATATAAGACACATGTTAACATACATAGAGATAAACCAATATTATATATATATATAGATGTTTGTGTGTGTGTTGCCTTTCACATGGCATACGTTATCTTCGGCCACAGGATTTCGAGCGGAACTTCCTGCGGCGTTGGTCCCCAGAGGTCCTGGAACACTTCGTGGCCAATGCCATGCCACCGGTGGATGCCATGGCCACAGAGGCAGCGGTGGCCAGCCATGGTGGCAATGGAACGGTGAAGTGAATAGAGTTCTTCCAATAGCAACAATAATTATAGTTATAGTTCATTCTATTATAATATAATAATAATAGTTAGTAACTATAACTAATTATACTAATGAATATTGTTAGAATTATAGTTACTAACAATATTGAAGTGAATAGTTATAGTTCTTCCTGGTGTTTGATTAAGAATATTATATAATACTAGTTCTTCCAATAGTTCTTGCAATAAAGATGTTGAAAAAGTGGTTCCAACTTTGCAGATTTGGCCACTTCTGCTTGCAAAACGCTGCAAGACTCTTTTGGTTGAAGTTGTTCTTTGGCTCAGAGTCATGGGTGAAAGATAGGTTTGGAGATGGGTTCTTTCCAAACTATATTATGTTTGCTATATTTTTCAGGAGTATGTAACCCATTCACACTTTCACTAGGGGGATGTACGGGGTTCAGAACAAGGCATGGTGTGCTTCTAGTTCACGACATCCACCCAGCGCAACAAACTTGCACTGACCCAGTCATACATTATATATATATATACACAAACACACATATATATATACTGTATACATATTTGTGTATGATTGTGTATGTATATTTATATTTTGTCGTAAATATACAATCTACATTTAAAAATGCTGAGTTGAAGTATCGATGCGATAGACTCTTGGTGTGCGTATACATACTACGTATATCATGTTTAACCGGTGTTGACTGGGTCAAGCTTGGATAGGTCGGATGGGTGGTTCGACATGCAGGGCATCTTACTGTTGGCAATGTGTATTTGATGGTTAAGTCCAATTTGTTATGGTTGTTAGATCTCATAGCATTTATGGTGGTGAAAGCGACCTGTTGTGTTTGTGGGTCAAAAAAAAAAACAGCATTTCATGGTATATCACCATTTCAGGATGAATTAAACCATCTTAAAACTGTTAAAGCCCTACAGGAAGGGGCCCCCTAGTTATAAGTTGGTTCATAACCCCATCTAACTAGCTCGATATCTCTATAAATAAACCAAATTTAGCTGACTATGTGGGCCCTTTCTCCATAATTTACCGCATATTGGATGCTGAAACCTCCATTTATAGTGGGTGTATGCATGGATTTGCACAGGCCAGTGCTGTCGGGCCGCCCGGCAGCAGCTTTGTGCGACCCTTGTCCCGGCAGATGAGCGATGCCTATACGACCTTGAAGCTTGGAACTCTGAGACAGGGGGTGTTGCGATCAAATGTTGGATTGTATACCAATATGTTTATATAGATTATTCTAGATTATGATATTGTATAACATTCACATGATGTTCATACATTTTCTTTGCACAAAAACAACATAATATGCGCACAATATTTACAATATATATATATATATATAAATAATATATTTACACAGTACCTGTAACCTTTAAAATGAACATTAGTATACGTTCATAGTATATCATTTTGATAGTAATATAAATATATGATATATGTTTATATTACACTTGGAACCCCAAAGAACCACATATAGCCCGGGTAGATTTATGTAGGAAGTCTTCACTACCAAAGGGCTTTGCCATGGATGTTTCAGCACCTGCCCGAGGGTCGGCGGCTCTACCGAGATGTTAGCGTTGGAACGCCGCGTCTGGCAGCAGGTCGGTGAGGCCTACGCGACCCAAGTGGCACAAATGATGCGCTGAGAAAAGGGTGATTCGAGCGGAGTTTGGGTACATTATATGGGGGTTTTAATGTGGTAAATCCAATCATAAACAATACCCAAAATCACCATAAATAGTATTTTGTTAAAATGGGGTTTACCGCATTAACGGATAAATATGATGGGAATATCATGGGGATATGTAACCAAAATGGTATGATATGACAATTTGGATGATCAACCGCTTGGATCTTGTGGGACCACATGGGCATGGTGTCAAGTCATTTGGGTACTTTTTACCCCTTTTAAATTGGAGGGTCAGTACTCAAAAGTAACAAGGATCTTTGGCCTCCTGGATCTGAAATTGTAAGCCGTACCCAAATTTCAAACATTGGAAAGTTGCCAGCACATCTTCTCAACCCAGACAATGGAGCTGGATATTCTGCAAAAATGGTTGGTAATCCAAGATGGTTGTTTATTTTGCGACCGTGCTTCAGATTGTGATCCCACATGAGATGTTGGTATCTGTGTGCTGCTTTTGTGCATTGAATCTACCAATGAATTTTAGTAGTACCTGGTGGATAATGTTGCCGATCCTTGGATACATTGGGAGCTATACCCCTCTCCAAAAAAACCAGTGAAACGCTCATCGTGTAACGGTTCCGGGGCTGGGCTCAAGCTGGCCAATGCGCCAGCCCAATCAAGCAATTGTGGTGCCGAAATCTGTCGTAATTCAATTGTTGAAAGGTGTTGAACAAACTATTTCGCGCCCAAGCCTGAATCTGAACTCCAACACCTTCACTTGGGAACCATGTGGCAAACTGCTGCTGACGGTCACATCATTCACAGCCGACACGAAACACCAACATTTCCATACGATGGCACATGCTCAGTGGCAAGTGCTAAGGCCTTTGCATGACTTGAATCTGGGCTTGGTTTTGCCCCTGTACAGAGTTATATTTTTTGCAGCAGGCGGTTCTGGTTTTTGCAACCGTTGGGGATGTTGGGGTCCTTTTGAATGCACACACGTCATGTGCAGTATCACATGTTGGTGATCATGAACATGATTATTTGGACAACGCAAGAAAGGTGCACAACATGTTGCACCCAGTCTTCCCGGTCCTTTCAGTCCTAGTCCTTTGATCTAGGGATCTAGAGAAACCATTTGGAACCTCATCAACACGAGTTCATTTACCCTCTGGTAATTTGTTACATAGCTATTGAAAATGGCCATAGAAATAGTGGATTTTCCCATTAAACATGGTGGATCTTTCCATTGCTATGTGGCTGTTTACCAGAGGGTACTGTAAGCATTTCATGCTGAGGTTTCGACTCCAGATTGGTTTTGCATCCCGTCATCCCACTGGGTCAATTGGCTGAAGGAAAATGTTGCAGTGCTTACCTCCCTGGGTCAATTCCAGCAAGTTTTGACTAACAATTGCCTTAAATCAATCCGTATCCTTATCCAATATGTATATATATATATATATATGTATTATATATTATTATATATAAGGTGTATATATATATTATAATATATATATATATATAATTTGCATTATGTAAAGAACATGTTTTCAGTTGCCCCCTGGACCTGGTCTTAAACCAGAGTAACTCATCAAGCTCCATCCAAAGTGGAAGTTTCAGAATCCTAAAATGGAGGTACTGTACTACTGTAATATCAAATCATATGTTAATCATATTTTGGGAGCTCACATGGCCTTTACGAAATCTTTACCTAGGCGTAGAAAAAATGGTAGGTACCCGAAGTGGCATCCATTTATATATTTGAATGATGGCTAGGTTGCGGGGAATCATCCAGCTATTTTCAGGTGAGTGAATCAGTTCAATGCGGCAATTCAGCAAGATCTGTCATATGTCATATATATAATATATATATATATAATATATATATATAATATATATATATATATATCATATATGTCATATATATATATATACATGTATACAGTATACATGTACAGTATCCCATATATTGGTGATATTCTCATGATGTTTCCATTGGTTAAATCCCCATATCTTCATCCCTTCCCTTCATGGACCCTCAGGAAGCAGCTCTTCCACTACGAATCCAGCAAAGGTCATCTGTCAGCCCTGGATGGCCTGCGGGCGCTGGCCTTGCTGTGGGTCTTCTCGTTGCACAGCTTGTTGGTTGAGACCTGGGACGTGGAAACGCAGAAACGCCGAGAGATTCCAGTGCCTTGGAGTGCGGTGACGTGGGGATCTATGGACCTATGGATCAAGTCTGGGTGGAAAACGTGGGTGATATATGATGAGTTCCTGTTAGGATTTAATGGGCCTGAATGGGATTTATTAAATGGGTTTTAAATGCGATTGACCCATGCCCGAATTAGCATAGATCATGAAAATCACCGATTTTTAGAGGACAGTATCCTTCCAAATAGTTGGGTCTATGTTAGTTGGGGGGTAACAAACATTTGGATTTACAAGGATTTACAGAAAACAACAACAGCAAAACACTGGATTTATCGGAAATAGAAAAGTATTGATTTAAGCATACGGATCCAGCGAGATTTGGGGATGGAAACCCTAACCCACAATGAAGGATGAACTGAAGCGGCGATTGAACCATATTTGAACCGGAAATGTTGCGAGTTTTAACAACCATAGTGAATATAACTGGGCATATGATCCCCGAATTTCCTGACTTGGTGAATGTTCTGTATTTCCTGGTTGTTGGCAAGCCACTATATTTGGAGGAATCTACTTGGGATACCATGGTAATCAAACATGGCAATGGGAAATGCGGACCAGCTAGTCAATTTTTTCCGATGATTTTTCCATGCTTTGCAACCCAACAGCAGGTTCCAGGGTTCCAGGGTGCCGTTCCAGTTTTTGGGTTCTGCAAGAAACGACGCACTACTCCCAGAGCCAGAGATTGAAACCCAGCAGTCAGAGCTCTTGGGAACTCCATGGCTGTTCGTTCGGAACTGATCTACTTTCAACATGGATGTTCCGTATCTAGGGGGTCTTGACCAATAGTCCATCAATATCTCATCACTCTTCCATGACCAAAATCGCAATCCCATCATAACCCCAGTCTATCACCATTTTTGGAGCGGTCATGAAGCATAGCCCTAGGTTTTTGAAGACCTAAAGCTACAGTGGTGGGCACAATTGCCGCTTCACGGCAACACTGGCACCTTGGACCATGGTGGATTTTCATTGATTTTCCAATGGATTTTCAGCCAAGGAGTCTTTTAGTAGCCTCCGGCAAACTAACATAGCTATTGAACATGGCCCATTTATAGTTGATTTACCCACTAAACAATTGTGATTTTCCGTAGTTATGTGAGTTTACCAGTTACCAAAGGGTAGCTTGCTTTGGCTCAGGTATGGATGCATTCTTTGTTCTCAGTGGGCTTTTGATGAGCCGTGCGTACCAGAAGATCCAGTCATCATCCATCAAGGAGCGATATGGTGTTTTCCTATTAAGGCGTCTGTGCCGAATTTGGCCCATGGTTTGTGCAGCTGTGTTGGCGAGCATGGTGTTCGCTGCTACTGGTTTAGCAACGTTTTTTGCAACGTTTTTCCATTGCAGTTTGTTGCTGCACCGTGCTCAGAAAAAGGGCATGGATGTCAGATGCGTCCTCTTTCATGACAGCTTCCAGGAGTTCGGCACCGTCAGGGTATCTGAAGCTATCCGTAAAGTGTTGACATGATGCTACTCTTTTTTAAGCAATGGCTGCCATAACTCGATTTAGTTCCCATTGACGTGCCTGCGTCCAACCAAGTGACAGTAGCATGTGTACATGCGTGTGCATATGCAGATATAAAAACAAATCTAATTATATGATTAACCCAATATGAAACACATATTTATACATACGGTTTTACACGTTCATATATATATATATATATGTCTGTGTGTGTTTTATATTATTACCTTAGGCTACATCAATATGTATCAATGATAGTAGAGCATCTTCAAGTCGAGGATCAGTTGTATACATCCTGCACGCACTTTGCCTTCTCAATGGGTTTGGACGCACCTTTTGCTGCTGCAGAATCTCTTTGTGGATAGTTTCCTGGCTCAACTCCCCATTTTTTGGCTTCCAAACTAAGGTGTTTATCTAAAGTTAATGTCCTCATTGTTGTTGATTCACAGTTCACCCCCTGTTTTCGTGTGATCACCCTGTTGTTGTGTAGCGTTAGGTCATGCCAGGGTCAGCCTGCGCCTGCCGCATGTCAGGTTTGAAGAATCCAGACCTGCCATTTGTGGAGCGTTGCTGCTGAGATGCCAACCGGTCCCCATTTGCTGAGCAGCTTTTGTGGGGCACATACGGTCCCCAATGACTCACCATTTTTATGGCTGGGATGTGAACCATCAATCCATATCGGTGGTTGATGTCGTTGCTTTATTAACAAAAAATAGCACACCTTGTTTGCGTAGCCTATGAGTCCTTGAATTTGGTGGCTAAACCGGTGCAGCTTCCTGAACACATCGCAGAAGCCTTCTTTCAACGTGATCAACGGCAACCGCAAAACCCAATATTTTTCAGAATGGATTGAAGCAGTTCAACTTGCCTTCCAGAAATTAACATAGACCCACCAAGTTTTGGGGCTTTGGAAGATGACTTTCCACTAAAAATCGGCGGTTTTCATGGTCAAACTGTGAATTAGGGTGAGGGTAACAGATGGTAACAGTTCTTTGATACACCAACACATCAGCTGATCCTCCAGGCAGCTCTATTTGATAACTCCCCTCCTGATGGACTGTCTGGTGGATCGCAAGACCTCTCAGCGACGCCCATGGGCGATGCCATGCCTAGCACTGCTGTCGCTGTTGAGTGTGGCCTTTCGAGGCGAGGGGTGGGTCAAAAGTAGGGTCTAAAAGTGGTTCAAGGCACTTAAATATACATTTAAGTGCAAGAGATGACCCGATTTTGATCGGTCTGGAGACCCACATATAGGGCCCCAAACTTGGTTCGCACTGTTTGCTTGGTTAAGTTTGATTTTCATGGCTGAAAAGATATGAAAGAATATCTATGCCAGACATGCACCGCACAATCAGCTAGGTATGGGCTCTTCACGATTCAGCATGTGGCTAATGGATAGATCACATCTAACCTACCCCTGACACCAGAGATTTGCCTGCAGGTTGGTTCATCCTGGGTCCACCTGGTGAAGAGATCAATCGCATGTGGCCCCCTGGGATCGCTTATTTGAATCCTCTGGCACGTTTGTCTCCCTATGTCAGTGGTATTGCTGTCCACTTCTCCTTGGAAGACCAGCGCAAGATCTGGCGGCCCATCTCTGTCAGTTTGGACCTGGGCGCCGGAGCCGTTCTGGTCATGGCCGGCTTCGTTGGACAGAAGCCCGAACCACCTCCCTCCTGGATGTACGCGTCACTGGCCGTTTAAAGATGGAGCGACATAGTTCAAAGATGTTCAAAGGCCTTATCCCTGAAGTTCAAGAATGAGCTCCGTGCTGCGCTATCCCCTGCCAATCTCGTAATATATATATATTATTAAACATTTATATAAAACACACACATATATATATATATATATATTATATAATATATATATAATATATATATATATATATACAACATATATATATATATACAACATATATATATATATGCACTTGCAGATATGATGAGTTTGCCACCAGAACTGTATATCGGCCGAGGTTGTTTCCCCCCAGCACCGTCCAGTGGATCGCGGTCCTGTGGCCACCTCTCTACGGCTGGGCCTTGGCTCGAAGCATCTTCCAAGTGCTCAACGCAGGTGCGGAGATCGGATCATCCCCATGGTATAGATGGCCCATAGAAATAGATGGTTTACGGATGTTTTCACGGTTTACCTATAAAAAATGGTAATTTTCCATGGCTATGTTAGTCATAACCAGAGGGTATCATGCAGATTCATGTTGATTTACAAGGTATAAGTATAGAGATAGATAGCCAACTCAATGATACTTAATGATACTTAATGTGGTGGGTGTGTCTGAACATGGAGTGTATCACCAAATAGATCCAAATAATATCCACTTTCATTTTGACAATAACCCATTGGAATTGGGTATATAAGATATCTACCCTTTTTCAGACAAACCTACATGGCAATGATAAATCCGTGCCCTTGATCTTTTGGTTTTGATATGGCACACATCCATACATGATGTGACATGGGTGGACCGAGCGAACATCGGCTGGAACGTGGTACAGCTGGATACGAGCGGGAATAGCAACCCCGGGAAAGATACACCCGACAATTTCCATTAAAGTCTACTAAACTAGTGGGAAACCGTGGTAAATCGCGTTGTAAATCGCGTTTCTATCTGGAGGGATTACCATACTGAAAGTTGGAATCTGCACCTCTCTCCATCCTTTTTCAACAGGCGGAGCATGGCGCTGCTTGCGACGTTTCCTGGAGTCCCGGGTGTGGAAGGCCTTAGCGTTGCTGTCCTACAGCGCCTATGCGGCTCGGATGGACGTCTAGGGTGGAGCAGAGAGATGTTAATGTCCCATGCCATAATATATATATATATATATTCATCACATTCCCCCCATAGAAATGGCAGTCTTGGGGTCTAGATATCCAGATATTGTATCATACTTCCCCTTCAACAAAGGAAGGGTCTTGGATAGTTTTCAAACCCACGGCAAAAAGCTGGCGGGTCAACCGTGGATGAGCACGGACTTCAATCTGCTGCTGGGATACAACCTATCTAAGATTGGCCATGATGTTGCAAAGCCACAGATAAATGGAGAGTGTTAACCATAGCTGGAGTATTCAAAATGTTGGGATGATAGTTAAGTGTCAAAAACATTCCCCCATCATACCTAAATTGCCATTTTGGGTGGTTCTTGATCCTTTGCAAAATTTAGTTGTAGCTATGAGTAAGCAGTTTATTTCGAGATATTCGGAGTATGCCCCATTCTCAAACAGATCCAAATAATGTCGTAAAATCAATACTACACCATGTTTCATTTACCTCACATGTTAAAATAGGGGGGAGTTGTTTGACAACATACACCAAAAATAGGTGTTTGTAATTGGGTTGACCACATTTGTAGTTGCAGGATGGTGGTATACATAGAATAGTGACTACACAACCAATGCGGACTGTTGGAAACGTCTTCCATGTATTGGGGATGTAGTTGATGAGTCAGCTAGTATCTCAGTCTTGCACTAGAGGGAACGTTCACACCCCCATTGAAATCGGAACAATCACTGTGAGTGCGTTCTTTGACTGTTAGGTCCCACCCAGTCCAGATTGACTGCTGGTGTTTTCTTCTGCATCCAGGAAGCTGCTTCTCTTCATTGCTGTTTGTTCCGGACAATATTGCTACGTGGCCCCCTTCCCACATGGTTCTAGAAACTCTGTTGCCGAACTTTCTTTTTTCCAAAAGAATCTCTGTAGATTCCCCATGATTCCCCAATAATATATGATAAGGATTCATTGGTGGTTGGTGGTTGGGTGGTTAAGCCATGTTAAGCCCTCATTTTCGATTCCCGAGGTGGTGCAACAGTTTCCTTTGCTGCTCCTGTTGGCGCCTTTAATGAAAGAATTTGACCTCAACTGGTCCAATGGCACCACCCTGGGCGGGGCAGTGTGGCGTTGCTCGGAGCTTAAGCATTGCGGATGTACGCAGGGAAAGGATCGGAATAAACCCACTAGGCCCATCTAGGCCTCCTGAAATGTAACATGGAATCCCGAAAATATATGAAAATATCTGCTGGTGGAGGATGATTTTCCTCTTGAATATGGCAATGTTTGGCCTGTGTGCTTGGTCACACTCGCTGAGGGGTGATGACCTCATGATTCTGCTGAGATCATCCCCCATCCCGATCGACTGGGGAAGGCTCACATCTCAAAACTTGTGAAATTTGATGACGCAGGGGGAATGAACATGTATGAATCATCCATAACTGCAGATGAACCTCATATAATCCCATCTATTCTTGATATAATTATCCTTTTTCCAGCCCAAAAAAAGACGGGGTGGCCCATGTGGAGGTTACGCCTTGATATTTCCCCTTTTTGTGATGATCAGCTGCATGGTGGCCCTGCCCTTCCACCTCTTCCTGGAGATGCCCTGCATCCGCCTGGGCCGGCGCATCCAATTTCGCGATGCGACCTGCAGGAAAGCTGCAACGGCGAAGGAAGAGGTGGAGGCACCGGGAGATGGGAACTCCGGGTCCAAAATATCAAAATCAGAACTGTAGCATTTTTGTTGTGAAAGATGATTTGATATTTGATCCCCCACCCCCTAAAATGTATATTGAAGTGGGGAGGCAGGGCATTTTTCATACATTTCCACACCCCCTCGCTTTGAAACCGGTATTTATTGTATTTTTTTTTTGGTAAATTGAGTCGAGAGATTACCTAAAGAGGTGGGGGGTCCTCCTAATACATTTTCAGTATTTGGCTTCAAAAGCTTGTTTAGAACATTGATTTTGCATGTCCATGGATCTTTGATGCTCATGGAGTTTTCCTGGGGAATCTTACGAAATAGCATGACGCTTTTGAGGCCCTCCCCCTGAAATCTAAGTTTGCCAAATTATAGGAGGCCACCTGCCCCCATGGGTAAATGCATTAATAATTCCCAAATTTGGAGGGGGGGGATGGGGGGGGTGCGAAATGAGAATTGAGATGGGGGGGGTGCAGATGAAGTATCATGAATGTATGCACCTGGGGGTTCAGCAGCAGTTTCACGCCGCAGTTTTATTATACATGAAGGTTGCTTTGAGAATAAACGTGCTATATAAATATTATGATGTTTTTTCTAACATTTTTTTAAAGATTGTACGGTGCCGAAAGGGTGCCTTTTTTAGGTTGAGCCTTGGGTTGAAGATGGCTGAAGTGTGTTGAAGTATGTTGAAGTTTTGCGGGCTTCATACATTTTTTAAGATTTTCAACTTGCCATGAATTGATAGTTAGTTCATAGTAGCAGCTCACCCCCCAAAGGAATACATTTTTGGGGCTTGCCAAATATTGTTTTGTGCTGGTGCAAGGCAGGTCCCCCCCATGTCTCAATCAATCAAAAATAATAATGTATAAACCTTCTTGACACCTCTTTCCGTCGCCGACCTTGACCACCTGCCCTCCCCTACCTCTCATCCATTTGATGGAAATGCATGAAGCGGGGGGGTGTAGATACACGGAAGGCAGGGGGGTGATATTTGTTCGTTCATGTTCGTTCATTGGGTTCAGATTTCCATGATTTATTGCGTTCATTTTTCCATGTCGCTGGGTGAACTTTTGGGTCCAAACGACTGGGCAGAATGCAAGCAGTGTGGTGTTGGTGAGGGGAAACCATTGCAACAGACCCTGACGGATCCTGACGGTTTGGATGTTGGAACCTGCTCGCCAGGACGGCCTGCAAGAACCAGACATGGTTCCGGTGGCCCCAGGCCTGTGAGGCGCGCGTTTGAAAAGTTGGCCCAAATCATCCGACATTTGGATGGTTTCATCGTTTCAAGATGTAAAAAAAGAGTTCATCCCCAAGGATCAATGACTAATATGAATGTGTTCAGGTGGCTTGAAACCACTGAAACCACCAAGCCGAAGATCTGGGTGTGACGTGCCAAAAAGAAGCGCCCGGTTCTCTTTTGTTGACGTAAGAGTCGAGTCTATTTTTTGATGTCCATCCGCACAAGCCGGTCCAAACTGGGCTCTCCACACGAGACGCGGCTCCAAAAGGTGCAAAGAGACGTGCTCTGTGTGCCATCCACTTTCCTCGAGGGAATTCCGAATCAAGGTGCCAACTCATCAAATTTAAATGACGGCATGCAAGTTGCTCAGAATCCTTGGCTTTTTGATTGCAATATGGTTTCATCCTGTTCTGAAATTTACTGCCAGTCCAGAATGATGAGGTGGTCCCCATTGCAGCACGTACCTACCCGCATTGAATCAACCAAATACAGTAGAATGTGATTGGAACATACTGAGGGGATCTGAGTGGCCCATGTGCAGGAGAGTCTTGATGATTTTTTGCAGTTACCCTCTGGTTATTTAACATAGCCATGGTATAGATAGCCCATTTATAGATGGTTTACCTATGTTTACCTATTAAAAATGATGATTTTCCATGGCTATGTTAAATAACCAGATGGTATATTTGAACATCCCATTTTTTTGGTCATTCCAACGTGGCTGTGGATCAGACTTAAGCACCCGCAAATGGATCGACATAGTGTGCATTACCATCCCAGGTGCCATGTTTTTGACCCAGAGCAACTGGGGCGATGTTTGGATTATGTATATGTGTCATTACAATTAGAGCACAATGTTGCAGTTATACAGTTAATATATCTATCTATCTATCTATCTACCTATCTACCTATCTACCTATCTATCTATCTATCTATCTATATATATCTATCTATCTATCTATCTATCTATCGATCTATCTATCTATCTATCTATCTATCTAGCTACTGTAGCTATCTATCTATCTATCTATCTATCTATCTATCTATCTATCTATCTAATCTATCTAATCTATCTAATCTATCTAATCTATCTAATCTATCTAATCTATCTAATCTATCTAATCTATCTAATCT
>Ga0126342_10002828_pt1 | contig 27791 bp, 25 predicted proteins | sample Cyp1metagenome_FD_92528 | JGI IMG/M metagenome (GOLD analysis project Ga0126342, IMG submission 92528) | Coral microbial communities from Lord Howe Island, Old Settlement Bay, Australia - Cyphastrea 1 metagenome | ecosystem: Host-associated > Invertebrates > Cnidaria > Coral ... | reverse complement strand
AGGCTGTGCCATGGTGATTCTTCTTCCCTGATGTGACTTTCCACTACCTGATGTGACTTTCTGTATCGCCGCCGTGCCATGGGGATGATGTGACTTTTCCCGCCTGATGTGACTTAAGCACGGTGCTCGTACTGTAGCTCCAAAATCTGAACGTGGAACATGTCTCGTTGACCCTCGTAGCATCGGGAAACCATCCCTCTTGTGATTCTATGCTGGGGTCAACCCTGCAGCATGTTCAACTTTGCCAAATATACCGTATTGGGTTTGAAACCACTGATGGGTTGAAAACCAATTTTCATGGGTTAAGACCGCTACTTTTTATGGGTTGAGCATGTCAAAGAATACGGTTCAAACTCTACCGTTCATGGGTTGAAGATCAATTGTTCATGGCCTTTTCCTTTTTGGCCCAGGTTGTTTCTGTGCAGTTGCTTCCTGCTCTGTGCACTTCGTGGCTATGCGGTGGCAGGTGCTGAAGTTGGCACCTCACTTCTGCTTGAAACACCTTACGGTTGGAACCGACATTCGATTGGCTTTTTGGTGACTGGGTCACGAAAAAAACATGGAAAAGCAGGCGGATTTCACCAACAATGGTAGTTTCCTTGATTGGGATAGACATGGATAGACTGTATAGTTCTGGTGGTACAGGTAAAACTTAGTGCTACATCATAATCATCATACTCTATCGTCATTCGCTAGATGAACATGGGAAATCCACAAATCCACCTGTTGGGATAGTGATCATCAGCGTCTACATGGTGATGGTCGTTGTAATTGATGCTAAGCTATTGGCGAAACACCCAGCTTTCAGATGCTGTATCCTTAAGTTATATTCAGTTATGGGCGGTGGAGGTACCAATGTTCATTGCTATTGAGACAAGTATTTTTGGGGTAACTCTCGGTAGATTATAGTATATAATATTCATTCCTTTTCATCCGGTATTGACATTGCAAGTAGATAGAAGATGATATAAGTAGCAGATTTTGGTGACGAAAAACCATGAATCGGATGTTTGGGTGGTCTTCCCACGTTAGCTGGCTTTTTTTTGTGATGTTTGTGGCCATGAGTCTTGAATTTTGATAGATTTTGGCAGAAGGATGGATGTTAGATCATGTTAGATTTTGGCATGGCATTTTTCATCATTTTGCCATATTTTGCTATTGCAAATCGTGTGATTATTATGCTATATGAGCGCTCCAAAATCGATTTTTTGGTTGGCAAACAGATGGGCATTTCCAGGTGTTTTTTGCGCAAAGTGATGATTTTTCACACCGCTTAATATCCTGGTAGGCCCAAGAATTAGACGAACATTTCAGATCAACGCCTGGTATGTTGGCATCCTTAGGGCATCTTAAGAAACCACCTTAACCTTCAGGTGAGCGGAACGTTCCTGGCCAGCATCCCCTTGCGCTCGACGTATCTCAGCATTCGGGACAGCTTCAGCGTCGTTGCCTGGATCCGAATCTTGTCTTTGGTGGCGATTGGTGGCACAACGCTGGTATTTTCACGGGTGACGCACATAGTATCTGGAGGAGTCATACTGGTACTGGCGGATGCGGTGATGTTCCCCGCTCTGTACTTGGGAGAGGGACTGACCAGGGGCTTGATGATGCAGTTCGCGAAGGAGAATGCCATATTCTCGGTGAACCTGTCATCCTTCCTAGCAATTGTTCTCAACAATGTGGCTCGAACCATTGCTCCGTGGTTATCAAGGCTCAACCTGTCTGCCGGCGATGACCCTTCCGAAGGACAAAATCTCTTTGCCGCCTGTCAACTGACCTGCTGCATCTTGTTCTTAGGTGTCTTTGAAGCCGGTGTTCGCCATGTAACCCCAGCAGCTCGCCCAGTGCTTGTGATCGGACTACCCAGCTTGAATGAAGCTGAAAATATTGAGGCACTGACCAAAGTGGTGGACGAAGGATGTCAACGCTACTTCCCTCAGCACCGCTGTTTGTTGGTGAATGCAGATTGTCAAAGCTCGGACGGCACAGCAGCCATCTTTGCACAGACGCAAACCCGTTGTGAAAAGGCGAGCAATGGCTAAAACATCTAGTTGATGGATGTTGATCGTGGTTAAGTGTATGTAATTTACATTAATTTACTGTACTCCCCCTCGCAGCAGGTTGTCACCAGCTGGGGGATATCAATTTTCCCTTTAATTTAACAGGCACCAAAGGACCCACTACAGTGATTCATTGCATTGGCCACGTATAGACCAATAAGATCCAATAAGCACATCTGTTTTTCTCCTCAAAAGTTGTAATTAGTTGAAGTCGCCATTGGTTCTCCTAGTAAAGCCCTATTATATAGATAAATATATATATATATAAACACTACCACAGTTACTTGGATACGTTTTAGTATCCCATATTTTAAGAACCTCCAAATTATCAGCCTTTATGAGAACCCCCCCACTGCCTACATTTCCACACGTTTTTTGGGCAGTTCCGTTCGATAGCCCCAGGTGTCCCTAAGAACCGCCCTCCCTGCAGAGGGCAAGGGTGCTGCGCTGAAGTTGGTCTTTTCCTGTATGGTGGAGGTGGCGGCGGGGCTTTCTCAAAAATTGGAAGCCCATTCCATCCCGGTTCATCATAATTATTGACTAATACAGTGGCCATTTTGGGATAGATTCCGCCCGGTTTAAGACTGTTCAAGACGAACCAGTGTTTGGCAATTGTTTTTTGGACCTAGGAACAAAAACAGGGGCTGGAAATGGAGTTTGACCGCCTAAAAAGTGAGGATTCCATTGCAAACGGAGTTCATTCACCAAAAGGGGGAGTCTAAGCAACCAGAACGGGGGTAGAACATGGTAGAACTCCAAAAAAACATGAAATCTTGCGCACAATCTTGGGTACAATGTCCACTCATGACCCTTTTTTAATGGGTTGGTCCGTTTCTGAGAGACAGATGGAGTCCTGGGCTGGTTGGTGGTTTCAAGAACAGTGGCCCAACACCGTCACACTGAATCCATGAAACCTACCGAAAGCCCAGAAACTCCAAGCAAACCCTGAACAAACTCTAGATAAACCGTAAAGCAACCATAAAATAAACCTTGAGAAACCCTAAATAATTAAACATTAAACTAACCACAAGTAAACCCTAAAACATCCTAAAACCACCGTAGATAAAACCCAAACCACAACCTTGATGTAAATAAAGCCTAAACCATCCCTAAATGAAACCTAAACATACTGTACCTAAACAATCCCTAAATAAACCCTAAACCATCCCTAAACAGACCCTAACCAAACCTAAACAAACCATAAACCAACCCTAAATTTTTAATTCCAAAATGCTTAAACATGCTGACTGTCCAAATTAATCCAAATTAATTGTTTTAGTTCCAAAATGCTGCAAAAACCGTGCAAATGAGAGATTTCAGCTTCAAAATGCAGCACATGACAAATTTTAGCTCCGACCTGCAACAAATAGCAAGGAAGACTGCCCCAGACTGAAAAACAGAAAAATACAAAAATACAAACAAATCTCGAAAAAACATTGCATCTGCCAGAAATTGCATGGAGGTAAGTCCCACATTCCTGCAAGGTGAATGCTGCGCATGGCATATGCCTTGACACGGACCTCAAGACCATGACGCCTGAGTGGATTCGGGCCTTCAGCCTTGCCTTGCAATATGACTTTGCAGTACCACGCTATCTACGACATCGGTGTGATGCTGGATGGCGATTATACAAACATACAATATCATACAATATGATATATACAGTTACTACATGTTACTACTGAGATTTAGGAAATTACTTTCCAGTCAAAAATCTTGCCGCCAAAAATCCACGTGTTTCATATCCAATTCAATCCAAGTTAAAGCGTTCACATTTTCATGGGATTCGTCGAATTCTAAGGTAACCCGAACATGGCCATCTAAGGATGGTTTTATCACCAACATGGTGGTGTACCCGAGCATCTGTGCCGTTTTTGGCTACGACATTCGTCAAGCCATTGGGGGCGACTTTGGTTTCAGCCGTAGGGCAGCAGAGGCGTTTCTGGCACAAACATGGCCTGCGAAGGTGTTTGGGCTCAGGAAACCTGCCACTCAAGCAGAAAATGACACCACATTTGATGGACAAAGTGGAGGATGCAAACCATACATGTTTCTGAAACAAGTTTTCTCATGTGTTTATTTGAAACTATTATATAGTTTATATATAATTATAATTAGATATAGTGTTTTTTGGGAATGATCAGTGTTATCAGTAGTTTCTGGATGAAATTTCCATCAGTTTTTCCATCTTTTTGCCTTGCCACAAGGTGAAGAAATACGGCATTGATATCTTCATGACAACGACGGTGCTCAAGCGCGGATATTCGATGGTTGAAGTGGAGCTGCCACCCAAAATCCACAGCCCAAACTTGCCAAAAATCAAGAACATGCTCCCCGAGGTCAGGGTGATTTAATACCAATTTTGTTTCAGTTTTTTTTTGTAAATTTGCAGAACATTTTACCAGTTACCAGAAGTGATCCACTGGCCAAATGTTATGTCAATGTCAATGTCATGTCCTCCAAAATCAACTATTTGTGCCCGAAAGGTTTTTTGAAGTTGGGCGGTGGTTGAAATTGGGATATTGAAAAAGGGATGAATAATATAATCACTATTAAATCTGTTGGTTACGTCCTTTAAAATTTAAGCATTTCCTGCCCTGGAGGTGGTTGGAATTCTCTTAAGCCAGTTGGACTGTGAGACTTTCCACATGGACTTGCGCCATTTGCCACGAATCCCGTGGCACAGTGACAAACCGATGACTATTCCGGAGGTCAAGGTGCAGCGGGGCTTGAATGGACAGACTTGACTCATGTGAGATCATGTGAGCACCCAGTGTTCCTCGGGCTTCAAAATATCTTGAAATCTGCCAGGTGGATCCTGCGATCTTTGTAAACCTCGCGGAGCTTTGTTTCAAGGAGCATCAGCAGTGCATCTTGGCGCACGCCCCAGCTGCGCTGGATCTCCCTGCAGCTTTGGCCTCCCCAACAACGACGATGGATGCGGCGACGTGGGTGCAGCTGCTCCATTGGGCGCTGACGACGGACACGGAGAGGGAGGCGGTGGTGAGGATTCTGAGCTGTTGCTTCTTCCTGCGGTCTGCACGGCATTGTGCGGATGTGCAAGAGATAACCAACGAAGAGGTGTCAAGTGTCGCAGGGGGGTTTGGTTGGCTACCTGCTACTGATGATTACACTGCTTGGGCTGGGAATGATGACATTTCAGATTTGTGTGTCCAAGGGAGAATATCCCTACCTGGTCCTTGGCATTCTGAATCTTTGGGGTGCCTCATGGCATGGGAAAGAAACTTGATGACGAAACATTGCCAGCCAATACGTTCATGATCGTTCATGCAAGGGATGAAATCCAGGAACACGAATGTTTTGCGTGCATTTGCCATCACTCATCTGATCAATTCGACAGGGATTTCCTGTCAAAAGCGCCCCTGAGTTCCAACCAATTCCAGGGTTGCTATGGGTAAATGATCGCCAATAGCCACAAGGCGGGTAAATTACCTGGGGATACCTGGGGTGTTTGGAGCAACCCTGGCCAGGCCGAAAGTCTGGTGCTGGCGCAAAGGGATGCGCTGCGATACGTTGCGATGAAATCCTGTGGCTGAGACAAGAAGATGTCACTGGAAAACGGCCTGAAGTCTGAAGTGAAGAGAATTTGTGAACTTTTGGGCTTTGACCTTTTGGGAAAAAGGACAATTTGAAGTTCAACCGTGGATGTGCCAGGCAAACCTCCTAAAAACAGGGTGTTTTGAGACGATTAAGTTTTATTAAATTGACATGTTGCAACTGCCATATAGCTGTGAATCGTCATGGTTTCATCAATGCAGGTCCAAGGATGGCAAGTCTTGGACATGAAGTTCTCATATTCAGATTGCTTTCACGTTCACATCGGCAGAAAGACAAAGAAGGCTAGAAAAATATGAGCATCTTGACATATCTTAGAACTCTTAGAACTCCCTGATTTTAGAATATTTTTAGAATATTTTTATAGATATTTCACTGTGTCTTTTTTTTGGGTCCAATATGGTCCAATATGTTAAAACCTCAAAAAAACCAATCAGCACATCCCATGAGCCGGGGCTTGGATCCTCCCATGCACCGAAAAGCGAGAGGGGTGCCTTGGTGCACTGGCCATGGGAGACATATGGAGACATTGCGGCAATGGAGAAACAACAGAGCTTCTTTACTGTTTGTTGTTGTTTAAACATGTTTATTGTTTTGCCAATGTTTGCCAGTTTTTGGGTTGTGAAACATGTTGAAACCAATGACTTGAGTCACAAAGTCACAAGGCAGATCTGTGGAATGGGGAAAACCTCACGCGGCCTACACATCATTATTTGTTAAAAAACCCTGGTCCCTCTAAAATGGCTTGTGTGTTGCGATGTCCTCGTGCGGAAAGGGCCAGGCCCCAGGATCCAACACTTCCGAGCTAGCACAGTTTCAAGGCCCTCTTCCTAGACTTGTGGTTGATGGTTTTTGGTAAAACCCATGGTAAAACATGGTAAAACCAGGTTTTCTGTAGGATGTCCCTCATGTATCACGATTTGACCATTGTCCATCATATCATAATATGGCTATGGATCAATACCTATACATACCATTTTTAGGGGGATGAACATCCATTTACCAGCTATTTTGATGTTCACCAGGGGTACCAAGGTTTTGACACACTGCCATATGTCCACAATATCTTCTCATTGAAAAGTTCAACCAGAGAAGAGCCGCCTTTGCAAAGGCGTGGCATGTCACCCACAGGCGCCCTGGGGATCGGAGTTGTGCCAGCGTTTTGCCATCAGAAATGATGACCAGATAGGTCCCCAAAATGCTGGGGCATCTGGGGCATCCACATACTTCAATGATGTTTAATGATGTTTAATAATGATTAATAATGATTAATGCTGTTTAATGAATTTTAATGATGTTCAATGATGTTCAATGATGTTCAATGCCTCAAAACCAGCAGCTGAAAAGTGCTTAAATCAATCAGATGCAGATGGGCTTGTTCGGAAATCCAGCGGATTTCATCCTAAAATTGGTTGCCAACCAAGTTCTTGGGTCATATCCGTTACAGTAAATCCATGTAAATCCTGCTTCTTCATCTTATTCCTCATTGATCCTTGCCACAGCTCATTGATCCAGGCTCGTTGGAAGCTTTGCGGGAAGACTTGCTGTGGTCTGAGGCCGGCAGTGGAATACCCCATGGTTTGTACCATGAAACTGCGGGGGTCAACCCTGTAAGGTTTCCTTATTCTGGGAGTATTTTGATGATTGTTTATCCGGAAAATCAAGGATGATGAAGGACAATGAAGCCGATCAGTATGGGTCGTTCAACTAACACTTAGACTGTGATATTGTGGTGTTTCTAGAAATCTGGGGCACCCCAGAACCATTGGTTTCCCGGTTTCCCCATCAAAAAAATATGACCAAAGCAAGCGGAATGATGGATTTTGGGGTCCTCCATGCCAGCCTGAGACAGATCTGTAACAAGGGTGGCCTCTCTGGAGGTCAAATGTTGGGGTCCAACTGTTGGGGGCATTTGATATGAGCTATGGTCAATACTCATGGTTAATAACCATTAATAGGGGCTAGTCATCCAATGGTTCATAGGGATTTATAATAACCATTATAAGGATCCTTATTTTAGATGGGATGACCATCAAAAATATAGTGAGTATTGACCATGGCTCATATGGGGGATTGGATCACAGCTCTGAACAAATCCTTCACGCATCCGTCGCATCCGTCGCATCGGTCCGCATCGGAAAAGCAGGTGCTTTCCAGCGTCTTGGATGAGCCGCTGGTCCCAAGTCCCAGCACCAAAGGAGGCGCCTGGCGTTGAAGCGTGCCAATCATTTGGGGGGTTAGTCGTGGTTAGTCTATGTTAGTCTACTACTTTCAGATTTCAGGCAAACCCATAAGATCCCATAAGTAAGTGGTTGATAAAATGTCAATGACCCATAACTGGGGATTGCTCCATTTCTAAACTTGTAAACAGTAGTTCTTGATAGTTCTTATATAGTTTGTACATTTTATATGTATACAAAATTATACAAGTATATACAAGTTATTATTATTATTATTGAAAGGACTCTAGAAACTTGGATGTATCAGAAGGACGAACTGCCAGTTCCTGAAAATCAAAATCACCCAAATAGACGAGCTTTGAAACGGGCTGCTGGGGCTCACCCAGCTTCCATGCCAGGTCAGCCCGTTCCAGCATCAAGTCCATCACAAAGGAGTACAGGGACCAGGGCAGCCACAGCGCCCACGCAGGCGCCGAAAGCGGCCGGGTATGCTACTGAGTTGGAGACTGCAGATGGATAGCGAAGTTGGTTGATTTTTTGATGAGCGATATCACCAGTGGAAAGCATTGGTGGAAAACTATGTACCCTCCTGTAATCATTGATAACTTTACCATGAAAATCTTGATGTTGGGAGGATTTCCCATTGCTATCTTTGATTACCGCAGGGTATACAAGCTATACACAATGTACAGTATGGTTCAATCATGTTCCATATGGATTGTTACTGTATGGAATATGCCTTTCCAGTTACCAGATCTTGGGCTGGATCAATACCTCTGAATGGCTCCAGGCTGAATGGTTCCATATACATACAATGTGGGGCCCCCCCAGTTATAAATTGGTTTATAAACCCCAGTAACTATAGTTATAAGTATCATAAACCATAGTTATTGGAGTTATAAACCAACTTAGCTATCTAGGGGGCCCCACTTTGTATGAACAATGTCATTGACAATTCACTGTCCAATCTGTCCAAGTTTCTGGCAGGTGAGCGAGTGGTCTCGGCCCCTTGTGGTGGAGCACAGCTTCTGCCCTGCACTCAGCATGGAGCCCGTGGAGCGTTTCCCACAGGGAAGGACCGACTTTGCGGCGAGGTCGACACCAACATCGGCAGTGCCCACTGGCACGTTTCAAAGCTTCAAACGGTTGGATGAAAGACGGGGTTTTGACACCAACTCCCAAACATCACTTTTCTAAAACCAGAAAAAGTTGGATTTTGATATCATAAGATGGGGGGACATTGACCAAGAAACACCGCAGATACGTTATGAAACGTGTGGGGTCGGCAGGTACACTGTCCTGAGCTTAGAGGGGTGGAACGTTTGCCAGTTGCTGCAAGTTTCTTTGGCGTTGGTGCCACGTTGGCTATGGGTCAAAATGAAAAAACCAACCACCTGCAGGGTGAGTCTGAGATATTCTGAGTTCTCGAATACCTCAGAATACTATACTATACCTCAATATTCTGAGTTCTTGAATACCATACTATACTATACTGAGTTCTTGAATACCTCAATATATAGTGGATCAACTTTTGGAATACCATACTATACTATACCCCTGCATTTGGCGCAGTGGCTGGGCCATGCTGGGCCATGCTGGGCCAACATCAAGGTCCATGTTGCGGCCGACCTGTTGAAAGGTGAGTCGTTTGGAAGACTGCGCAGGCGGTCAAGCAGCCGACCTTGGATGGTTTAATGATGGTGTAATGCTGAAGTCACCAACATTTGTGGTTCCCAATGTTCCCAAAGGCCTTGACGGCCTTGACTTACACATCCATAGGGTACCCCAAAATCAAGTGGTTCTATCATCATGCTACTCTTGAACAATTTAATTTTGAGATAATTCCCTCTGTCAGACAAGTCCACATCCATTCAAGCTGTATGCCAAAAACCTGCCACAACTTCTTTTTAGGCGCGGCTATGGCTTCAAGCTGCACAAGCAGCGGAAAAGGGGTTTGCCAGCAGCGTCCGGGCCCTGTTGAACGTCCCGTGGAGTGGGATTGGCTATGATAAAGTTGTGGTGCTTGGCAAACTTTTTGTCAAACATACCTGGTATGTTCGTATATGATATGCCATGCTGAAGTCGGTTGTTTTTTTTTTGCCCATCTTGGGGGATGGCACAAATACCACAGTTTTATCCACTATTCATAGGGATGAACGAAGCGATTGTTCTTGGAATATCTTGGAATCTCATTCATGATAGTGGGATGAGCACACCCCATCAATCCCATGCTTTCACCAGTGCACACCTCCGCACACCTCCGCAGGCAGTTGGGAGCATGACCCCCATGACCCCCGTCCCTTTCGGGCCGTGCTCTTCAATTTCTTGAGGTGAAACAACTTTCCATGTCCATTTCCTAAGCCTCCCCCTGACCCAAAAGGCTTGTTTTAAGGGAACATTTACGGGAAACCATATTTTTTAGTAGTTATTTATAGTTATTTTACCTCCAAATATAGGCTTTTCCTATGGTTTTTAGTAGTTGCCTCGCCCAGGTCCTCTCAGTTCGGCTTCCCCGGGATGGAACTCACCTCGCGCTCGAACTGTGCTGACGTGGCGCGTCGCAGGTGGGCAGGAAAAACACTGGAAAGCATGGTTGGTTGATGTATCATGATGTATCTACTATTAGTTTTATCTGATCTACTGTATATCTGTCTTTACAACTTGATGGTGGGTATTTATCTGTAATAGCTAGGTTTACTTGTCTATACCTGAATTATGTTTATTTATACCTTGATGGTGGGTAAAATTTGCGTCTTGACCGTCTTGAAATGTCCCATCTTCTGGCCAACTTCATAGTGAAAATGAACATGATGATAAGCCATAGAAAAGAATGAAGGTCCACATTTTGAGACAACTCTATTTGGATTTAAATTGCTGGATTGATACTCCCGCACTAAAAAAAAATCTCTCGTGCATTGTCCATTCACTCACCTGTGTTTCGTGACTGCACATTCCTACTTACAACAGGATATTGCTCACTGTTCAATGAATAAATCTCCAGTTGATATTGCATTTCTCCAGACTCGGAACACGGAAAGTCCGCTAGCTGGAGCATGTGGTCCATCACCCCTTTTCAACATCGGCAGTGCCACATGAATGTCAGGCAGGTTTTTATTTTTATCATACTTTAACATCCCAAGACCGAATCCCCCAAGCACAAGAGTAGTCAAAAATCGATAAAGCCTAAAGTTGCAAAATTGAAATTGGATATCCAACACATTATCCAACAAAATGTGTTGCCAAAGGATCCGATATTTCTGGTTCCAGCCAGGAATCTCGCACCAACGTTGGAGCGGTTTCCTGTGCTGAAGACCTCTGGTGTGCGCAGTGGGGCCCAGCTACTCGAAAGCCTGTATTTTGAAAGAGCCACATAACATATTATTATAACCATAAATGGGAACAATTCTTGCACGTTGTTTATGGTTATAACTCATGTTAATTCTCCATTTCTTCCTTTCACAAATGGGGAATAAGCATAGGCATGGGGCACATTGAAGCATCAAAGATCAGGATACAACCATATACTGTAGCCAACTTGATACGATTTTGGGGTGTGTCTGTACCGGGATAGCCCCAAAATAGCAATACGATTGGATCGATTGACCCCTGGATTTTTGGATAATATTTTCAGAAAAAAACAAATCGGAAAATGAGAATTATCAATGATCATACATCTAGTAAACTATGATGTAGTAGGCTGACTATCCCAAAAACATGTTCATATTTTCGCGGGGCGAATTATTGCAATAGATCCAGATACAAAGCATGCTTTTTGGGTGCCCCCTTGAGTTTGAAGTGTTTCCTATCTTAGCATTTTCGGCTCCAGGTCCACCCCTACCCGACTTGGAGGAGATTGACGCTGGGGGCCCCTGGGTTGTCGGAGAGTGGGATTCCTCAGATAACCGATTCACCGGGAGTTTTACATGGTTGAATTGTATTCAACCAGTCGGATTTTTGAATCTACTGACTTTTTTTGGCATGTTCAGTCTCTTGCATAGATTTTTTTTATACACAGACCAGGGGGTTTCCAAACAGGACCTCAAGCCGTGCGAACCATGCTTACCATGGTCAATGGCCTGATACCTGGGACCCCAACCCCGGCATGGCCAGTTGGAAATCATTACTTTCCCTGGCTGTTGCTATTGGTTCTACAGTTCTACCCTGATCATTCTTGTTGAACTGTTGGGGGAGATTCGCATCATTATTGTTCACATCCCCGTTTTCGTTGTTTAAAATTCAGAAATGCTATGATTAGTGATTAGTGGTTGTCCTTTTTTTGCTTTTGGATAGAGTTGTTTCAGACCAAGTTTTCTTAGTCCCCACGGGAAAATCATGGGCTTTCGGGCTCCATTCTGGTTGCCCCGAGGCTGCCGATGCAGCGGCGGCATGGAGCAACCCGCAGAAGCCCAAGGCGCCGGGCCCCAGTCTTACAGGTTTCTTGGCCAGAGAGGTCCCTGAAATGTTGCTACTTCCAGTATCTTCCAGTGGAATCTTCCAGTCATAAATGCTACCCCCCAACATTAGGATATATGAATGGCTATGATTTTTCAGAGCGGGTTTTTGGAGGCAGCCTCAGAATCACTGGGTCTAAACTCAAGACGTCGCATCACAAGAAACACTAGCCAACAATCTTACGGTAAAAACATGTCATACCATCATGAGGAGTAGCTGCACCAACTATGTGAAGAGTCTGAGGACGTACCAACAAGCTTGAAGGATGGGTTCCGACATTTCCAAATGCGGATCAAGCCCCCGTGCCAGGTGCAGCAACAGGTACAAGAGCATCGTTTTCGACTGGATCGACCATGGGTGGCAGGGGCTGGGGAGCTCAGAATGCCAGTGGTTCCCAAGCTTTTTTGGGATGGTAATACTGTACCTTTGCCACCAGAAAGCATGTGAAAAAAACGTCATCTTTTTCGAGCCTTCCATCCTTCAAGGAATGGGAACCTGGTTTTTTCGTTTTGAAATTCCACCTCCAGCAGATTCCAAGCAGAGTAGCATCCTTCATTGGAACCGGAAAGTACAACAACATACGCCAGTGCTTTCTTTCATCGCAACTGCAGGGTGCCAGATTTCACATCTGAGATGACATGCCCCACCCAGCCAGCTGCCGTCCTCAGAATCCCCAACCGCGTCTTTTTGAGCGCCTTGGATTGCATCTGGTGCCCCAGTGATAGGAGCCTTCCGGGAATTTGGATAATTTGGGGGCTTGGGATCGCAAAATGACTATGAACATCTATGAACCACATCTACTGGAAGAAAGATGAGACAAAGATGATCAGTACCAGCTTTTAGATCCTTTTAGATCCTTTTAGACCATCTTTTCTTCAGTCTCTCAGGCAACTCTCAGGCAAAATGGCATCCCATTGTGGCTTCTGAAAATAGTGTGACCCCCATTGGATCCATTGGATGATCATGGATGATCATCATGGAAAATCATCATTTAAACATACCCTCTGGTAAACTAACATAGCTATGGAAAATCATCATTTTTGATGGGTAAATCCACTATAAATGGCCATTTTCAATAGCTATGTTAGTTTACCAGAGGGTATTTAAACATCATTTAAACTCTGAAACTGGCAATTTGGGTCATTTTTGGAGGACCTCAGGTTGGTGCCTGTCTTTCAGGCGCCAAGTAGGAGGGCTCTGTGTTTGGGCACCTCAGTGGTCAGGAGAGGTGGGATTTTTCCATGGTGAAATCAGTTTCTTTTTTCCATCGGTTTCCCCCGTCAAACTTCCGTAGATCATAGGGGAAATGATGGAATTCGAATGGGGAAACAACGGAATTATACTTATATTAATATTTGATATATTTATGCTTCAATGATTCAATGGGATTTACCCTCTGGCAATCAGACATAGCAATGGAAAGTCATGAAAATCGATAAAATTCCATAAATTTCCCAGCTATCAACCTCCATTTAGTTCGCGAAATTTTTCCATTGCCACGTTTTATTCCCAAAAGGCAGAATCAATGGATAAAAAGATGGTTCAACCATGTTCAAAGAATAAAAGTTGGGATGTACTATAACTCATAGCCGAATTAATGGGAACCAACACACATGAGGAATGCTCTAAGCGGATGTTGCCGGTTTAGGACAGGGCGAGGATGACAGCAATCCTCCCTGATGATTAATTAAAGTTCCCGGTTTCCGCATATTTTGCTCAGCTAATGCAGCGAATATCTCAGGTTTCCGCATTTTCCCAGGCTGACTCCCTATATTTTTTTACCGAGAAATATCCTATCGTATCCTATCTTCGTTCTTTATTCCAACATGTCACCACTTTTCCAGGCTGGAAAATCCCGTAATCCTTACGTCTTCCCCAGTCACATCCAGCACCCATCCATAGATTTGTGGAGTCAATGATTTTTACTTTTCCATTGGTTGCTCCACTATCGAATAGTAAACCTGTTGGGAAGGTTTGGCGGCATAGTGTTTAGGTACCCCCATATTCACCATTCTCAACTACTACTAAAATCTATTAACATCTACTTGACTTATACAACCACTCTGACCATAAAAGTATAATAACCACCATAAACATCAAATTCACCACTTTTTTCAGTGCCTACATTCACCACTCTTAAATTCACCACTATTAAGCCCCACCAACAAAAACCACCATCCATTGGTTAATTCACCACCGCCAACGAGTCAAATGCCCAGCATCACCTCGGCCGAGGAACCGGAGGATGAAAACTACTTCGCTTTGGACAGCTTTCCTTCCAAGGCCTCCAAGGTCGCGCCCGTCCGGGCCAGAAGTGCTGCAGGTCGACAGTGGGTCTGGGTGGGCTGGTACCGGTGAAATTGGGGGATTGAACGGTTCCTTTGAAAAAGGCAGAACGAAGGGAAAATGAGGATTCATAGGGTTTTTAGGGGATGGGGATCTCATTTTCAGAGCCCTGATCTTTGGGGGGTTGATGTGGCAATTCATCAGCAATATCCACGAAAATACAGGGGGTTGAGATGATTATTAGACGATTTTAGATGATTTTGGTAAGGAATTTGGGGATATTGGGGTGCCCAGGAATCTAGGAATGGCAGGTTTACCCCTTACCACCAAAATTGCAATTGCAAACTTTTCACCCATCCCAATGCGAGGATTCTCCCATGTAGCACACTTGGAACAATCTCTGTCCACTGGGTGTAGCTCCATCAGACCGCTGAAGACACTTGCAAGTCAGGTTTCCCTTGGTCACAAGTATAGCTATGAGGGGAATGGCGCCTTTTGATAAGGGAATCCAGTCGAAATGTGTGGGAGAACGGTAGCTTATCATGATCCTGCACCTTTTGTTCGCTCAGCAGCACATGTGTGGATCAACCTGTACATAAGATTCCCTTCACATTGGTGAAACCTCTGTCCGGTTGAACCCAGCTTCTGGAAGTGACCCTGGGCTGAACATACCTAATATATCCTGATATCTCCTATCCTCGTATCATCGTTGGACTGTCGGTGATGTTCCGCTCTTGTTGGTTGTCGTGTTCGTTCTTCATACTGCATCCCAAAGTTGAATAGTTGCGTAATAGTTCTTCATACTGCATATCTTGCAGCCCCTTTTTTCTGGACCCCCCAAAAGGCCAACGTCAAAGCTACTGCGGCTTTCTTCAGGTGCCCCAAGAAAGTCCGCCTCCGCACAGCCGCTCGTCTCATGCGGTCACATGGGCAAGGGGGGAGTAAGGCAAACATAGAACATGTATGAACATGTCATGAACATGTCATGAACATGTCATATCATGTCCCTTCAGACCCAAAAAAAGGGTAAATGGGCAGGTTTGGCAGGGTTGCTCGGTCCAATTTCATTTGGAAGACCTCGCGTTTTGGTGCGTTTTGGTGAAGTGAGGCAAAGCAAGGAGCCAGAAAAGATAGAAAAAAAGAGCCTGAAAAGCAAGTCAGGATCTCAGCGTGTTTGCAATCGTCCACGTTTCCAGCATCTTCAACATATCTCATGAACGCCTGGTGGTTTTCTAAACATGAAGGATCCCAAAACGATTGGTTCTCCATCAAACATGACGAAAAATAAGGATATTTTTGGGATGATTTTGGGGTCCCCTGATTCAACCTCCGGGATCCTCCGGGTCAGTCTTCTGGAAAGCGCCAATTTTGCAAGGCTCAAAGAGGCCTTCATGAAGCAGATGCGTTGCCGGCTGGATTTCCCTCCTTTGGGCCGCTGGGACATGATGCTGCGACATGGGACATGGGAGATACCGCGCTGAGTCGCTGAGCGATAATCCTGATGTTACATGATTAAAGTAAATGTTGGTAAGGGGAAACCACACCAAACTTTTTTTTAAAACCGATTTCAATTTAATTGATTGATTGGAAGATGATTCAGCGAGATATAGCCCCCAAAAAACTGGGGCTAGAATGATGGGGAGACGATCCATGGAAAGAAAGGGAGTGAATAAAATCACACACACGCACTTGCTCAGAACTGTCGTTACGAATTCGGTTTGTGGAATGCATCTGACGTGCAAAAACACAAACAATAAAAAGACAAGATGAATATACATATTATATATATACATATATATATATATATATATATTATATATATTATGTATAATCACAGTGGACGTTGACGATATAAACCAACAGCAATAAAATATATGCCCCCCCAGCTGCGACTTATATGCGCCCAGGGGCGGGACTCTATATATATATACATATATAAAGCAGGTACAGGAAACCGGCCACGTTTCCCTTCCCACTCATGTCCACAGCTTCATTGCGCGTGGTAGGACATGAGTGCCAGACGCACCTGCGGCATAATGAAGTTTTACATCTATACAGATGGTACGCACGCGCACACACACACACACACGCCCCGCAACAGCGGGGCAGATGTGATGAAATGACAATGAAAGTGAGATGACAATGAACATGAGATGCAAATTACTTAACCAGGACGCGAAGAGGGGAACACAAAAGAAGAGGGAAGAGCAAACACCAACAGGAGGCCGATGGAAACGGAACCAGACCAGCGGAGGAGGGGGAAGACGGAAGCGCCTGAACCAACCTACCACAGCGAAACCTAAGCGCAGGACCCAACCTACCTGTAGAGAGGAAGACACATGAGATAGGGGACCCATGGGGGACAAGTTAATGAAAAGATGCATCCACATTAACGTGCGAAGTCCCCTAATCGGGCTCAATGGCCACAAAATCAAGTCAACCCTATCGACGGCTGTCAGTGGTCAGAATGAATTACGTGATATTACGTGCACAATTGAACCTCACCAGAGCAACCAAAAAGAAAGAGACCACACCTGAAAGACATGTCCTAATACCTGAATGTCAAAAACAGAAAAGGTGAAGCCCAGAACAGCGGCACGTTGTTTCAACACTCGACCGATAGGTGAAAAGCTGAAAAAAGGCCATCTGTTTCACTTTACTTAAACGAATTACTAGATTAAAACTGTAAATTCGGAGAAAAAAGGTGAGGCCCGGCACGGCGGCCAACTGTTCAACACACACACACCCGACCGACAAGGTGAAAATCGAAAGATGGCCAGCTGTTTCACTTTACTTAAACGAAGTACTAGGTTGAAAAATGTAAATTCAGAGATCAGGTCGGAGGCTCAAGTTTCCTACCTGGAAAGGTATTCCCCGAAGGGTTCATGCCACCATGACGAATCCAGCATGAGTCACACACTTGCTCAGAACTGTCGTTACGAATCCGGTTTGTGGAATGCATCTGACGTGCAAAAACACCAACAATAAAAAGACAAGATTAACATACAGTATACATATATATATTATATAGACGTAAAATCACAGTGGACGTTGACCATACTGTATAAACCAACAGCAATACAATATATGTCCCCCAGGCACGGTGGAATATATTTAACGTATTTATATAATTATATATATAAAGCAGGTACAGGAAACCGGCCACGTTTCCCTGCCCACTCATGTCCACAGCTTCATTGCGTGTGGTAGGACGTGAGTGCCACACGCCCCTGCAGCATAATGAAGTTTTACATCCATACAGATGGTACACACACACATATGTATCATGTATAGGTGACATTTGTTGGGTCTCAGACATACGCCAGGAACGACCAGAAAGACGTCATGGACGGCGTGTGAGACCGGCCTGATTTAAAGGTGAATAATTGATAGGGCGAAACTTCCATGGAGTTGATTTGATCCACATTCTGATACATTCTGCACTCATGTCATCTCATTTCCAGTTTGAAGGCTTATGGAATCCACATAACCCTCAGTTTGCATTATTTTGCTTCGCAGGGCAAGCGAAGCCACACGGTCCCGACGAAGGACTGATGGTGAAATGGGTGTGGGATCTCTATCCCTAAGCGATGATCGATGAGGGCACGAACGCACGAAATTCACAGTAAGTTTTGGGTTGGGAATGATAAAATATGATGAACTGATACAAAGTGTTGGGAACTCCAAAAGTCCACTGAGTTTTATCATCTTCACCAATGAAATGGCACTTTTGGGATGAACATCTCCCATCATTTTCAGGAGCAGTGATGGAGGTGTGGTCTGTGGATGGGTTTTGGGGCTGAGGACTTTGCATGATCCATGACTACATCCTCTTTTGTGAAACACCCTTTATCAATTTTTATCAGCTTTATCAGCGACCTTTGGCCTATCACCCATCGTGGAATAATCACGTTGATTGCACCCCCGTGTTCATTTAATACATATATCTTATATAATAAAATGCTTAATAATATATAATATTTAGTAATATATATGATAATATAATATAATATAATATAATTTATAATATAATATATAATATAATATAATATAACATATAATATAATATATAACATAGTATATAATATATAATATATATAATACATAATACATAATATATAATATATAATAGAAAATATAATAAAATGAAATATAATATATAATTTAATATAATATATAATTTAATATATAGTATATAATATAATATAATAGATAATATATAATAAAATAAAATAAAATATAATATAATATATAATATATTATATATAATATATAATATATTATATATAATATATAATATATAATATATAATATATAAAATATTATATATAATATATACAATATTATATATAATATAGAATATAGAATATAGAATATATAATATATAATATATAATATATAATATAATATACAATATAAAATAAAATAATATATTTTAATATAATATAATATAATATAATATAATATAATACAATATAATATAATATAATATAATATAATACAATATAATATAATATAATATAATATATACATAGATTCAACAATTGGAAGATCTGATTCATTTCGAGTAGGTGAATTCATCCCAGTTGGTACTGGACGTGCTATCACAAACTGGGTGTTACCACTTGGCTCCTCCAATTTGGACGCCGGAAGTGGCTCACATGTCATCACGAATCAGGCTTAGTTCACCCAGTTCCGTACCGGATATCCACACCTTTAGATACGGATACCTATAGGAACCTATAGGAACCTATAGGATCATATAGAGATTATAGATAGCTAGAGGTCATGTGGTCATGATCCAATTCGCAAGTTGAATTCACACTGAAGGAATCCAGTTCGGAACATGCCGAAAGACAAGGAATTCAGTCACGCCTTCGCTGTTTTCGCCAGGCATGAGATTCCATGTCTCAGCGCCCAGTGCTAGGCTGACCTTGGAAGTTGGAAGTCAAACAGTCTTCAGAACCAAGGAGTTAATTGAGCCTAAAACTGATGTCGAAATGATTCTGTTTTTGTTTAAATGTTTTTTTAAATATGTTTTTGTTTTAATTAGATTTTTGATGATTTTTGCCAATCGCTTAAATTATTGTCATTTCATTCAACTTTTTGGGTTGACCCTCAATCGACGAGCCTGTCTTTGTGGGATTTCGAAACCAGGCAGGAAATTCCTCAAGGTGAACAGAGAATTACAAACCATTTCATTTTGGCGTCTGATTCCGAACCACCGTAACCAAAAAAAATATGTGGTTAATGGCTGATTTAAGAGACCAACAATTGCTAAGCAACCACCAAACGAACAAACAGGTATAATACATCAATGATGAAACATTAATTTTAATTATTATAAATGGTTTATTTTGGCCATTGAATCATTCACCTAGTCTTAATTGACTATCAGGATCGTTGTTGACTGCAGAACTTGTTTTATGATGTTGTATGGTGTCACCGATTCACAATGCCGCAGCTGGGGCTTGCCCGTCAAAGGTTGGAGCATCTACTGGAGACGACTCTGAAGAGGTGCCAATTTCACCATGCGGTTTCACAGTTTTTAATTGGAAAAAAAACAGATTACAGGAAAATGATGGAACATGGATGGGAAAACCGATGGATGACATGGATGATATGGAAGAATCCACACATCATTTTATGGACCAATCGATAGATGAGATGTAAATAGATGCATTCAGAGTATTCAGAGTTTGTGTTTCATTTGATGCTGCGAGTGCTTCGTTATGATTGTTGGAATCACACGCCCGCGTGGTTTCCTCAGGCCCCCAAGACAGGCTTATGGCGCCTTCACCACAAGGCTCTGTGTGGCCTCATCCATCACATGTGACTCTAAAATCACTCGTTTAGGCAGATGATTTCAGGTCCAAGTCCTGCACGGGCAACGCATATCAAAAAGGATAGGCAAATGAATGTCATGTCCCATTTCTGCGACATCACAGTCGCGCGTTTCGTAGGAAAGCAAGAGCTCACGCCTCTACAGAGACGGGCGGCCTAGAGACGAGGGGGCTGGAACTTGAGTTATTTGACGTTGACCACTCTTTGACCTGCATCATATCTCCAAAATTGATGCTTAGTAGATATTACTAGTCCGATTTTACATACTATATAATACTATGCTTTTTGATTTGTTGTTGGTTTAGTCATCCGCCATCATGAAGAGGGTCTCACCAAATCTATCAAAAGCGGTATTTTTTTCTGGTCGCACATGGCCTCGGCCTCTGCACGTCTTGGCAGTTCTGCTATGTTCTGCTGGATGAGGCATAGGGAACTGTGGCGCTGACTTGCTAAAGAATGTTTGGTGCTGGCGGTGTCATCAAGAAAAAATGATGGATATTGATGGCAAGGGCCAAGGAAGACCACTCCTTCTTTGAACTTGGATGTGGCCATCATACGACCGGTCTTTGAGGTGACGACCTGCAGAAGGCTCTGGGGATGGCATTTCCGTAAGACTGATGTTGGAACATGGACTGGAGTTTTATACATTTTGCTCTTTGAATTGTCCCACAAAAGGTCATGAAATAAAGTACACAATGCCATGACCTGCAGAATTTGTTGTCAATCTTAGGATACGAGGGAAGATTTTGGTTCATCATGCAGGTCATGCATGTCATTTCTGGCAAGCTTGGGGATGATTTAAGTTTTCGGCTTTACCACATTACATCAATCTGCCTGATACTTCCGACCTTTTGGGGCCTCCGACCTTGACATTTTGCCAAGACAAAAACTCGACTCATCCAGGCTCGAGTCAGGAAAGTCTGGCCTGTGAAGGGTTGGTCTGAAAATAGGGCACCCTCGTTGAGAATTTCTTTGCGAATACACCTGTAGAGTGGGGTATCCTACATATATGGACCAACCGAAACCAAATTGAGTACAGCAAAATGTATATGAAGACTTTGAAACGATCTTTGTGGGACAGAGCTTTATTCAATTATTTTTCATTGATCTGCCGTGTGAAAACCTGTGCGGCACAGCCCGAAACGCCTGTCATCACATGTCGGGCCTGTACACAATCTTTGACTGCCTGCCGCGAGCTTGGCGATGATGATTTGATTTTGGCATAGCGGTCTCGTCTTCAGGAGAGGTCCATAAATTCACTTGCAAAACAAGGCCACATGCAAAGTCATTCAAGAGAACAAAGCAGGGATGAGCTATGCTGGCTATGCTATCCATGATATTTTTCAATCAGAGGATGTTTCAATGGATTGGTTTTCTTGGGAAAATCCTCACCGGAAAACCATGGAATTTCACCATTTTCTTGGGACATTGATCCACTGCGACTTGAGGACGGAAGGTCGACCCTTTGCTGCGCGGGTCCTGCATGAGGCCAATGTTGATGAAGATGACATCAGATGAGCAGTGGCTGCTAAACCCAAACGTTGGTTGACGATTATAGGGGATTATACTAGCCAATATATTGGGGATTACAATAATCCAAGAACGGGGAATCCCTTTTTGAACCAACCAGTACAATGGAATGATAGAAGGGTTTTGAACACTGCTCAGATGACCATCAGTAGCAATTTCGGAGTATAGCCCATGAGTGGACAAGCCTTAAAGGAAGTCACAGGGAACACCCCTTTTCATACCATATTCCCCATTCTTTGGGACCTCAACGTTTGGTTTTGATCTTTATGATACACCCCTTAAATTTGAGACACGTAGAACCCCCAGTTTCAGAGGTATTGTTCAAGAGGAAACTAACTCATTTTTGACGTGACAACTTTCCAGGTGGTTCACCACTGGGCCCAATCAGCACATGAACTTGCATCGCCTGGGACCCTGAGATCCATCTTTTTTTGTTCATCTTGGAATATCATCCATGGTGGTTTTGTAGGTCATAAAAAAGCCTAGTCAAGTTTTGGGTACCTATGGGTACCTAAAAATTAGATCAGATGGTTAGTACATTTTAGTACATAAAAAAACCATGTTGCTGTACTAAAATCTGTGCTTTTATGGGGCTTAAGCCCTGTTTGACTCCCTGGATGGGTCCAAAGCACTAAGGTATGGGGCTGGCAAGGACCTGGAGCGTTTCGGCCTCTGCTTCCTGCGCCGCGGAGGACAGAAGTCGAGGAATGATGGGAAAAGATGGGAGAAGTGGTGAGTTTCATGGGGAAAATATGGGAAGCACATGGAAAAACATGGGAACATATCGAAAAATATGGGAACATTTGGAGAACATACGGGAAGATGATGGTAAATAATGGGATGTTGGCGTGAAGAACTTTGATGAAACCCCTGAAATAGTGATAGCTTAGTAGGTGCCAATCAAAGTAAGTGAAGGACTGCTGGAATCACTAGAATTAGGTGAGCTCTCCACCCAGTGACTGATGCAACGGATCAGGACTGGAGCAGAGCATTCCATTTGGCAAGCACGTCAGAAGCGCTGTGCCCCGGCTCTTGGGGTGACACCTGTATGGTCGATGTGGATTTTCAATGCTGTTCAGTTTTTCCTATTTTTTCTCTCAGTGTCAGCCAGTTTCACAAGTATGGTAGCTATTTGGGTGGAGAGACGGGGAGAGATGAGACTTGGCTGCAGCTTTTCTTCTCATCTTTTCGCTTGCGTCCTTCGGGAGATTTGTGTTGCTCCTGACCCATCCGGCTTCGTGGTTCAGCAGCAGGTGCATTCCGATCTGGACAATTTGCAGGCACCGGTGTCATGAGTTGTGTCTGCGACCGCCTGAACTATGGTCATTTGTGGATCATCCAGTCATCTGAAGGGTAGGGATCCAGGATATTCTGATATAATCTGATATATATATATATATATATTCCAGTGGTTCCCATAGTGGTTGGTGGATTATCGTCCAAGAAATATGCCGCGATGCTATAAACTTGTTTCCCCAAACACATACAGAACAAGTACAAATCTGTGGCTTAGTGGACCTTCAATTCGATTCCTTTCTACCTAGTTCACTCAGTTGTGATGACCTTTTGGTTGGTCATATCATATCTGTCGCTTATATATGCTTATATATAAGTGCTAAACTCCCATCTCAATTGGTTGGTTTGAGCATGTTTAAGTGGGTTTGTCTGAAAATAGTGTACCCCTACACCCAATGGTTAATGATCATTATCCCTACTAAATGGCTATAATTGGGGGTATACCCCATTTTCAGACATACCCAAGTCAGGTTTCAGTTGGATGTGGATGCTGAAACTCACTGGTTCAGGTCAGTTGGATCCAGGACTGCGATTTGAGCAAGGAGGGGCAGAAGGCTGTGGCGGCCAGGGACAATTTTTTGGGGCAGCAATAGAGGGCAGCAATAGATCAATAGAGGAAACAAAAAAAAAAGATCTGATACCCTCTGGTTATGACTAACATAGCCATGGTATAGCTGGCCCATTGAAATAGATGGTTTACCTATTAAAAATGGTGATTTTCCATGGCTATGTTAAATACAATACCATCTGGAAATCAGGCCATGGCAACTACGTCACTACAATACGCAACCGCTGGGATTGGCATTTCCACGTTGAAACACTTAAGGTTTGCTCAACTTCGAATCCGTTTCCACTTCTGCATTCGACAAGTTATGAATGGGTACATCATGCGCCGTCTCGACCCCCGAGGCCTGCGAAAACGCTTTGGACCTGGCCCTGGATGTGCTCGGACTGGGCGTCAAAGGAGGCTTTTTTCGGCCTGCGCAGTTGTTGAAGCCAATTTTTCCATGAACATGTCCATCCATGTCCATCCATGTCCATCCATGTCCATCCATGTTCATCCATGTCTTCACCATAATTTGTTCATGAACATTTCATGAACATGTTCATCCATGTATCATTGATCATCAATTGTAACATGCATGTCTTCACCATACATGACTCTTCTCCCCGGTCACAAAAACAATCGTTGCCAGATTCAGAAGGCCTCGCGGTGCAGGCATCCTGTGGGGTGATTGTTGGTGCAGGGGACACTGCGATCCTGCGGATAAGCTTTTTGAATGGTAGCTGAAAGTAAAATTAACTTTGGGAAATGTTGGTGGCTCATGGATGGCTGCTGAAACCTATTGAAACCCATTGACCTACTATTCTGAATGACCACCTTTAACTTACACCTTTTTGCGCCCTTTTTTGGCAGTGAATACAGTGAATCTCGAATTAGCCAAGTTGATCCCTTCGGGATGTCTTGATGGGATATACTGGGTCCTAAATGGTCGTAACATACTGGTACACTGAACTCTATACTTTTCTTCAATACCCAAACGGGATCTCTTCGCTTGGATTGCTAGGGGAAGCAACACACAGGCATGATCAGGCATGGTTTCTCTGTCAACTAGAGTTGTTTCCCTGCAGATCTTCCAATTCTGGGGATCTCCCGACTTGGGGAAATGTTAATTTGGGATCTTCATCCTGCATATCCTGGCTACCCTTCAGTTTCTAAGTGATCGCCCAGGCATGGCAGATGTTACACGTCAAAAGCACAGCAGATTGTACTGAAATACCAAGCTGCAGACAATTCTTTGGAGGTGTGGACCTTCCGCGCCAATCAGATCCTGTTTGCTCCTGAGGTGTTGAATCCACAAAGTGTGCAACTCGCAAGTAGACAACTAGTAGACGCGTGTTGATAGATTATAAGAGTTGTACCAGCTATTGTTGTATAGGCATCACTACAATCCACTATGAGCAAAATTCCCATTCCTCTCATTGAACGAGACATTTGCCCTGGAACTAGAGTGCTCGAAGTGTTCAATCATGGAGAACGGATGGAACCAAGACCCTCACCCGACTATGGTCCTCAATGATTTTTCTCCCCAAGGAGTTCTTTGGCAACATCTGCCTCGACCCAGAAGTTGATCGCTGCCGGCATCGACATCACCGTGGTGAAATTGGCGGAGCCCAGGCAGATGGGGTATCCAGACGCGAAACACTGAGCTTGAATGGGGCAATCACCGACAAATGACGTAAGAAGATGTGTGAAAATGGCTGATTTTCCATCGTCAAGTTTGATTACCAGAGGGTTGGTAGGAGGATGTAGGAGGTACAGTACACCTCAAGATTTTGAATTGCGCCATGGGAGTAGGAAACCAGAAGGGGGACTTCCAGTTCCAGGTTTCAGGAAACGACTGTGTACTGGCACCAACAGCACAAAGAGAATGCGCCAACTTGGCAGTTAAGACTCTGGATCAGAACTTTCTTTATCGTTCCTCTTCAGGAGTCTTCAGTTTTGGAATTGAACTTCATAGTTTGTTAATGGAATTAAATACATGCACATAAATCATCATAAATCATGTTGAATGCACGGTTTTGGCTAATCAAGTGAATCATCAAGGCATCCAAGTCTTGGGGTCTTGGGGCACTCAATGACCAGGAGTGAGCTTCTGCAAGTCCAGGGGGTGAAGGCGGCGGGAGGTTTTTATCAATTGGTTCAAGGGAACACATGGGAGTTGATCTTCGGGGGAAGACCAGAGATGGCCATAAAAACAAGCGTAAACCCAAACTCCTTCAAGGCCGTTTTTGAGGCAATTTGCTGTAGCTTTCAAGGTTACAACATGTTACAACTTTTTGTACAGTAGCTGGTTGAAAAGGCCGTGTGTCATTTGATGATCGAAATCTTTTTTGCTGGCTGGCAGGTGGTGTCAGTGGCCAGCACGAAATCCGCAGTGTTGGGGGACCCCGTTGTGCCGCGTTGATCCAGTTTGGACATCACAAGCGCCTAGGTTTGTTTTTCCAGCAAGTCCATCATTAATCATTCCACATCATTCCCATGTGAGCCAATCCAGAGGTTTTTACCAAGATCTTTTCAGATGGCAGTGTGTCAAAACCTTGTACCCCTGGTGAACCCCAAAATAGCTGGTAAATGGATGTTCATCCCATTAGAATTGATAATAATAGGTTTTGACCCACCCCCAGATCTTTTCATCATTCATCAAGCATTTGAGAAACATTGAGACACCATCTACTTCCAACAAGGCTCATTTTATCTGGTTGGTGGCTTGGCACATTTTTATTTTTCCATTCAGTTGGGAAGAATAATCCCAACTGACGAACTCATATTTTTCAGAGGGGTGGCTCAACCACCAACCAGTTATGATTGTTATGGGAATCTGATACCACTATGTACCACTGGTTTATCAACTCCACCTCTCAGGCGTCGGTTCTTGCGCCAGCGGCTTGCCGTACAGATCTCCATTGATCTTGAGCTGTTCCTTGTCTGATCACGGCTGATCTTTTTCAAACATAGCTGGGAAATGCTGGGAATGTGGGGGAAACTCATGGAAATGTCAACCATGTTAGCATCAATTGTCCTTTTCATGTTTTTTTTCCCCCCTCAACGGCTTTTGAAAATTGGTCCAAAGTGGGGTTGAAGCTGCTATCAACCAAACGAATCAGGTCAAATTTGGAGGGCCGTGGTGTGGCGGACCGCAAGGGACCAGATGATTTGGGATGTTTGAAATATATTGAAATATACATATATAATAATATATATATATAATATTTATAATTATACATATATATATACAATATATATATATACAATATATATATATATATATATAAATGAATAAATAAATAAATCAATAAATAAATACATAAATAAATATATATATATATATGGTCTCGTGTTCCGTGTTCCTACCAAAAAGCTGCAAAGGGCGCCAGGACACGTTTAAAGGCAGGCTACTGCCTAACGTGGCTTTCTGAACCCAAGAGAAAACTTCTTTGAAGGTGCCAGGCAGATGGTCAAAGTACGGCGCTGGGCGGCCGGCCAGCGGCAAAAGGCGCAGGACCGGGATGCTGCCTACCAAAAGGCTGCAAAGGGCGCCGGGACACAATTAAAGGCAGGCTACTGCCTAACGTTGCTTTCTGAACCCGATGGCCAAAGTACGGCGCAGGGCGGCCAGCAAGCTGCAAAAGGCGCCGGAGGACCGGGATGCAGCCTACCAAAAAAGGCGCCGGAGGACCGGGATGCTGCCCACCAAAAGCTTGCAAAGAAATTTTGCTGCTCCTGGCACGCGCTCCCCTTGCTGTCGCCTGGGGTCGCCGGATTACATACCATACCCACCATGCCATATATATTGTCATACATCCACTACACTACCCCCGCACCACACACCCTGCACCACACGCCCCCGCCACACCACAGGGGGAGGGGGACAGCACTATGGCTGACCCATGACGATGGCCGGGGGGGTTGGAACGCTGGAGACGTATATATCTATATATATATAGATATATATATATATATAGATATATATATATATATATAGATATATATATATATATAATT
>Ga0126342_10002827_pt1 | contig 27792 bp, 25 predicted proteins | sample Cyp1metagenome_FD_92528 | JGI IMG/M metagenome (GOLD analysis project Ga0126342, IMG submission 92528) | Coral microbial communities from Lord Howe Island, Old Settlement Bay, Australia - Cyphastrea 1 metagenome | ecosystem: Host-associated > Invertebrates > Cnidaria > Coral ... | reverse complement strand
TTAGATAGATTAGATAGATTAGATAGATTAGATAGATTAGATAGATTAGATAGATTAGATGGATTAGATAGATTAGATAGATTAGATAGATTAGATAGATTAGATAGATTAGATAGATAAGATAGATTAGATAGATAGATAGATAGATAGGTAGATAGATAGATAGATAGACAGACAGATTAGATAGATAAATAGATTAGATAGATTAGATAGATTAGATAGATAGATAGATAGATAGATCGATCAGCCCACCGCGGCCGCATGCCTAATATTTTTGTATATTTTTGTCTTTTGCAGCTGGAAATCGTAAATCGTATGTATAAGACTGGCTGCATCACAAGGTTGCGATAGTGATTTGTCATCAGGTTTTCTCAGGTTAAAAGCGTGCTGTGTGTAAAATCCTCTGTGCAAAAGCTTGCTCTGGGTAAAAGCTTTCTGTGTAAAAGCTTCTGTGTAAAAGCTTGCCACGTGTAAAAGCTTCTGTGTGTACAGGCTTCTGCCTGTAAAAGCCCATCTGTGCAAATGCTTCTCTGTGTAAGGGCTTCTCTGTGTAAAAGCTTCTGTGTGTAAAAGTTTCTCTGTGTAAGTGCTTCTCTCTGTAAAAGCTTCTGTGTGCAAAAACTTTTCTGTGCAAAAGCTTGCTGTGTGTAAAAGCTTCTCTGTGGAAAATCTTTTCTGTGTAGGAGCTTCTCTGTGTATAAAAGCTGTGTAAAGCCTCGCTGTGTGTAAAAGCTGTGTAAAGGCTTTTCTGTGTAAATGCTTCTATGTGTGTAAACGCTCTCTGTGTGTAAAAGCTTCTCTGTGTACAAACTTTTCTGTGTAGGGGCTTCTTTGTGTGAAAGCTTCTCTGTGTAAAAGCTTCTCTGTGTAAAAGCTTCTCTGTGTAAAAGCTTCTCTGTGTAAAAGCTCGCTGTGTGTAAAAGCTTCGCTATGCAAAGGCTTCTCTGTGTAAAAGCTTGCTCTGCGTAAAAGCTTTCTATGAGTAAATATTCTTCGTCTCTCTGTAAAAGTTTGCCTGTCTCTGTGAGAAAGTTTCTGTGTGTAAAAGTTTTCTCTGTGTAAAAGCTTCTCTGTCTCTGTGTAAAAGTTTCTCTGTCTCTGCGAAGAGCGTCTGTAAAGCTTGCTATGTGTAAAAGCTTCGTCTCAAATCTTCTCTGTGGAAAGCGTAGGGGTCGCTTGCTTTCGCCGAGATCCGTTTTTGGGGCAGGTTTTGAGCTAGAGAAGAGAGCTGAGGAGATGTGAAAAGAGCTTAGAAGATGTGAGAAAAGGAGAGAAGAGATGAGAAGACATAAGATGAGTTGACATAAGCTGCGGAGAGTTGAGAAGAGCTGTGAAGGGTCTCAGGTGACATGAGAAGAGATGAGAACAGCTGTGATCAGCTGAGAGGAGCTGAGAAAGGGAGAGAAGACATGAGATGAGATGAGGTGCAAAAACTGAGAAGACATGAGATGAGTTGAGATGAGATGCGATGACACCGACTGCGGTGACAGTGGGATGCAATGAACAATTTTCAAGAGAAGCTGCGACGCGATGAGATCGTATGAAATGAGAAAAGGTTCGACATTCAAAAACATGGCATCAGATTGACAAGTCAAGAGTTTGTTGCTGCGAAGCACCGGGGGCTTGCCTGTCACCTATAGGCACAGCCTTTGTTCCGCTCTATAGGCTATAAACGTTTCAATTTTGAAACTTCCTGCCCGGGAACTACTTGTAATTCACCGTTGTTTTTGTTTGTGTATAGTATTTGTTTGTTGTTATTATCATTGTAATTCACTTTTGTTGAACTTTAAGAACGCACTATATACCCTTAATACGTCAACCTTGCATATACGACAATGTTGTTTTTCATATTAATTCGTTGTTGTTTTTAACAACGCGTTATTCTTCATATAACAACGCACATTTTTGTAACTCACTCTTGTTAATATTTATCAAGTCACTCTTTTTTACCTAGTAACTCACTATTGTTCATATCATAACTCACTTGTATGCAGTTGAACACGCAACGGCATGCCATGGTTCGAACTTCTGATTTGCTCTACACCCCACTGACATTCCAACTGTGTTCTGGAAAGGTGCCTTGCATGCATTACCAGGGGCGTTCATTCAACGGACGCTCTCACAGGTAGTTGTTGTGGTCTCATGTACCCCATGCCCGGCATACTCCATGTCATCTCGCAGCCCACCCACCCCAGCATAATGTGGAATGTCAGTTGTAGGTCGTATATGTATTTTTGGGGAAAGGGGAGAAAAATTGCTCGAAACAAATTAATCAGACTTTGTGAAGAGCAACCAGCTCACGGGGTAGTCTTGGAACAAGCTAAGGTACATTGCGTCTTCTTCGGCTTTCATCAACCACTCTGTAAGGGCCAATGTGCGGGTAGTGGTGCAAAAAGGCACTTGCCACATCCTGACTACGCGCCCAGTTGGTGCTGGAGAGGAGTTGTTTTTGGATTACAGGCGGCAGGGTCCCACAATCACAAGAAGAATGCAGACTGCAATCCCGCAAATTTTTGCAAAGTCTGTTTTTGACAATTTTCATTTATCTCCAAGTTGTTCCTTTCGAATCTAAACAGTAAACCTGACGAAAACGGGAAACGGCGGAGAAACTTAGAAAACATCCCGTTCCAGGTTGATGTACATTTCTTCAGACGTGAAGCTGTACTTTGCAAGGTTCGGTTTGGTGGATGTCCAAAGTTTGTCTGTGGAACTCGATCCTCCACCGGCAAATGCGGCGCTGCGAGAACTACAGCCCCATGAGGCGGACATGGTAAACATGGTTCTCTCGGACTACTGCAACTTCCATTTGCAGACGGTTTTCACCGTTTTTACCCAAAGTTTTTCAGGTTTTCCAAGAAGTTTGCAGTTTCCAGTTCTGGTAGACTGGTAGATTGGTTTTAGATGGTTTTAGTGGAATCTGATTTGGTTCATTGCATATCGGCAATGGAACGGATAGCCCAACACAAGGCCAGGACGTCGAGAACCCTGGCTCTGCCACAAGCGGTTAGATGTTTGCAATTTCTGAACTGAACATGTGACTATATTTTGAAATACCGTAGGCCATAGGCAAAACATGTATACTGTAGGTACATGATTTTATTCTCTGTGCTCCTCGCACGGAAAAAAAAACAACGTGACCCCCAAGTTTGCTCAGGAGCTTTAAATTTTTGCAGATAGCCAGAAACACATAAAAAACGGACATATATTGAGCGGGTTGTAGTCAAGAGTGCAGAGACAGTGTTAGGCCACACAGACTCCAATCATATCCAATTTTTTCATTCAGTCCCGGCTTTCGGCCATCGGGTGACGCATAAGCTGTAAAGACTTACAAAGTCATGTCCTTGTGACCATTTATGCCCCACCCCTGTTTGGCAACTATGCTTAGGGCCTTCTCCACAAAGACAGCTTCAAGATATTCAAGGCCTTGTCGACTTGTGTAATTTCCTATCGTTTAAGGTTCAACAATGGGTTCCATAGGGTCCCGGTATTAGTATACTAGGACAATGTCCATTAACGTGCTTGCCACCCAGGCAAGCTGCAAACAGAAGTCTATGGCCTCCGAGAAGTCTCGAAAGAGAAGGTCTTGGCAGTTCGGCTGGTCATTGATCGCATCCTTACTGGGAGTTTGCCCGGGAAGGTTCTCGTTGCGAACCATTCAACTGCCCACTTGGGCAGCGGAATCTTCTTCAAGACGCATCACCAAGCTGTAAGCCCACAGAGCAGCTACGCGCATGAAGAGCATGCATACCTGTGGCTGCATTTCTTTTTTGCGGCAAAGAATGCTCGCAACATGGGATTGTTGACTTTCTACGTGGAAGCGGGTGAAAGGTTTGCAAAAGATTCAGGCTGTAGGCAGATCAGGACGGATATCGTGCAACACAACATCGCTTGCGCTAGTGCATTCAAAAAGAAGCTGTCTTTTCAGCCAGAGACAACGGTGTGGTGCAAGTCCGCCCTGTGACGTTTGTGCTTTGGGTCTTATGTAGACCAATGCAGCGATGAGCATCGAGAAATATATAAAAATTTTACATAAATTTTAAATCACGCCACGCTGCTTTTTTAATATGTTTAATGATTTTAATGCGCAGAAAGCTGTGCTGCCCTGACGTCCATAGCGGATGCAAAAAAAACGTCTTAGCAACGTAGATCTGAGATGATCTAAGGCCTCGCACTGCATGGACTGGGGAATACAGGGATCTTTTTCATCTTTCAATGTCTTTCATGCTTGCAGTCAGTCTGAAGTTGTGTTGAGAGCCGCTGATCGCTACGCGCGCACGTGCGCCGCATGCAGCTGCCGCTAGGTCTGGAAGGTGGAGGTGACAGCGCCGTCTTGGGCTTAGCATGATCGGCAGATGCGGCAGATGTTCATCTTGGTTGAGGATTTTTGTCAGACATTGTGATTTGTGCTGTCGAATTGCGCTTGTTCTAGGATGTCGACATCTTGAAAAAATGTAGAAATAATGCAAAAAAATGGAATTGAAAATAATTGAGAAAATTGCGGACAAAAATGGAGTCAGCGCTGTTGTTCTTACGTTATCTTACGCTGAAATTCAGGCAGCAACCGGTTACCTGAACACTCCTTGAGACCCCAAAACTACTTAAAGAAATGCGACCTTAAATAGTAAGGAGAAGAATGGTAGAGGATACAAGGTTGGAAGAACATGTTTATTGTTGAAACTCAACCTCAACATCCTCCACAGGCAAATCAAACTCAAAATCTACTTTTAAAAACATCAACCAATAATAATAACAATAATAATAACACAAACAAAATAGTAAATATAGAATATACAGTATACAGAGTTACTGAATATACTGTAATGGAGCTTCAACAGCAGATTGTTTAGATTACCTTTTGTCATCCGAACAGGGTGAGATATTGAAACGGAATGGACAGGAACCCAAGAAATTGAAGATAGACAACAACACCTACAACTTCGAAGTGGAAAATCAATTTCAAAGGGGTTGAAAACAAAGTTCAAATCTCGACAATCTCGACAGGCCGACAGGACTACAAAGTATGAACTGAAGGAAGTTTCGAGAGGCATGAGATCTTGACAAGGCACATCAAAGCACTATAAAGCGGAATTCAGAAGAATTCAGAAAGGCTTAAAGATCTTCAGATATGTTCAGAAAAATGTTCAGAAAGATGTTCAGAAAGATGTTCAAAGATGTTCAAAGCAACCACCGACGGAATCCGACGAAGAATCGTTGTGTCAATTCCTACTCCGACATCAAGGCTCAAGGCAGGCACTTCAGTATCTCAAATTAACCAAGACTTCCCAAGATTTTAAACATTTTTAAACTCAAAGAGTATTTGCGAGAACACGAGGGTATGAAAGTCATATTAGGTCTTTGCCACGAAGAGTAAGAACAGTTAACAAGACTAAGGAAGATGTCAGAGAAATTCAGAGAAGCAATCAAAAGTAGAAGATACAACATCACCATCGAAGAGGAAATCACTGAAAGGTTTAATCAAATCGCGACTGACAGGATGGAGATGTCAGAGAGCGGATTGGTTGTAGATTGACAAACTAAAATTCATTTATGATGACAGGTATGACCCAACCTGTGGTGGTTCATTGAATTACCTGAATGGTCGAAACTCAAACGAGCGTGTATCAACATCCAAAATTAGGATGACAAATGCTTTAAGTATTCCATTCGGTGTGTATGTAAAGTCTATGTCAAAGGTCATCCAAACAGAATGTACCACTACTAAAGTTTCAAGGACGAACTCAACTGGGACAATGTCAATATTCCAACATCAAATCTTGATATAGACTCAGACGTTCTAGAACAAAACAACAAGGGTAACATATCGATCAATGTTGAACCACATAGACCTATTGAAAATAACGGATGGAGACAATCACCAAGATGTTAATATCAAGGGTTTTATTAACTGATGTACCAACAGGCTGGTAAGCGCAGAGCAAAGTTCACTTAATTTGTCATCACTGTTCGGATGTGTTTCATTCATGAGATTGAAAAGCCAAAAGAAAAGAGTCGCCTCGCAGAATGGCAAACTGGTGAATGCTCGGGATTTACTCGAACCATCCAAAGACCTCCTGCAGTCTTTTGGCAAACATCAACAAACTATAGTCAGCTTATGAAATTGCAAGTCGCAACGGGGTGTTCTTTCGAGTTGCAGTGGAAGTTTCATAGAATTGAGCACATGCTGTGGTGTCAGAGATTTTCTTGCAGCGGCACAGGCTGGACCCAGGATGCAAAAGGATGCAAAAGGCAGTTCAGCCAGATTCAGGGTCTCACAATGCCAAGGCAGTGCACTGGAACAGGGTGGAAATATGCGAAATATGTGGGAAATGCCTGGCATCCGTCCTGGCATCGTTCCCTGGGAGGCGATGGAAACGAGCTGAGCTGTGGATGATTGTCCAGACCTCAGAGCCAGCTGTTAGGTACGTTAGATTGTCCAGACATGTCCAGACTTGATTCCAATCATTCCAATCTGCAATAATCTGCATTCTTTAAATTTTGAATGATTCCACGGCCTAAGATTCTTGTTGGGGTCCATCCATCTGAGCAGACAAATCAGATCATGTGCTTTTTGTTGCTTCGTTGATTTTTTGTCGGATGTGTTCACTGGAAAGCTGGATGTGCCTGCGAGGTCTGTCCGTCTCTGAGCTGACATTTTAGGATGCCCAGGAGACCATGCTGTTTCCTGTGAAAAGGGCTGAGACGCCACAGCGACATGAACAGAGATCGTTGCAATGATGAAAGTCAAAAGAAGTTGGACGTCTTGAGTTTGTAGCATTGCCGCTGCCATCATCTTCAGCGCATGAGCATGAACGGCCCAGTGGGCTGATTTGTTCCTAGGTTGTGTTCGCGCTGACATCTACAAAGCCATGGACAACTTGCGGAAGATTCTTGGTGTGGGGCAGCACTCATCATTCCAAGAAATTAAGTCAGCCATAGTCAGCCTATCGATCAAAGGCCCTCTTGCACCATCCAGACCGTGGTGGAAACACAGCATTCATGCAAGAGCTCAACAAAGCCTTTGAAATTTTGAGTTCCAAAGAGAAGACTGCTGAGTTTGCTTCTGATCAAGATGCAACCATTGATGCGCTTGCTGTCCCTCTTTGTGCATGTGGATGCTTCGAATGTAGCAGCTTTGTTGAGCAGGGCTGCCAGGAACAGGCGGTTGTGAGTGCCAAGCTTGTGATCTCCCCGGCACTTCGCAAGACTGTCAGAGGACTTTGTTCTCGCATGGGAGCTTCGCATAGCTTCGCACTTCGTCGGATCTGGGGCCGCAGCTGAACTTGAAGCAGGAGCTCCTTGATAGATTTCTTCCACTCGTCCTGAAGGAAATGCCCTGGTGGAGATTCATGGCCTTTCCAAGGACTCCAGTTGCAATGGTCTTCACGGCACCCTTGGAGGAATGGTGGCCGATGGTGATGGGAGGATACGACGCGTGGTTCGTGTTTGGAACGAGCAGTCAGGGGCCTTCAAAAGCCTTCGGGTACTGCCAAAGAACCTTCATGCAGTAACGGATCAGGGCGCAGTCCCGGGCTTTGCCCGTTTACTTGCTGATGCGGTGGGATTGTTGGCGCCGCTAGCTGCGCAACAATCGGTGCATTCCCAAGGAATTGTGGCTAAGGCACAAGACCTTGAGGCACAAGACCTGACGCAGGAGGATTGCTTGAGGGATCCGCTTCATGTGGCATGTGTTTCAGCAAGCCAAGTTGCTGCCTTGGCATGCGCAGGATTGCCTGCCAAGTCAGGTATCTACTTGCGCATCATGGGCAAAAGCTTGAAGGTTCTTGCTGCCACAAAAAGCACAGACAGTTTGGACGGCCTTGGGGCGTACTTTTTGCGAGTTGCGCATGCGGCCATGGAAGCTGCAGCTTGCGTCGAATGTGAGGGCATCAACGTTGAGGCTGAAACAGAGGAACTTTTCAATGTGCTTTTAAATGCAAGCAGGAAGGTGCTTCTCTCAGCAATTGAGAAATCAACCGTCTCGACGGCGGAGCTTAGAAAGTGGCAAGAAAAGCTCTTGATCCTGAGGCTGAAGCAAAAAGAACATGACCTTGCGCACCAAGGTTTGTGCGTTGAGGATGATGGCTTGAAAGCGGAGATAGATGCACTGGTCTCCAAGAAGAATGAGGCGAGAAGTGCTGTACAGGACAGTATTTCCTCAGCGTCGGATTTGGTGTGCATGGGCTTGGTGGAAGATTCGGTCATTCAGGACGCTGTTTTCTCAGCTCTCAAAGAAGTTGCGCCAAAAGGATTCGGCTGGATGCAGAAGCTTCTGAAGGTAGCAGTTTCCTGCGCGGAGAAACCTGCTGAAACGCTGGGTGCGGTGAACAGTGTACTGTGGAGTTGCATTGGGGATACTGAGATGGATAGCATCTACAATTTTCTTGGAAAGCTGGCTGCCAGCATGGCAACGCGTGGCTGGCTCCAGACTATACACAAGGATAGTTTCTCTGCATTCCGTGCGGGTCGCAAGGGCAATGCTTTGTCCCCGCCCTCTCAGAAGCTCTTAACCCAAATCTTCAGACTACAGGACACCGAAGAGCGCTTGAGAAGCTTGAGGAGAGAGTGTTGGAGGAATGGAAAGCTGACAGGAGTTTCCACCAAGCTTACCTTACAGCCATCTTACAGCCTTGCGCTACATTGATTTCAGCCGAGTTGCCGAAACCACGGTTGAGACCGTCGTGTGCTTTCAGAATGCTGCCTTGTGGCTGCATTGTGCCCTTGGCTTAGCCAGCAAGGAACGGCTGGAAGAGTCTGCTCAATATGCCATCAAAGAATGCATCCTCTTGATTTGTCGAGACACGTGCTCTATTGCAGCAAAGCATTTCCATCCAGGTATGCAGGCCTTTGTTTTTTGGCAGGCAGTTTCTTTGCTAAACTGCAACATGTCTGCTGGAAAGTTGGGAGATGAGTCAGACCTTCGGCAGTTTGAAGGTGCTATGAAGAATTGGCTCTACTCTGTGAGACTTTGCCCTGTAGGTGTTCCTTCTCACATCCTTGTTTGTGAAGCTTCGTTGCTGGATTGCTCACTGGGCAAGTTGCACGTTGCTTACATTGATTGCTTGGCTTCAACAGAAGCATCTCAAGCACAGTCTTCTGTTCCACCTATTGTGCTTGAGCATGCTCGCTTTGAAACATATGCGACAGGGGTCAGCTGCTTTCAGAGTGACAAAGGTGAGTCCAATGCGGAGTCATTGCGCCTCAAAGCATTGGATGCAGCACTTGCTAACTATGGCCTGACACGGCAATCTGCTCAGCAATTGCAACACGCTACCTATGCTCGCAGGAATGATCACGGGTGGCGTACGCCTGGGGAAAGCAAAGATGGACAGGTAGAAGCAGATGCGACAATGCTGCGGATCCATGAGCTCTTAGACAAGCTGAAAACAAGGCGGCTTACCACAGACCCTGTGCCCCAATTAGCTCGGCGGTTGGGGCGATTGGGACGGTCAGATCCAGGAATGAACAGGCAAATTGTTCGGCTGCTGCAAAAAGTCAAAAAACGCAGAAAGCAGCTTTCTCTCCAAAATGGCCTCAACAGTCAGACGCATGAGGAGATTGTGGATGAACTTGAGCAGGCATTTGAAGAACAACACCGCGCGACAGGATTAGAGCCCCTGCCTGAAATCGAGACCGAGCTGCGGCATTTGTTGCACAAGCAATCTCAGTTGCATGCCCCAAAGATCCCACTTCCAATGGGCAAACGCCTGAATGGTGTTTGCCTACACTCATCTGGGCACGTTGAGTTTATGATTGAGGACGTTCACGGAGGTCTTCCTGCCGCTCTTTTCAGTGAGATCTTCAAGGAGGTGTTCAATTTGCCTCAGGAGACCTTGGAAGGACCACTGTTCTTTAGCCTTGACCAGCCTACTTTTCAAGAAGATTGTGGGCCTATTCGGCATCATGCTCTGCAGCAGCAGAGACATTGTTTTGGAACGGGTGCAGTTGAAACAGTGCGCTTGCTGCACCATTGTGACTACACCATGAAGGAGCTCAGCATGGGGGTGGAAGTGAACGCATTGACGTTTGAGTGTCGACCTGCAGACGGCTTGCATTGTCGACTGCCGCAATATTTGGTCGACCTTCTGAAGCCAATCCATGCTAGGAACCAGACTTCCAGGAGAGCCTTGCATCGTCTTTGGTTTGAATCTGGTGATGTGCGGTTTCAAAGAATTCAGGGTGATGTTGAAGAAGTCTTCCTGGACACGCCTGTCATCAGTGTCCGCGCTCATCCCCTTGATTTTGATGAGAAAGGAAATCACCAAGACACTTTGGAAGATGCCCCTCCAGAATGCGAAGCCTCCCAATTTGCTCGCGCCATGACTCTGTGCATGAGCAATCTGACACAGTACTTTCCTGAATTTGGTTGGCTGGCAGAAATTCCAAAAATGCAACGTGTTGCTCGAGAGCTCCTGCAGCACCGTAGGTTCTTGCAAGATGCGAAGCCCACAAGGTCAACTTCCCAACCAGGTTGCAGGCATTGCGCGAACAAATCCCAGAGTGGCCTCACAAAGTCGAAGCAAGGGCTGAGATTTTGGAGAATTTGTGTGCTCAGAACCCTCATGCGACCAGACGAGAGATTGAAGCTCATCATGTCTTTCACGATGCGATTAGAGATGCACCTTCTAGAGCTCGAAAGCGCGATGAACACACCATCAATCAGTTGGTCGAAATGTTCTCTCGCGACCTGCACGCAAGTTCTCAGGGATTGAGGAGTGCCATCAGAGAGTGGCTGGATGGAGGCTTCACTAGCACGTTGTCCGAAATGGTTTTGCAAGGTGTGCGTATACCTCTGGATGTCTTTGAAAAGGAAATTTCGAGTTTGGGCTCTTTGGGCGCAGCGACTATGCCAAGCAACGGAACAGTTGCTGCATGCTTAGTTCCTGCTGCCGTATCAATCAGAGACCAAGTAGATGGTGCACAGTTTGTGTATGGAGGGGTCGACTTGGGATCGCGCTTTGTGGAGAGCCAGTTTGGCGGAGATTGGCTGCGAAGCAGTCGAAGCAGCAGCTATCCACCATCGACATGTTCAAATTGGGGCGTGGGTGCTTTCTGGGGCCCTGCAATGGCTGATTTGGCGGCGACGAACCCCCTATCTTACGCAGAGCTTCTTCAAGCAGACCCCAAGCTGGCAAAGTCTTTTCGCTACCGTGGTGGCTACAAGCCTTCGCATGAAGCAGAGAAGTTGTATTTGAAGGTGCCTTCCACGGTTCGTGCAGCAGGGACGGATGAGATCAAACATTACTTGTCCACCAGAGACGCGTCGCACATTGAAGCCAAAGCTCAAGGAGGCCCTAACACCGCAGAGAACATGGTTTTTGAAGACAGCCAGTTGAACAGACGTCGCAACTATGACCACAAGGCGGGCCGCCGAGACACACCTCACATGACCCCAGAAGAATTAGAAGCGGTCAATGCTGCAAATAGGAGCTTGCAACTCAAGAATGCAGCTAGAGGCGCTGGAAAGTGGGTTGTACGCTGCAGGATTTGCAGCAGCTTTGGAAGGTAGCTTGGCTTTTTTGGAAGAGAGCGTCAATTATCGGAAAGGGGAGATAAGTGCCACAGAGTGCGCGCAGCGAGTCGTCACAAAAGCTGCAACCACAGGCGCTGTTGCTGGTGCCACAACTGGTCTGTGCACTTTTGCAGCTGCTCTCTCACCTGCAGCTGCTGCCGTCATACCTGTGGTGTTTGCTCCTCTCATTGTCTTTGCGGCATTTACAATCTTCACCCGTGCCAAGAAAGCCATCCAAGAGCACAGGTCAATCAGCAACGACAAGTAACAGTCTGATTGACAATCCATACAGTGATCCATCTACAGCATGCATTGGGTCTGTGTCGGCATCCGTATTTTAAATTTTAATGACAGTGTAGGACGCCCTTGAGCCGACTCTGTTGGCTTTGGAAAATAGCGATTTAACACTGGCCGTGAACAAAGATTGACAGTGAGATACAGTGAGTGGAACTGGCTACCAGATATGTTGCTGCAGGAAATGGTGTTGCTTTGATCTTAACTCTGCTTTGGCTTAAGGCTTAAGGTACTTTTTCTTTGGCGTTCCCCGTACTTTTCATTTATGTTTGCACTCTTTGAAGTTTCGGCAACATGAGTCACAAAAGGTGTTTCGCAGCGGCAGTCCAATCAAACTGAACATATCATGAGACCAAGCATCAATAAATTAATAAACATCGTGTTCTGTGTCTTTTGCACCTGTGCCTTTTGCATGCAGCCTCCAGAACTACCCGAACAGTGAATATCACGGGTGGTGCACATGGATGAAAACCTTAGCTGCCTGGGCCAGAATCGCTGGCAGGTGAGTTTATGTGAGTTTCGGAACTATTTATTAAGACGCTGGAAAGGTTCCGTTGTGAATAACAGTCAACATTCCAGTTTCAGCTGTTTCTACTGGTGAACCCAGCAATACCATCCATCAAAGAAAACGTCAAACTCGTGGATGGCAAGTCTAAGAACCAGGGAAGCATGGTGAGTAGAGTTTGAATCGCTCGCCAGGCACTTCTGCCCGTTGGATCGTGCCGAACTGTGGCAAAGAGCGTTCGTTCTGGATAGTGGTGCAAAGTCTCTGCGCGCTGATCCCAGTGTTCGCAACTCAGTCTGACACGCAAGATTGACATATGACACATGACATACTAGTATATAGTATGATTATCATATTAATCAGCTGTATATGGCGCATACCAAGATTTGGAGCATTGTGTTAACGCAAAGAACCGCAAAATGCATCTTCCACTTGATACGGAACAAATTGCACCTTTCACATGGACTTTGGCGATTAGCAACAAACACAGCTGTGAGGTCAGTGGTTCTGATTCGGGGGGAAGTGCTTCTGAATCGGGGTGCATCCGCAGGTGTGGGCAGTGAAAAAAAAACATTTTTCGGACATGCTCTGACTGTCTGGAATGTAGCTGCTCAATGCTGCTCCATATCCGATCAGAGGGGAACTCCAAGAAGAAGAAGAAGAAGAAGCAGAAGAAGTCCTGCCATCGTCGCGGACAACCCTTCACATCATCTCATCTCTACTGCTTGTAGTCAAATTAAGACATTAAGATGCATGCGATGTCTGATTGAGCTGAAACCGTGCGATGAAACTCAACAGTGGGGCTACGAGATCTGCAAAATTGTTGCTGCAACAGCGGGCAAATACTGTTTTAGAAGCAACAAATGAACAAATGATATATGTATTTGTATTCATTTGGTGAGTTTCGAGTAAGATACCCCTGAAGTGAAACCCGTTGAAACCCTGCGGAGCTTGCAGAAAGTGCCCCGAAAATTGAAAGCGCACCCGAAATGAATCCAGCGCCGCTGACATGGTATGAGACATTTGATGACATTTGGTATGAGACCTTTCGCAGGAATGGAAGGTCTCGGAAGCGACCGCAGAAGACCCATTGTAGCACAAGAGAATGAAACTCAGGTTTTGACCAAGACTCAATATATGAAGAATTCAAGGACATTAAACATTTGTCATCGACACATTTAGTGCTGGCTCTATGTTTGTGCCTTTCTTGCAGCTATTTCGACATTGACAAAAGATTTCATGGGGTCAGGTGAACGGGATCTAGGGTGCAAGGCGCCTGATGCAGACTAAAACAGACAGCAGTATCTTCAGCCAGCATTGTCTACGAACTGTGAGATCTCAGTCGTCCTCAGGGTATTTGACAGCTCTTCAGCATGTTTTGTTTGTGCTGAGACGTGCACTCAGCATGGAGTACAAGACCTGGAGAGACACAACGAGACGTTCAGTTCCAGGTCCGGACAGCACCTGGAATAGAAATTTACACCGAGTTCAATCTAAATATGCTTCTCTTAAGGGCTGATTGGAGCAAGAAGTGCGACATAGTGATTTCGGATGGTTTGAAGAAATGAGAGCTGGTATATGTAAGAGCCTGCCGAGAGTCCCACAAAGTCCAGGAAATCAAAAACATCAAAGGCCAGGATTGTTGAAGCATTGAAGCCCCTTTGCTTGTGGCTACGCGCATTCTGCTCAAGATAACCTTCGAGCGAAAGTTCTGTCCGATCCCACATATCCCACCGAATATTCACCCCAAACTCGACAGAAGTTGTCAGAAAAACAGCCGCAAACTCGATGGAAAAAGATCAGCGACAGCTTTCCTTTCGAAGTCGGGCCGCCGTCGCAGTCAGAGAGTTATTTTCTGAATGTTGACGTTTTGTGCACGACTTGTTCGAGATGCTCAAGATGATGCAAGATGCAGGCTCAAGTGATGGTTAAATGATGCCTTCAGCACCATGGCCTAGACCGAACGCTTGAGAGCCGCAAAGTTAGTATGACATAAAACGATCATGGAAACATATGAAAACACAAACACAGAGACAACACACATACATCAAGTCAGGCCTGCGCATCTTGATCCCTGCTCAGCACTCTTCAAACTATTTGCGACGGAGGCAACAAAATCAACAAATGTCAAAGAGTTGATGAACAACTAATACATTCAAAATACATCATATATAGTTACTGGAAGACGCAGACTCTTTCTTTTCGTGGATCCTTCGAGCTGTGCCAATTCATTCGTGCCATTTTTATCACATGTGCTTCTTGGGTTATGGCCTTTGAACCGTGACTTGACGAAAAGTTCTGTGACATGTTGAGAAACCGTGGAAACTGTTGATATTTGGTGTATGTTTGATGCACCATGTATGTTCCGCTTTGGCTGGTCGCCCAGTTTCGATTTCTCAAGTCTGTGCAAAGGACTGCAAGTGCAGAGCATCCTCAACCGCGACGGCCAGATCCGCATTCCAATCCATGCTCTCCACCATCGAAGTCTTCTCCTTTTCTTCGTGGTGAATGTGTGGAACTTACTTGAACCATTCAAAGACCAATCATTTGGCAAACATCACCCATTCATGGCAGGTTTCAGGTCTGACAGGTCTCAATTTTGTTGCAAGGTTTGCGTCTTCCAAAAGGGGAAGTGAATTACCAACTGCATGAGCCACTTGGACAGCACAGGCGATGCCTCTGGCAGGACGAAACAAAGACGTAGAGACCGGATTTTAGTCATTTGGGATCCGCGCCAGAGTCATTGCATTGGTTCTGATGTTTTGAAGTATGCAAAGCTGCATAAAACAGTGTTTTTTGGTGATAAAATGTGAGAAAACAGCGCCAAGATGTGAGTTCTGTGAGTTCTGTGAGTTCTGCTCGTCGCGTCGCTGATTTCCCTAAGGCCACATCTGCCACATGCTGAGAATTCTGCGAATTCTGCTGCGCCTCTGGTGGTTTGTCTTCACGGCCTGAATGGCTCGGTGTCGAGCTTTGCAAAAATCTCGCCACTCGGATGCACGTTGATGCTGCACGTCACGTGCACGTCACGTGCACATGCACGTTGTGGTTGACGCATGGTTGACACATGACAAGTCTCATGGTCGCATGGTTCAAAATCCGTGGCCAAGCCACCTTGTTTTTGCCCAATACCCATAGCTCTCAAATGGGAGGATCAACACCGATTGCTTAGTTTTTGAGAGACGTTCATGAGCGTTCATGATTTTTCGGTGCAGCTTCCAGAAGCAAGAAACAATGGCAGTCAGGAATTTTGTAAGTACAGTTTGCAGTTTGCACTTTCTCTTTCCACATCTCAGGCCATTGTTGGTACAAACTGGCTTTCGAGTCCTTGTTTTTGATTTGCCCAAGCCTCAAGAATTGTGACATGGACTTGAAAAATGGTTTCTGGAGGCGATACTGCACCAGTTTCTAGGTCAAGGTTTCATCATGTTTCATCCCCGGCAGACTGGCAGACTTGCTGAGAATTGCTGAGAGGTATGGATTTGGCCTAAGCGCTTCACCCTCTGGACGATTGGACGTTGAGATCTACGTTGATCAGGTCTACGCAGATGTGGATCAGCATTTTTTTTTCGGTCAAAGCTAAGCACATGGGGTGCAAAGTTAGGGTGACACATGCTGTACTTCAGCTATTTTCAGCTTCTCTCATGGGCGGAATTTGTGGCAATGAAGTGATGTTTTTGAGAATCAGCGATTCCTGGATCCAGAGCATTGGATTGGAGAAGACCAAGAATCGAACACCAGAAAAGTCAAGGGAGAAAACATGTTTTTTTTTAACATGTTAAACTTTACATGTTAAACTGTTAAATACTTTTCTCAAGACTTTTGCCGAGTGTCAGAGGTGGTGAAGCTCCTTGAGGGCCTGAAAGTGCCTTCCACGGAGAAGGCGCCGTTGCGGATGAAATTCTGTGCTATTGCGGCGTCCTGGTGGATGAGAGCCGATGAGAGCCATGGGTTTTGAATGAAAAAATGACATGTTTGACATGTTTGAATCAAGATGATGTAAATGATCTACATATATCTACATGATTTTGAATAATCTAAATGATGATTCTTCACTCTTCTTGACCCAATTTGCAATTGGCCTTGGGTCACAACATCTGTGACTGAGACTTTCAAGCTGCATTTGGCTGGACATGGCTTCCCACCTGAGATGCTGAGATCAAAGTATTTTGCAAACATACATTTTGCACAACACAAAAATATATAGAAACAATGTGAAACAATGAACATGTATGAACATGTGTTTTAAAGGCTCGCTCCGCCCAAGCTGTACCATTTGGATCATTTGGCATGCTCACCGGGCTTCCCTTTACACCCACTTCATTCACCTGGCGTTGCAACTGAAGCCTTAAGAGCCATGGCTGCAGAGGCCGCGGCTGCACCGGCCTTGGTAGTGGATCACCTGGTGTGGTGTGTCGACTCAGTAGATAAAGGCATTGAGAAGTTTGAAGCGCTCACAGGTGTTCGACCATGCATTGGAGGACAACATTTGGGTTTGGGCACGCACAACGCGTTGCTTTCCTTGGGAGACGGTGTCTACTTAGAGATCTTGGCTCTTGACCCAGCACAAAAAATGGAAGCTCGATGGATTGGCATCGATTGTCCCACCAAGCCTTGCTTGGCTACCTACTGCGTCCAATCAGATGGAAAGTTGGAGGATGTGCAGGCTTCCGCCAAGGCAAAGGGCTATGACATTGGCTCAATCAAAGATTACTCCCGAGAGAATACCGAAGGAAAGACTTTGAAGTGGCGGTTGGCAGCAGATCATCACACCTCGGGATATGAAAAGTTGCCCTTACGAGGTTTAGTACCCTTCATTGTGGACTGGTCTGTGAATCCTTTGGAACATCCATCAGCCATTTCACCCAAAGGATGTCGTTTGGCAGAGTTGCGAGCATATCATCCGAACCCGGAAGAGCTCCGAAAAGTCTTCGAAGCTTTGAATCTGAAAGGCATCACGGTTGAAGCCGGGGACACCGAGCGTTTGGAAGCAATTTTGGACTCTCCAAACGGCCAAGTGAAGATTTGAGATTTGACAAGATGACAAGATCTGACAAGATCTGAAGCACTCAGGAAGAAAAGACACAGCAATTTTGATCAATTTTGCAGCGTCCAGACCTGTGCAGCGGGTGGAAAGAATACCATCAGAGCGACCATTGCATCAGCTCATTGAACTCGTAGTGTTTGTGGTAGTCTGCACATTGCCCTCTGAGAAGTCCTAAACAGAAGATCTGGGTGGTATAGCACATCTACACATCTACCTTTTTTTTGACGGATCTTGATTTGCATGTAAGCGAAGACAGTGAAGACAGTGAAGAGAGTGAAGAGAGTGAAGTCATGAATCATCATAAATCATGCTGCCCGACAGATCTTTCTCCTGGGCTTCAGCATGGGCTTCTTGGAGCGGTGTATGGGAAAACCACGTATTTATCGCGCTTGCAGAAGTTTTAAAATGATTCAACATGTTTTTCCCGGGGTTAATGTTATATAACATTATGTAACCATCTATGGACGAATTGCGTTGATGTTTGGCATTCTGAGCAACTTTAGCTCTGAGGTGGGGTCATAGCAGTGGAATTCACGAACCGTTTTCCAGAAAGGCCGACAGAGCTGGTGAGCGTCAAGAGTTCAGAGAGTTGAAGCTGCGACAAGCCATGCTGTTTGCAAAGTTTGCCACTTGCAACTGCTCAGACGGACTGTGTGCTGACGACAATGCTGGAAATGTCTCCCGAAGGGATCAGCACATGGATCGTTTGGGATTTTTTGACCCTGGGATGAATGATATGAATGATCCAAATACATGATATGAATATATTATATATTGTATTATATTGTATTATTTTCAACATGAATAAACAAATCATAAAATAATTAATAAAGATGATTAATACATGTTTTTTTTCATGTTGATCTTTGCTCAGGGTCCGACGATTACTTCTGGTGGCACCAGGCGGACTCTTGCAGAGGCGCGGCGCGCCGCGCTGGAACTCCACCGTACGTCGTGCATCACGTCGTCTCAAGAAAATTTCAGAAAGTCAGGAAAAAATAAAAATAAAAAATAAAAAACATAAATTCCTCAAGTGTTCCAAGCTCTGAGTTTCGTCGTTTTGCATTTTAGTGAACAGGTCGAAGACACCCTGCAAGCCGCTGCTGTTTGGTTGCCTGAGAACGCGCCTTGGAGGCCTCCGAACCCGACAAGACGCCGCAGAATGAGATCCAATGTAATCATTGTTTTTTTTGATATCACTGATATCCCACATTATCCCACCTAAAAGATCCGAAAAGTAACAAATTCGCAAGGGATCTCATGGATCTACTGTTCAGCGGAGGTTGCCTTCTTGCTGCTGCAACGCTCTTGGCCTGTTGCTGCAGCTGTGCCTTGGTCGGAGATCCCTTCAATCCCTAGGTTTGCTATGGCCGATTCAACATATCATGCCATATGGAATCATATTCGACAAAAACCATCAAAAACCCCATTTGTTGATATTTGTTGGCACTGGATTGGTTGCAAACATGATCCAAAAATAATTGTCACACCACAATGATAGAAACGGGAAACGCAATAGTTGGAGATTTCCGCCTGTCTGGGAGATGTTGCTGGACATGCTGGACTGATTACACCCAGCTTCTTTGTGCATGGTTGTGCTTTGAACAATAAATGGAGACAATGCAAGACACGTTCCATAGAAGTTCTGGGTCATAATGTGCTTTGCAAACATGAAATGCCCCCCAAAAAAAGACCTTGTCCTGCATCTGTGTAAGATGGTAATAACATCATGTTGTAGACCTTTTTATCGTCTTTTGACCTCCACGATCTCAAAAGATTGATCAAATAGACGAGATTTCAATTAGGAGTTCTCGGCATTTTGGCTCTGGGAATTTCAAGCTGGAACTTTGGATGAAGAATGGCTAGTTTTATAGAGCGGATTCCGTACGTCAGTTTGGAATCTTGCTACCATTTGCTACCGGTTGAAAACTGAACAGACATCAGTTCTATCGTTTTCTCATTGAAGTGGCAGCCTCTTACGGCATCTGATTTGGATGTGTTCAGTTTGGCTGCACAGGCTGTGTAAAGCGATCTCTCAGGGGAGACAAGTTGGCGAATCGCTTTGAGGCGCAAATCAGCTTCCAAGCCTCAAGGTCCTCAAGGTATCTCAAAAGATGACCATAAGACTTTAAGATAATATCAGTGGAGGATGTGGAGGTCGCTGTCACTTGTGTCACACCATGATACAAAACACAACACGCTAAGAAAATTGACTCAAGATTGCTCCCCGTTCGCCAGCTGTTGTAGTGACTCATTGCCCTGCAGCTTGACGTTCGAGAACCTGTGAAGTTCAAGGATGTGAGCCGTGAAAACGGTGTCTCGTCCAACGATTTATGAATCTCAGAGATGTTCAGAGCCTGTGAGTGATGTGAGCCTGTGGTTTGAAATCCGCTTTCGAAGTTTTTCCTCGTGGACTTCCATTCTTTTTGCTTATATAAATGATTCTTCACATCTCTTCACATGGACGTCGGGGAACTTGGCCGAGGCGAGCGATTCTTGTGGAATTTTCATCGGTCGGCACCCCTGGCCAAGTTTTGGCCCTGATGTTTGAAAGAGATTATAAGATATTATTGTTGTTTTTGTTCTTGACCTCAAACCCCAAAATAACATGTATTATATATCTTAATAACTTAATTAATAGGAAGACAAGGCGGATTTCATTCAGCCGTTGAACGTGCAGGTGTCTATCAAAGCAAAGCAGTTTTGACTTTGCACGTGATCAGTGTTTCAGTTTGCAAACCTGCAATGATGCATTTGGATGCATTTGGATGGTTTTGTTTGAGTCTATTCGAGTCTATTCGAGTCTATTCCCAAGAACCTAAACAATGATTTCTCGGACTCATTGCCGACTCCTCTGGAGCCCAGCGGTCATGCACCCTCGAAAACAGAGGAACCAGTGGCTGAAAAGTAAAAGGAGTAAAAGTGTCAGAGTTTCAAGGGCACAAACTAGCACCTCTGTGTCAGGGTACAAGTCAAAAAGTGTCAGAAAGTTAGCATTACACAGAAGTTGCACAGATTATGAGCCAGAGTACAACGGGGGGGGCCCTGGGAAACGCTACCGACTTCTTTGTTAAGGACCCGTGTGAACAGAGTATAGGTGATGAATTCGCCCATGTGGTAAAGAGCAGCGCCCATTTTCAGTTCTTGAACGCTTTTCAAAGATGTTCAAAGCTAAAGTGGCTTCCACTTTTATGCTCTGCAAACATCTATTCTCACAAATTTCTTCGCGAAAGATCTCAAGGCAAGTATAGGCAAGTTGTTGGAGACGAGGATTCTTGGGTGTACGTCGCAAACCAAGCATATAAACTTTGGAAGGCAGATAACACCGAAAGTGCGTTTCAGTCAGGTCCGTTTCAATCAGGTTCATGCAATGCAAGAATTTCCACACCATCATATTAAGGTTATTGGCAAGTTATTGGAAATGGAAATCCTTCAAGTTTTTCTTCTTGTGTTACAAGAATGTCAACCGAAGACGTGGCCAGGTGAACGTCTATTTGCGAGTTCTCCGCCGTATGCCATTGTGGTGTGAAGACTTTCAGGACAGCGAAGGTACAGCCTATGAGGGCATAGCACATTTCTTGCGCACAAGTCCTTCATATGTATAGAATTGTATATAGATATGTATGGCAAAGATATATGTAAGGACTTGGAAGTTCAAAGTGAACCAGTTGACGTGCTGAACATTGCTTAGCTGCTTAGGACTCCTATGAAGCTTTGGCCAAAGGGAGGACTCCAGTGCTATTCCTTTGGGGTGATAGCAGGGCACAAAGTCTTGAAAACACTGCATCATGGACTCATATGGACTCATATGGACTCACTTATTTGATTTTTTCTGTGCAACGCAACAGAAGGTCAAAGCAAACCGCACCAAACCGCTTTTTGTGTTGAAGTTTCGGCAAATTTTGAGGTGATTGCACCGTTCCCTACAGCGAGGCAGAGCACGAGGCACGACAGAACATGAGAGGGCCGTCAAGACATGATGAACGTATTGTAATCGTCTTGTAATCGTCTTGTACACTCTCCTATGCTCTTCTACTATTCTGGATATTCTGATTGGTGGCTTTCTAATCAGAACTTGACCTGCGAATTTCTATCATCAATGCCTCAGGTGAGGAAGCTCTTTGCACCTCGTGGGGTGTCCTGTTGCATGCTGCCGGAGTCTGGACATGGTCTACTTATGGAGGACCTGAATGTTTGAAGCCGACTTTGCATCATTTTGCATCATTCCAAGCTGGATGTACAACTTTGCCGAAAGATCAGGCAGCCTCTGCATAGCAAGTCGTGTGACACGTGTGAGGATGCGGTCCAAGTGAGCCATTATGCAGCTGCTTGGTTCTGCGTCAGCAACTGAATTGGCTTCAGTGAGCTGCTCTTGCAGGATGTGAACAAATGTGAACAACAGGAGCATGGATCTTGTGTGTCAACTGCTTGCTATGAGCGCTTCTTTGTGCATTTGGAGTTTAAGCCTACGCCATGTGCCAAGGATTTGAAGGATCCCACGTGGAAAAGCTGCCTGGATCACTGGAGGCGTCTTGGAACATTTTTTATTTTTCAATATTCTTCAGGATTTTAGGTCCAGAAACTTTTCCAACATGTCCCGATCACAAGCCGACTTGTCTACTGGCTTTGCGGTGCATCTTGAGGCTGCAGGCAAACCCAGTGGCTTCTCAAGTGTAGAATCGATCGGACTCGCTGTCTGGATAGAATTGATAGGACATGATAGGACCGTATAGGACCTTAGATATCGAGCGAGGGGCCCTTTGGGGTAAAAATTGTAAAGCCCGTAGAGGTTTCCATTTAGTTTAGACAGCACATTGAAAACCTTGTGCTGCTCAGTCCAAAGAGATGAAAAAAACGGCTCAGTTTCCTGAAGCAGAAACTTGAGATGTTGAGGACTCGGTGTCACAAGTGTCACAAGTGTCACGTGACAAAAAATTGGAGGACTTTGTCACAGCTGGGCTTGTGCCAGGAAATGTGACTGACCACCATCGTTCTATCACTTTTAAATTTTGAAATCGTATGGAGTTTTCTGTCAACAATTGGCGCGGTTTTGGTTTCTATTCTTGTACGATGTCCTGGGGATGCTAAGCAATATGTTTGTGACATGAGAGTACATGACATCAAATGGTGGGAAATTACATTGCTATTGTGCAACTGCGTTTTTTTGCTCACATGTTGGAACACCTTACGCCAGACACGTTAGGAGAGAAATTCCGCCAGGGATGTTGTCAGCAAGCACCAAAAACCTACAAACATGTTTTTAGAATCCTCCAAAATATACCAAAAAGAAGAATCTACTTGGACCGCACCAATGTGCCAGTGAGAGATAGTGAGAGTGTTTGCCCAGTTTCTTCCAATTTTACCTTTCCATTTATTTCATGGTGCCACTTGTTGCCAGGGCCATGGCCCAACATCCAACATCAAAATCGCAAAGTATCCAGCTGCAATGTGTGTATGCATATTATATTATATATACATATATATATACTGAATATATGAGTGATTGATGTTTGATGATAAAAACATGTCATTGAACTAATAACTAGTGCATTGTGGCCGCGGAGCACGCACAGAATCTGAAAGTTTGTGCCAACACGCTCCAGCGTCAAGTGCCGCCCTGTATAGCGAAACATGTCGGCTCGATATCTTGTCAAGCTGAGAACAAGGCCGGCAGGGACATTGTGTGCTAATCGGTTTGCGTTTTGATATTTTGACATATTTTGACTCTTAATCGTCATAGTCATTTGGTGCCGAAACTGTTTTTGATCAAGGTTCGAAGGTGATTATGATCCATGAGGAACTATATGGAGCTATGTTGTCAGTTGCAGATGCTGAACTGCCTCTGCCAGTAGGGCTCAAAGTTCAAACGTGCGCTGAATCCCATGCCGCGTTGCTAGCCCATTAGTTGCCGCAATGTCAGACCGGTTCTTGCACATTCAGGTCGGGTGGTGAAAACAAATAGCAGTTAACGCAAACAAAGTGACAGGCAGAAATCGCTGCCACACAATAGGTTTCCAGATTTGTTGTCGCAAGACCATTCAGTGTTAAAACACAGGGAAACATCCAAGCAACTGGAACGTATGTGATTGCAAGTCTGATTCGAAAGGAACGAGGCACCTATGTTTGCTGCGTTCGTCCTGTTTTTGTAGTAGTGCTAGTTGACGGGGGTTACAACCAATATATAAGTTGAGCGCGTCTTTCATCTGAAAATGCACCTTGGATTTTGGAGACACGCTTAGAAACTCGAAAATCTCGAAACCAATCACCAGTGATGCTTGTTTTGACCACTTTCATAAAGGCAAAGAGAACGGCGTTTTATGTTTTTATCATGTCTCTTCTTTGCTCAAGATGTTGCAGCAACAAGGACATATCTTTCAGATTCTGTGCCACGTTTCACAATGGTTTGTCACATGTTGTCACATTTTTCTCATTCGGTCACATTGAGTTTGTTCATGTTTGACACCATTTGACCTGATGACACGGCACTGCAGGTTGGCTGTTTGGTGTGCGTCACAACCCACGCTGGTGCTGTCGAGCATGAAGAATTGGGAGAAGTAACTTCCATTGAAAGACCGTCAATGGAAGATGCCACTCGGACCAGATGTCTTCACGACAATTGACCTCTTCTCATTTTCTTGATGTATGAAGGCTATGAAGGGATTACGATATCTTTGCTTGCCATGATTTGCCATGACATTCATGTAGCTACAAGGATGGGTCTGCCTACTGTCGCTTCAGCGACGCTTCCGGGAAGCTCCTTGGATCACAGTCTCAGTGTCGATCGCAGTGCCAGATTCGTACAGTGTCAATAGATGTCAATAGTGTCTCATGATTGTCTCATGAACGCGTTTCCCAAAATTGCGAGGTCATTCAGTGTGCGGGGCAGTTGGCAAGTTTTCAATGCTACCCAACGTTGATCATTCATCGGCGCGGCAAAAACATTTGGCAAGGGGGAACTGAGCGCACCAATGCGCACCATCAATCTCACATTATCACACTTTCTCGAGGTGTAATTAGGTGCGTATGTGTGTGTGTCTTGGTGTTTCGGGGACAGTGTTTTCCAAGTTCCTTCGTCCGAAGGGATTCCAAGTCAACAGCATCACGAAATTTTGGCGCACGCCCCAATCCCACAACTAGGCTCAACAACATGGGCCACGCCTGCAAAAGATATCAAACGACTAGCAAGAGAGAGAGAGAGAGAGAGAGATTTGCAAAGGCACAGAAAAAAAAATCCTTTGGGTATTGGAGAGACCTTTGCAAGATCCTTTGTGGAAATGTGTCGCAGTGTACTGAAACGTATTCCTTCGAATGACATCTGTTGGGTATTGACATGTGCCCACAAATACAATTTCCAAGATATTCCAACTCATGTGGAGACGATTTCCCGGACCCCAACCAGCGGTTGCATGTCCGGCCTCAGTTCCTACCACACTTTGGCGCTTCCTGGCCTTCGTCTAGCAGAGTTGCAGAAGGGCACACAGGTCCATGTGGCTGGAACGGAATCCTTTGATGTCATCGGTGACTTATGCTCACAGGGCTCGGGTGATTGGGAAATGGGGTGCCAAACTTCTGAAGGATTTCTGCAGATCAGTGCGGTGTGCCTTGTTGAGCCACAGTTGCAGCACAAAAGTGCAACAGACATAGCTACAGCTCACCTCACAACAAGCTCAACGGTCACAACTCAGATGCGATTAGACAGTGATGAGGTTTGGCAATGGAAGGCTATGTTTATTCTATTCGGTCATTGATTTCCACTTTCGGCGTGCAGGATTAGATGTGTGATTCTACTACTTCGCAGATCTTACCTGTGCGAGAAAACGCGGGTGTGTGAGGGTTGATCATGATGGGTTTCTGGCTCCACAGATTTTGTAGCTGAGCAAAGAATCCTCCCAGGACTGACCCTGTGTGTTGAATGGTCAGGAATCTCACGAATCGAAAACTACAACGATCTGAACCAAATGTCACCACGTTCAACCATCATCTTTCAACGGCCTCAGCCCAGGTGAAGTGAAAGGTGCCACAACCGAGTGCTTCCAGGTTGAAGTTCAAGGCACCGCATGCGGGGATGTAGATGATGTAGAAGATATATGAAGATATATATGAAGATATATATGAAGATATATGAAGATATATGAAGATATGAGAACACAGCATAACACAGCAGCACTTCCTTCGTTTTCAGAGTTCATTGGTGATTACGGTTGGGTTCCCAGTTTAGTGGATGAGCGGGCCAGCACCTTCCTCAGGGCGGCGATTATGCACAATTGGGACCGCTTGTGTAGCTGGATTTGTCCCCAAGATACAAATTTTGCCTTACTACCTTATCAGCCATATCAATTGATTTCGGTCCCCAGCCTCAAATTGCGCAGCACCCCGGACCACTGGGGCTACGTTACTATTCTATACTATTCTTGCTCCAGGCAAGCTGATGTCCAAGAAGCCGTCAGAGCTGCTCAAGTGCGCACCACGGGCAACGCGTTTGCAACTTGAGGTTGGGTGTCAAATGTGTGGCCGGCAGGTTCCCGTTGTAAGACACAATTCTTCACACACTCCAGCAGCAGCAGTTGCTGAGACAACTTAGCGCCCAGGCTCGTTAATCCAACACTCCGGATTTGACACCGATGAATTGGGTCTTTCGATGCAGACTTGCCGAGAATCGGCTACATCAACACGAATCCGCGCAAGTGTGGTCAACAATAATATTGCAAAGAAAATATGGATTGCAAACAGTTTGCATTGGATGATATCTCGTGACACAGCAAACATGAACCGGAACCCTGGGCCATCCTGGGCCCGGAATCCCAGCATCTCACTGGTAAACCAGGGCTTGTTCTTTTTCGCCACCATTTCAACCATTTCCTTTTGGGTGCGTATTTGGGCAATGTTTGATAGTAGTTCGTGTGTTTGGTCGAAGACCTTTTGAATCCTTTTGCTCATGCATTTCTTGACCTTGAGCATCACCGTTGGGTATTGTTCTATTTTTTGGGTTGGCTTGGGCTCGGCATTTTATAGAACAGATGGATCCCAGACCACAAAGATCAAGCTGTGCAATGTATTTATGTTTCAGCAGTAGCATTTTCATGGCGAAAACTGCGAGTGCGTGAACGGCTCACCGATCTTGAGCCAAAGCTCCACTAAATTTGTGCCGTGTGAAATCGTGTGAATCTTCGAATCTTGCAGTGGTCCATGGGCACACTTTGATGCTTTGGTGCCTGTCCTGTTGGCTTTTTTACATCTTTTTACATCTTTTTACATCTTTTTACCAGTTTGACTCACTTTGACCTTCAGATGACTCTGGGTCGCCGCCTGTGCCAAGATACCTGCAGACAGCAGCTCGGTTCCGTCAATTACCGACCAGTTTTTGCACATCCAGGCAAGGACGAGGTGGAAGTGGCAAAAAACATCAAGAACCAAAACCCAAGGATTTCTTTAGACTTAGCACGAAACTAAAAATGTGAGTGCAAATCTCTTGAGTCTGAGTGGAGTGCATCGCCTAAGTTGTTCTGGTTCGAGGATGAAGTGCGTTTTGTTATTGTTTTGGTTGCTCTTTGCAGAGAGTGATGTGGACAATAAGATGCAGTTGGGCATGTTGGGTTATTTCCATTTTCGGTAGGCTGCTATTTTTAACGTAATTGAATATTATAATTAATGATTATATATATATATTATACATTATCTTTTGTGAACAAGATGAAACCAATTCTACCGTTTAACTCGAAAGCCGTGCACGTCGGCCAACAGACTTCGCACGTGGAACCTGCCCCATCTTGATTCTGTTACGCCGAAAAAACGGTTCATCTCCCTGTCATGCCCCTGGTTTGCTCATGATGCGCCAAACAAATTCCTTGGACAGGGCTTGACAGATCTTAACCTGGTAACAGCCTGACAATGCCTGACATAATCTCTCTAAGAGATATGCATTGCAATGCATTGCATGGTCGTGGGTCCGTAGGTGGGCTGCCTGGTGTGGGCCAACGCCTCGGGCCGCGAGCACGGACTGGGAGAAGTGACTTCCATCGAGAGACCGTCGATCGAAAGCGATGCTCGGATTGTCTATGCAGTTCATCAAATTCTCTACGCAAAGATATGCAGCCACAGATTCCTGACAACACAGCGGAACAGAGTTTCACCCCCTTGTGACTTCAATGTCTCTAAACGGGAGTGTGCACATTGATATGCTATGATTGAATGAGTGATATTGAAGCACTTATTGAACTTATTGACTGACTTTTCTTTGCCTTATATGAACTATATATGAACTATATATGAACTATATATGAACTATATATGAACTATATATGAACTATATATGAACTATACATGAACTATATATGAACTATATATGAACTATATATGAACTATATATGAACTATATATGAACTATATATGAACTATATATGAACTATATATGAACTATATATGAACTATATATGAACT
>Ga0126342_10002826_pt1 | contig 27795 bp, 19 predicted proteins | sample Cyp1metagenome_FD_92528 | JGI IMG/M metagenome (GOLD analysis project Ga0126342, IMG submission 92528) | Coral microbial communities from Lord Howe Island, Old Settlement Bay, Australia - Cyphastrea 1 metagenome | ecosystem: Host-associated > Invertebrates > Cnidaria > Coral ... | reverse complement strand
GACGACGAGGACGACAAGGACGACAAGGAGGACGAGGAGGAGGCAGGAGGCAGGAGGCGGCAGGAGGAGGAGGCAACTGACATAAAATCTAACAACCCTCACCTGGCAGGTGGGGAAAAATGTGGAATCATAAAATTACTTCTCCAATTGAAGACCAAGCTGATTAACAAATCGACCCCTCCCAGGAGTCGACCTACTGCGTCGAGAGCTTGAAATCAAGCGGCAGAGCTGCCAGAAGCTGCGGAAACGTTTGGAAATGACGAGGCTTGTGGAGCCCCTGGGGTCCCCTGGGGTCCCCTGGAATCCCCTCACCCCCGGACAGTGGGATAGTGATGGAATCCAGGAAAGAGAAGGATGCGGTGACGAAGTCATGTGGCGGCCTCAGTCAATGGATCAGTTGGATCAGTTGGATCTAGCCGTCGTCTGAGGCCTTACCGGAGTAGAGGCCTGGCTTGTGGCAAGATGTGTGCAGGGGAAATAAATGGTACCATTCGGTCCAATTGAAACCCTCATCCAGGACGGGAAATGGGTAAATTGAAGGGTGCATCGGCAAGTTAGTGATGTTAGTGTACCAACGGGTATGCTGGAGTGAAAATTCAATGACTTTTCGAAGCCATTGAAGTGCAGCTTCAAAAACCAAGATCTCCCGATGATGTTTGTTGTGATTTCCTATGTTTTCCGACCGCTTGGGCGCCAGGCGGCTCATATGCAGATGATGCAGATGCGAGATGAACTGGACATGTTGACGCAAGCGGCCAGCGAGGCTGCAGGGTTTGGGAGATCAACTCATGGTCTCAAAGGTCGTTTTTGAGGTGGCTCCGAATGATCTAGTGCATAAATGATCTTCAACTGCCGCTTAAAATGCTTAAATTACCAGGGACATCAAGAAACCATAGGTTTTGTCCATTCGGCACAGGAGCAGCCACATCAGGGCTCCCCGAAAGATGATGAGGTGCGGTGCCGGTGATGCCAAGCGCTGCCACCGTGTCGGCACCATGGTTTTGGCACCCATCATATGCTATTGCATGGCAACCATCAGAAGCTTGAGTCCCATCATATCCCAGAATTTCCCTCTAGTTAGATTGGTCCAATGCTTTTGGGAGCCGCATCGATCCCACAGTCCAATATATCCACACAATATCCACCAGATTGAGTCACCGTGATGGCTTCCAGGAGCTAGCTTGGCGACAACTTAAACTCTTGGAATGCAGGAATTTGAGGCTGGGATGAGGAAAGTGGAACCGCGATGAACTGCGTCTTTTTGGGTGGGAAAGGATGAAGCCAGAGCCATTTGACCATATTCACATATATAAATAAATAAATAAATAAATAAATGAATGAATAAACAAATAAATATATATATATATATATATGTGCGTGTGTGTATGTATATATATATATAAATATATCACATATTCACCAGAAGCCATTTGGAGCCTTCAGATTGGCAGTTGGAGATCCATATTTGCCCGCTGCAAGTCACCTGGAGGGTTTCAACTTTTAACCATTGTATGGATCAAAATTGGGGCGACATAAAATGGTGAAGTCCCCATGAGGGTTGAAGGTTAACCCATACCCACATTTTGTTATTGAGCCATTGATTTTAATGGATTTAATGGGAACATGATGCCAAATATCGCAGGCATGACTTGTCCAAGTGGAAGCATCAGGCGTGGCAAGGGGCATTGAAGCCTCACTGCTTCACTTGGGCGGAAGGTTTCGGAGTCTTTTTATTTGTACAAGAGCCAGATTGTACTCTACAGCCTTAGCACAAAGTCTAAGGAGCAGCTGAACTTCCGCCTGCAGTGAGAGTTGTGATTCTATCAAAGATCATTGGGAGCAACCTAAATGAACAACTTACCCCTCCTGCAATCAAACACGCCAATGGAAAATCACGGAAAATCACCCGTTTAGTAAGTTTAGTCCGTTAATTTTCCCGGCCATAAACCTTCATTTAGTTCGGATTTATTGACGATTTTCACAGATTTTCCATTGGATTTTGCGATTCCACGGGGCTGACCCGTTGCGCCTTCCCGCTGGTGAGTTGCTGGGCAGGTGGCCACCTTAGAGAACAAGCGCCCAGCAGATGAGGTCGAGGTGCCATGGTGGATGGGAGGATACTTGGAAGATTTGGACAGTTGTGGCAGTTGCAAATTCAAATGCGCACACACACATGATTTACGGTGTGTGTGTGTATGTGTATATATATATATGTATATATATATATATATGTGTGTGTGTTATAAATAAATGTATTTATTTATTTATTTATGTATGTATGTATTTATTTATTTATATATGCCCCCGAATATGCATATATATATATATGTATATATATACATATTATATAGCAGGCGCACATGTATATATTCACGTGGAAGGTTGATAGAATGACCCGATTGCAAGGTGCGACGCCTGAAGGCTGAGGTGATGCATGCACAGGAGTCGGGCCCTGCACCCGGAAGATCAATACCCAAATTTGGCCTTTCCAATGGGGAAAATTATGATAAACCACGGGGTGCTGTTGGGGTACCCTATTTTCAGACAAATCCAACTGACTATCAGGAAAAAATAAGGATACTACCGTGTTAGGTTGATAAACCATTGGTTTCCTGCAGATTTACCCTTAAAACGCCAGTGAAAGTTGTGGAATGAAGCTGAGATTTTCAGACAACTGCATCATAGTACAATGTGTGACGGTCGTCACCAATTTCAACAAAATGACATCGTTTGTAATGATGAAAAAAAAATCAAAAGACATCCGAAAGCCATAGGAACATATAGGAACCAATAGAAACAACAACAGTTCCAACGGTATCATCGGATCTTTCCCCGCTCCAGATGGCCATCAGGATGTCCTGGAGTCGACGCGCCATGCTGTACGGCACCTGGAGGCTGCTTCTAGGTGTTTCATGGTATTTCTAGGATCTAGATTCTGGATCTATATGGATCTACACGGATCTATACGGATCTATACGGATCTATACGGATCTATATGGATCTATATGGATCTATGGTTGTAGTTTGTGTTAGTGTGATCTGTTGAAGCTGCCACAGTTCAACCCGCCAGGTGGAGCAGGAAAATATGGGCGATTCTGAGGACGGTGAACTTCGACCATGTTTGACCATTTTTAATATGGAAAACCATTGGAAAAGCTCCTTCTTTACAGGGAACATGATGGAACATGATATGGTAAACTGACGTGAACTGCCATGGAGCCACGGAGAATTGGACCATTTTGGGGTAGCCTATTTTACCAGAGAACGGCATGACCAGTCACACGATGACGGCATGACCAGCGCCATCGTAGGATGATGAATACGACCTCCCGTCACCAAGCACAGAGGCAGCATACGCAGAGCTTCCAGTTGCTATGGCTATTCTGGTTCTGGAAAGTCAACAAGCAGACAAGATCAGACGAGCTCCACATTGGGGCGCTACTTGGGTATGTCTCAAAATCAACTGGTCGTTTCCGAAAGTGCCTGGAAAGGTGCTGGTTGAACGACACGTTCGCGAGAAGGCAGAGGACTGGAAATCGCTTAATGCAAGCGACAATTCATGCAGATACGGACGTGGGGACCTGATAAGATGATTCTCTAGAAATCAAGTATAGCAATGGAATCCCGCATGTTCAACGGGAAAAGAATGCATAGAAGGTAGATAATGTTCTATTGCGCTGTTTGATTTTTGTAATATTTTGTAATAGGCTTAGTTACTCAAGACTCAAGCCTAGAAAATAAAAAGAGGCGATGGGCCCGTCCCAACCCCCAGACTTCCCACAAATCGGTGGGATTAAAAAACCGTTGCCTGAGTCGCAAATAATACAAGACCAGAAACGGCTTGTATATTTTATCATCCCATTTATCATCGTTTATCATCCCCAGACCATCCTTTAATAGGTATTAACATGTATTAACCATCAAAATCGACCAAAATAGCATTTCAATCATCCCCAAGCGATAGTTCCAACACTGGCAGAGTCCAACCCTGGCTGCGAGGAGCGTGGAAGTCACCTGGCCCGCAAGGCCAAGCGATTGGCTCAGGTTTTGCTCGCACAACGCTTGCAACTTGGTGGCAGTAAACACTCCCAGCACAAAATACCGGGATGAACATAAGAATCTTAGGTCCCCAATTATATAAATTATGATCCAAATTTTACTCTCAATTGTCATTTGGATCAGAAATTTATCACTGTTTCGAGGGACCCCCCCAATTAATAATCTTGATTCCATTTGAATCGGTTTCTGAAATAACTAGTTTCGGGATAATTGGCCCCGTAAGAAATATACGGAGTTGATGTCTCCAGGGCATTAATTTTCACATCAGATGTTTGGTTTGCTGACATGTTTTGGCCGAAGGAGTCTCAACCATTATCAGTTTTTGAAAGGAACACTCGATGGGTTTGCTTGAAAAAAGGCTATGTACCCAACATCCCAGGGTTTCTCCATGGTTTCTCCATGGTTTCTCCATGTTTCTCCGTATCGTCCCAATGAAACGATGTTTTTTTTTGATTCATAAATTCCCGTGAATTGGACTGGTCACAAGCCAGCCTTCCCGGGACGTCCCAGGTTGATCCAACGCCTAGAGAAGCAACTCCTCATTGAAGAGTCGTTCGAGATCCCAAACCTTTGGCTTTCGCATTGTGCTGGTAACGTTTGCGTATAAAAGTGCCACGCACACACCAACGCTATGTGAAGAGACTAGATAATAGACCGTGAATATGTAATGTTGTGGCTACTGCTGGACATTTCTGTGTTTGGATCTTCTTATATCTTCTTTCTCCTTTGTGCAGCAAGGCAGCTGGAGCAAAAGGACTTGCGATTAGCGGGGGAAGAGAAGCTGCATCTTCGACTGAAGGCGACGCTTCATGGCGAGGTTGACAGCAGACTGATGGCTATGCTGGTCAATCAGAAAACCAGGCTGATACTGGTAGAAGTTTCTATTACGGACCAATAAAGAGAGCGGAAGTTAGTAATTGGTACTGTATAAAACAGCTAAGGAGGCATACCAGCCAAAGACTTTCAATAAATCTCATATAAAAATTAGAAGGCTGACTGTAAGAATCAGTTCAGAAACAGTTGGGCAGCAATTGAGTTGGGCTCAGCAACTTCTTTGGTTCATGCGCTTTGTTTATCTTTGTTTTAGGAGGCTTGATTAGACTGCTTGAAATTGATTGAATGTGTCAAGATACCATGACGTATAGCCGTTATAGCCAGTGATAAAGGTCCAGAAATTGGATTTTTGAAATACTTTCGGGTATTCCAACAATATCGAGTCTATATATATAATATCTAACATGCTGTAACATGCTGGTATCTAATCTGGCTCCTGAAATACCAATTTACACAATAGCTAGTTGATTGATGGATGATCCACAGCAAGGTTTTGCTGCTCAGGTGGCCTTGCGTCAGCGTTCGGACGAGATCGTGGTATCTTGGGCTCAATGTCAGGCGTGCCCATAGGGAATCCTCAAGTGGGTGACATAAATTTTACATCATGCTAAAACCATTTGTTCAGCATATTGCACAAAGATTAATCCATGGTTTTTTCCATGTTTTTCTTGGTATATCTTGGGGTTGTAAGATCAAAAGCTGCTGTTTGATACCTTCGCTGATGCCGTGATGCTGGTGCTGCGCCATGCGCCCCCGAGGTTGACCGCATCTTAGGCAAGATGTCCATTCCACGAAAGGAGAAGATGAAGGCTCTGGAAATGGCAGATCAGCGGTTGATTCCTTGATTCCCTGCCTGACAGATGCTATCAAGATTGGATATGGAAGACTATGGAAGTCTATCCCTTCCGTAACACTTGTCAATGCCATTGTCACTCTTCACTTTTAGTGACTTTTGTATTTTTCACATCCTTCCACATCTTCCACATCCACAACTTAGCACAGCCTGACACATTGGCTCCCTGCTGCGCACGAAAACCCGCAATGCGATGGTAGGTGAAGAAGGCGATTGATGAGACAGATACGCCCAAGTCCAACAGCAAGCGAGATCCTTACATTTTTGTGGTAAATATGCACTTTTTAATTATCCTGTCATATAGATAAATAAATAAATAAATATATATGTGTGTGTGTATTATGGTGATTTTATGGATCCTGTAAATGAGTATGTCCTTAACAAGAGGTGATGATTTCAAAATATGTGTAATCTATGATGTCACTTTCCATCCTGAAACTCCCAACCAGGGGGTCTTTCGACGGCATAAATTGCAGCTTCAAAATCTGGTCCCCCCAAACCGATCCGAACCATTGAGTTGGTTGAAGGGAAAGCTTGCAGGACACCATGTTTCTTGGCCACAGCATGTAAGGAGGTTGGACACATGGACCTTCCAAACATTTGGGTATCCAAAAGCCATTGGTGTCCTCATCAAAAATGACCAATGTTGGGCATCTTTGGGGCCCCCCATATAAAGAAGCCCCCAAAAAATTAATGTATCCAGATGGTTTTTGTCTGTAAAAAAGGATCTCCAGAACTCTGATGATGGTTTAAAACCTCATTTCCCCATTCAATTGCCATAATTGGATATACGACTAGGGGCCTAAAATCCGAGCTGTTGCCTGTTCCCTTGATCCACTGGGTCCCTTGATTCCTGGCACCCAGGTCAGAACCCACCTGACCGCTGGGTTTCGCTGGGCTTCGAATAGTTGAGGTAGACCAATGGACACTATGTTTACTGGATATTACTGGATTCAATTCATGCACATATGTATATATTATTTTTATATGTATATATATATGCGTGTGTGTGTGTGTCACATCTAAATATGCAATATTTTAGATATGATCATATAATATCATATGCATGCATGTGATGACCGTTCAAGCGTGCAATGATGATTGTTTAAGCCTGCAAACCTTGCATATTGGATTTTTGCTTTCATGTGTTGATGGTATTGTGTGATAAATTTGATGTTCTTTCGCGTTCGGATTGTGCACATAGGAAGACACGTCACTTCGAAGTGTGGCCCTTTGAAACGGAAGTTTCGCTTTGAGCATGGCTGCCAATACCTGTACCTTGAAGTTGTCTTGTTGCTACCAAGAGGAAATCGTCCAAGGGTCCCTCTCAAGGAATGGCAGCTCAGGTTTCACAGTGAAAGCAAGGGCTTTCGTTCCAGTGGTGTTGGCGAGCATTGATTGGCGGTTGAGCTTCCAGTCATGGGGAAGCACTAGCCCATATATAATGTGGTTTTAGTTTTGCTAGATCCCCGCATTGACCTCAAACTGATGAGCAAATGTTCTAGGTGGAGATGCAAGAATTGTCCCTGACAAAGCGATACTGAAAAGGTGAAAAGCCATTAAAGCCCTAAGACATAATATGCCAGGGTGCAATGTTTGCTTTATTTTCGCCCTTGGTACTTTGGCCTTAAAACCATCCATGTTTTTGAGTTCCATGGGGTGCCCGCGTGATCAGCACATAGCGTAGTTCTGTGCATCCATGTGCTTCCAACCCGCCCCCCGAGATCTAGAAGACTTCGGGAGCTTCTGCGAGGCGCTACCCCGCGCTAGTCTCACTGCGTCAGTAGGTTTATGTTGCCACTTCCATGTCCAAAAAAAACATAAAAAAACGACAAAATCATAACCCTACTGTAGCTGAAACCTACTGTACGTGTTCATATGTGTCCATGCTTCCATGTGTCCATGTTGAATGTGTAAGCTTGCTGTGGCCAACACTGGTAACAGATGCAAAGATGATATCTACTAGGAAGTGGAGCATCGTTGTTTCACCAGCGACCTGTGCTAGCAAAGATATGCGCTGATGGATTGCCCCATTGGTGGATGGCAAATTAGGGATTCTTGAGGCTTAATCCCCGCAGATGCGTGCACAAGCGGTTTGCAATGTGGTAATTAATCCAAAACCATAACCGGCTTAGTGTTCAAGATTGTTCAAGTCTTTTTCGGTGGTCATGAGAGACTTGGCGTGTTGAAGAAGTACCAGGCTGGTCCTAAAAACTGGATGAAAACTATGCGTGCGTGAAGATGGGTGAAGCATCCACATTTTTTCTGATTGTCCCACAATGCCCCGCAGTTGCCTCCAAAAGCTGTTCTTGGCTGTTTTGATTTGCTGCAAAGTTTACAGCACAGCCCAAGGCTGAACAGCTCCAGCATGATGTGCTAAGAGAAGAGATTGCGGAGGTGAGAAGTGCTGCCCCACAGTTTCACCATTCAACTATTAAAAGTCAGTCGAAAAACCAGCAAAAGTTGAGATGTAGATTTCAATATGATTTAATGATGTCAGCGAAGTATAGTTTATAACATCAGATAATCTGTTGGATTTATATGGATGTGATAAAACTATACTTTATATGGTTATATGATGTTATATGGACAGTAGATCCATTTAATAAACATAGATATAGATTAGTTTGGATCTATGGTAGATATTCATCAAACTCGTTGACTGTGACCAAGGGGACACGACCGTCCGATGGGACCCAGCGTACCGATTAGATAATTAGATAACTATTCAAAATGGGAACAGACAATTGGTTGTTACATCCTGTTATATATATATTGGATCGGAAGATGATTCAGTGAATTTCAATCCCATATTATTTCCCATTATATTCCCGTTGTAATCCCACTGGCATTTGAAAGGAACGCCCTTTCACCTCCCAAGCCGTGCTGCAGTTGGCTGTGTGGCGCTACCCTGCGTCCCAGTTTCAGGAGGCCGTCACGGTCCCCGGTCCCATGATGGAGGAAATGAGCAACAGATATCAGCGAGTACTGCAGCATATTGATATATGATATGATATAAACTTGTATGTGTATATAGATCAGGTTATAATAGGTTATAGTTATAGATGATAGAAATTCGTCAACCAAAAAGTGTCGGGAAAGTGACAATTGGAAGAATTTGGTGATATTTGGTGTACCTGGTATTTGTTTTGTTCTTTTGGTGAAAACAACGGCACCAGGGTGAACTGATCCATAGATGCCCTTTTTTGGCTGTGAAATAGGCCGGCATGAAACCCCAAGCTGCGGCGGGAGGGGCATGTTTGGTCATTCAATGATTATTGCTTGTTGCGAAGCGTTGCGAAGGGCATAAGGCAAGTGCTTTAAATCACAGATGACGGCAGTGATCCTGACAGGAGCAAACGGCAGAAGAAGTCGCCGCAGTTGCTCAGGCCGAAGTTCGTAAACTCGCAATGTCGGCAGATCATCTATGGGTCATTGTCCATAGCTATGTTAAATTAGATGGTAAATCCCATTAAATCCTGTGAAATCCCATTGTATTCCCATTAAATCATGTTAGATTCAGATATTCATTGGGTTTTCCAAAAGCGTTTCCACTGAGTTTCATGTTCTGCCCAGGTATCTAGCCTCAGAACTGAGCTTGAGGAGGCACCGGTCAGCTCTCGTTCTATCATCCTGATATTTTTATATTATAATGCAATATACGCATATACGCATATACGCATATACACATATATACATATACTTATACATACACATATATATATATACAAATGCATATATATATATACATATACACAGATATGAATACATATACACAGATATGAATACATATACTGTACACAGATATGAATACATATATACAGCATACATCATAGTCAGTAAGCTGCATCCATCGCAGCGATCCAGGCACGCAGCAGCCTCAGTCAGACACAGGCAGAACTTGAGGCCTGGATGAGTTCAGGGTTGGCGTGCCATTTGGGGGGCCTGAAATATCATTCCCAAATGGCCATGCCCTTGGCGTCCTCAGCAATCGTGATTTTTAGAGGGAATCATCCCAAGATGGCCTTATTTCATCGGATTTGTCCAGATACATGGCCATAGGAAACAGCCAGGTCTTTGTTTATGTTGGTTTGGTGTAGGTAAGGCACATGAATTAACAAGAACTTATTCGGCAGTGTTATGGGCAAATTCCAGGCGCTGCGTTCGCAGAGTTCAACAAAGGCTCGGGCGTGTACCATGCAAGGAGTTTTTTGGTGCGTTTTGGAGGTGAAAGTCTGCCATGCACAACAATAAATCAAACATGTTCAACATTGTTCAACACTGCGATGGTCCATCCCAACATTGTTTAGTCAGTGGATAATAATTACTGGTCATTTGGTCGGGGTAATTTAGCCTTGTGACTTAAATTCATTTGCGAATTTCTTGCGTCCCCGAAGAGATCGGTAAGTGGCCCATCTGCTGGCCCAGCAACATTTGGTGAACATGCGCTGTCAACCGCATTGTCCATATCAATACATGATCATCCCAAATATGTATGTATATATATATACACCCTCTGGTAATTTAACATAGCTATTGAAAATTGCCATTTATAGTGGATTTACCCATTAAAAATGGTGATTTTCCAGTTCGCTATGTTAGTTTACCAGAGGGTATATCCAAACAGTTGGTTTGATCCTTTCATATCCATATCATGAATTGGTTGATCAGGTTGGATCATTTTTTTAAATGCGGTTTTTATCCAATAATAAGCCATCCCCAGGATCACCATAAATGGGCGCTATAAACCATCCCCAAATGGTAGGTTTATGGCACTGGGTTTACCACATTCGTGCTGCAGGTCTCTGACAGCTGTGCCATGCTCCCAGCCACAGAGTGGGGGGGTTGGTGAAATACACAGCTGTTGTTTTTGGGGTTCCCATGCCTACAAGTTGGAGGATAGTCCCAATCTACCAATTAGATCATATTAGATCCAGTCATTCATGATCCAATTTTCTATGTTACTTCTTTGTTGTTACTTCTATGTCAATCTATATTTCGCGACGTTTTAGGAACCCAGCAACCCACAAGCCACTTGTGACCTCGCCATCCCAAGGCCAACTGTTTGGCCTTGAGTAATGGCCTCAGTTGGCTGATGGCATCATTTCATCAGAACCAGTTGTGTTTTGATAATGAAAATCTGGATTTCATGTGGATTACATTTTCCATTTCTGATCATTTGGATGACATTTTGGTACCTTAAACATCTTCCAGCACCATTGGACCCTAAGGTGCCGAACTTCGCGAGGTGCAGGAGGAAGCACGGAAGGTGCAGGGGCAGCAGTTGTTGGTTGCGTTTTGTTACGAAACTTGGTGCAGATGGAGATAGAGACATCGGATTTTAAATGGATGCAATGTGGTTGTAATATGGTGGTAAAATTAGTGGTTTACATAACTGTTTGTTAAGAACCCACCTGTAATGTTTTTTGTGGTGTTCAAAGTCATGGACCCTAAGTCAGTGTATTTTTCGAAAATGGAAAACCAATGGTTTGGGGGAACTCCGATTTTGAAAGTTCTCCCAAATCAATGGGTGGTTGAGTCACACCCAGAATGAATGGGTAATTGAGGGTATCCACCCAGCATATCTAGATGTAGACCCATCAGTGATGGGTACATCCCAAAATAAACAAAAAACATGTCCAATGATTATGTAAGATTATGTCTCAGAAGAAAGATGTCTTACTGATCAAAATGGAGGTTTCCTAGAATATCCTAGAATGGGGGTACTCCCAAATCAACAGTTTTAATTAATTTAGGATGTTCCATTATAAACCATCCAGTTTGATCCATTTTGGTGATCCCCCCATTTCTGGAAACCCCCATGTTGCCACTTCATGTGATCAGCTATGAACTGTGTGTTCCCAGGCCAATTGCCGTGCGGCCGCTGCATCAAAAGCATGGGGCAGATGAGCTCCTGATGTGCAGGTGGCTTGAGGCATGGTGGTTTCATAAAATATGGATACCCCAAACCATTGGTTTTCCTATTGGGGTATGGGTCAATACCTATTAATACCATTTTTAGGGGAATGAACATCCATTTACCAGCTATTTTGATGTTCACCAGGGGTACAAGGTTTTGACACACTGTCATTGATGATAGCCAATTTTGGATGATTTTAGGGTACCCCTATTTTAGGAAACCACCATATATATGGCTGGCAAGAAGCTTCCATACATTTCCATGATGCGGTTCCAGAATCAACATGTCACGATGTTTTACGGGGAATAAAGAATAGGAACTCTTCAGTTTGGGCGGTACTGGCCGAATTAAGCAACTGTTGCTTACTAATTGCTTTCTAATCTGAGGTTGATATTCCCATCAACTACAACCGGCTGAGTGGTTTGGGGACAAGGCTTGTGTATCCACAGCAGAAGAAGCAATGATATGGCAGTCGCAGCAAAATACATCGGATTGTTGGGGTGGAAAGTATGAAATTTGGATTGGTCCAAAACCTATGAGACCATTTAAAGGAGGGATGCAGATCCAGCTTTGAGTATTTGTGATGTTCAGGATGCCTTGGGTTTGATCCATAACCAACTCAACATACCCCCACCACCTTTCGATTGACAAGCTTACCATTCAGTTTTCATCGGTCACCTGTTGCTTTGGCAGCTGTGGTGGAAACTTTGAGCACCAATCTTCAGATTTTCGTAGCGATTTGCAAACTGCCCGGCAGAGAGTCCTCCATGACTTAAACAAGAGCCAAATGGAGAAGATAAAGATGAGATATGATGAGATCGTGAGGGGCCAAGGGTTTGAGTCATGCAGGCTCCCAGGCTTGCTCTCGGGAAAATTTTCAGAGTTCCTGCCGCAAATGGAAGGAACTCGTCTCGGATGGTGGGGTGGGTTTTGAAAGGGCTCATAGATTTGGATTGGCGCTTTGGTCACTGACCAGATACCTGAAATTGGAAAATCATGAAAACACAGAAGACTCCATCGGCCGGAGGGGCCAAGACATATGCAACGGCCTGTATGCACTGAATCATCTTTGGTCGCTAAATCATCCATCAACTGGCCATGGTGGGAGACTCCACGGCCAACTGGATCCAAATCGACTGAGCTTGCCCACCTCAGCACCACTTATAGGCATAGGAATTTTCCCGGCGTTCCAATGTGGGCTTCAACGAAGATCAACGAAACTTGAGATTCTTTGTTGACTCTCACAGATCAAGACCAATTTCAGGCCTGCCTGAGGCTGTGAGCGCAATGACGCTCTCAAAATCCATGAGAAAGGTGAAGAAGTCAGTGAAGAAAGGTGATTGACATTGAAGCTTCAGCACTAGCTGTTGATAGTTTTGAGGTAAGATTGCAAGACCTGACCCAGCCGAAGACCAGGTGCCACGGCGCCGAATTCGCATCAGGGTGACTTGTTGCTTAGGTGATGGAGGTCACCCTGGCGCTCGGAACATTCCGGAGATCTCATGTTTGTGGATGCCTGTCATCAATGCGCACCATCTTGAACTGTAATGTGTCTGCATAAATGGGATGTGTGTGTGTTAAATTATACTATGCGCAAATGGGTATATATATAATTACCTGCAATTGTTCCATCATTGTTTCTTTATTTGTATTTGAACTGATGTCCAGCCCGGGCCATGCTTACCCCTTTCAGACTGGCCCCGCAACCCTGGGTCAGCGCTTCCAGAAAAGTGCTCTGCTTGCGCCTTCTGCACGGACCGCACGGATGCGGTGAGCGAGGGGAATGGTCGGAATGGCCCCCGCAGAACTCAATCGCTTCCCCGCAATCAAAGTAACTTGAGTCATTCATCAAGATACACAATGAATCACAATGATACAAATATAGTACAGATGCTTGGATCCTAAAAGATCCTAAAAGTAGTATTGATTCATCAGATGATGAGAAACACCCTGTAGAATTCCTGATAGAGTATTGGATTTGTTGGATCTGTGGTACTGTTATTCAGGAGAACCACCGTGCGTTTCCCCTTGCGCAGGTGCTTGGCAGATGAGGGAGCTAGCGACTAGCAATCTCCAGCCAGCCTTGAAGATGTCAAAGTAATATAAAGTAATCGCCCTCTGAGCCAAAAATTAGACAATTACGGGATATTAAGGGGAGTTTGCTCCCGCAGATTCCCCGATCTCAGAAGTTTTCTTGACGTCGAAGTCCGATGGCTGGCAGTTTCTCGTGCCAAAGGCATGCTCGTGTCATCACTCTCGTTTTGCCAAAGAACATGTCGCGAACAGATGAAATGGAATCTAGCCGTATTATGGCGCTGGCTGCTTAAAATGGGTTTTTTATTTCATCAATATGTCTAGTGATGTCTAGTAATATCCACAGATTTACGATGGGAGCAGGACTTGCTAAGGCAGCCACAGCACCAACCCAAGCTCATCTGGTCAAGGGGACCAGATGTTGACTGTCATCATGTGCGGGGTCCCTGCAGACTGGTCAAATTGAACACACCAGATATACCCACAACATCCCGCAATACATATTGGACATATATCCACTAATATAATACGTCATTCCAATGTCCATGGATTCATATCTGTTGAACAGATGTCATTAGATTTCATCTACCTGAGAGTCTACACCCAACGGGTTCCATTGAAACCGCCACGTGGGACCAGCAGCTTCTCAAGTCCGCCCTGCTGGGTGGACTTCACTGCCACGTGCAGAGTGACCGATCGTTTTGCTGCGAAAAGCTTCAGAGTCGACCACGGGGCGATCCGTACCATGGATGAGATGCAATTAATTACCCTCCAGTAAATTAATATAGACCCTGCCAGATAGGGATTGGAAGATTAGTTTCCACTTAAAATTGGTGATTTTCAGGGTCTATGTTAATTTACCAGAGGGTAATGTATATTAATGTCAATTATCCGGAGGTTTCTTGAAATGGAGGCCATCCAAAATTAGACAAGTTTAGCATTGAAACCCATGGTTTTGCGGATTCCGCATTTCAAGAGCCCCCGTGTAAAGCCATCTTGCCCAGGTGTTTGGATATATTTTTGTTGGGGGGTAAGGATGTACAATTCGTGTATGATATGGACGAGGATGCGTTGTGTGTGTGTGTGCATGTGTGTGTGTGCATGTTTTTGCGTGTGTGTCTCACTTAGTTTGCTTTGTACACTGTGATATCATGTCTCCGTTGCTGGTGCCAACAGATATAGCACTATCAGATCCAATCACGTACCAACCACGCCAGGTACTTGAGCCTCCTTGAATATTGACTAATATATTGGCAAAGCAATTCCCTCTGTTTGTCTCACTGGGATCATTTCTTCTACATCATATCTTTAATTTCATATTTATATATATACCGGCATATAATATATGTGTTTTAAAGCAGGGAGACATAGTACGCACATGTGTGTATAGAGTACATGGCAGACATACATGCAGGCAAAATAACACATGTAAAAATTGCTTTACTTTCTTCCATAGAAGCCTGTAATAAGTTATATGATCTGTTTATTATATATACCTCTATATATATATATACTATCAGTTACAATCATATATATATATATGCTATGTATCTATCATATTTAAATTTGATCTACACATATATATTATATATATAGTGCTTCGATGAAATTCACCTTAGCCTTGGCTCAGCACCATGGGCACCGGATCTCCGCCATCACCACGCAGTGAAGCGAACGAACGGCAGCAGCTGGTGCAGCAGCTGCTGGAGGAACGACGGCAGCGCTTGGAGCAGAAGCTGGCGGAGACTGAGATTCCAAACACGTACCTCGATTTGTTATAGGTATATAATTAATTTACCATTAATCACCTTATAGTAGATGTATGCATATAATATATATATAATTATATATATATACACGCTATATGTGTGTATATATATATAATTAGTTAAGACCATGTTATTTTATTTATTTTAATACACACAATGGACGCAGACACGCGCACACATATATATATACACATGTATAATGTACATGTATGTGTATATATATATGTATATATATATCATTGTTATTATATGTTATATATGATATATATATAGCCACAATATAGCAATAATCAAGCGTTGTTTGTTATATTGCAAATACTTGATGGCTATTATATATACTACGGGTAGTTAGCAGTTATGGCCACATTATTCGTATGTAATTTGTCCCTGTGTAACGGCTAAAGAAATTGCTTTGTTATGGGTATAGTGTATAATTATGTATAATTATTTAGTTGGTGTTCCATGTTTTCAAGTGTTGCCTAGTCGGTATACCATGGCTACATGATTCATATATCATGGGTTTGTTTGAAAATTAAAATGGCAACTTTAGCATGGTTTAGCAGGGAAAAGGATGATTGACCATTAAATTGGATGGTACATTGGTACCATATTTTCAGACAAGCCAGTTGCGGGATTAGGGAAAATCCACCATCAACATGAGACCTGTCAAAGAAATACTATAATTACCCCGACTGTCTGGAAACATGAGGCGTAAATTGGATATAAACCATAGACGGGGGTCATCAACTTCGTCAACCATATAAGGATTTCACCTCGAGTCCGTGGGTTGGGTAGAGATTCCACCAGTTTTGTGGGTAAGAAATTGGGGAATTGAAGTAGTTTGACCAGACGATCAATGCCAGAGATTCCGTCCGTCGAGTTTTTGAGAACGAGCTCAGGTATATTGCCATTGAGGATCATTCAGGGCCATCCATCTTGAGAATTACCATTCACGAAATTTTGTTTCATGAATTGTACCAGGAAATGTATCATTCATTGTACCAGGTACATTACTGATTGGTGGTTTGGAACATGTTTTATTTTTCCATATATTGGGAATGTCATAATCCCAACTGACGAACTCATATTTTTCAGAGGGGTTGAAACCACCATCAACCAGGTTACCATTCACCAATTTTGTGTCCTAATTTTCCTGGCTGTTTCAGAAAGCTTCGCTGCCAGGTATGAGGATCGACCGGATCGAGCGGATCGACCCCGTTCCTTGCTGCCGTCCTTTGACACGGTGCTGAACGAGACCCCGAGACAAAGTTTCTCACTGACCTATCAGGACAAAGATGCCGACAGGTCAAGACACTGGCAAGTAACCGTGTTCATTAGTCACTATATGTGACTATTTTGCACAAATTTCCCATGTGTTTTTGGTTAAATCTTCATTTTGTTGGTTCACTTTGAACAACTTTTAATGGAGATCCATGTTGGTCGGGCGATGTTGGTTAAATCCAAACATCTTTAAAATAACTACTCACGCTGGTTGGTTTAACCATGTTAAACCCCATTAAGCCCCAGACAAATTATTTGTTGGTTAAATCTCCAACTCTCAATTTTTGGTTGGAAAAGCCATGGCAAAGCACTTTTTGAGTCATCTCTCGAGGACACAGAGACCATCGCCCCAGCGAGCTGCTCGTTCCAGCAATGCCCAGATTCAGGTCATGAGATGTTCATGCCATGGGTATATATGAGATTAAAGATGATTAGTTTAAAAGTCCATATTACTAGTATAGTTCATATTTATCCGCATGAAATATCATGAAATCAGCTCAAGTCATTGTTTGTTATTCATTTTTATTCAAATATGAAGGAACCTCCCAAACAGCACTTCATTTTGGGGTCCCAAGGCATTTGGGAACCTGAGCTGTTGGAGGTCGATGGGAGCTGCGATGTGCCATTTTTTGTGCCAGTTTGTTGATGGTTTCTACAGATTGATCTGTTTGGATCCGGAAAAACCATGAAAAACAGAGAGAGAGAGATCCAAAATCCGCAAATCGCACTAAATAACACCTGCAAATGGCAGCAGAGATGGTGTAAAAGTTGTTCTTTTAGGCAGTGTTTTGTGACAAACTGGTAAGCCTAACAAACCATCCCCGGTAGGCTACTAACCATCCCAAGTTGCAGGGATGCCGGCGCTGTGGGAAAGATGTGCTCAAGACCTGTCCCTTCTGTCGTCATTGTGGCTGCAGACTGGAGGACCGGGATATCTCCGGAGCTAACGGCTAGAAACATTTGAGAATATAGTTTGTGTACACAAATTCTTGTCATAATTACCCCCTAAGAAAAAACATATCACATCCAGATATGCACATGTATTTTGGATGACTCGATGTTTTTTCTTAGCTATCTTAGCTGTCATGACTGTTAGAGGTTGAAGTAGCGCCCCATGGCTTTCATGAACTTTCCCTGGACGCCATGGAGGACGGTCCTTCAGCAGGCCAAGATGGCTATGTTCGATCAGCGTCATCGCGTAGTGGTGGACTCAGGATGTTTTTGCCCAGAGTTCCATGTCCCTCCAACCGTTTGAAATGTTTCGCACGGTGTTTTCCATGATCCCTTTGTAACTTTGGGATACCCTGTGGTAAACTAACATAACTATGGAAAATCACCATTTTTAGTGGGAAAATCCACTATAAACTGCCATTTTCAATAGCTATGTTAGTCATTACCAGAGGGTATTCAACCGTTACTGAAATGGCTATGACTCGGTACGCCTGAAGAGGGCCACTTTTTTCAGCGCGTCACGCGAGGTTTTAAGGAACGTCTTCGCGACAGCTCCAAGCAGTACCAGCAGAACTTAGACTTCCGACGTCGCGCTCAGGCCTGCTGTGGCAGCCTGTGCAATTTTGGCAGGGCGATTGTGGTTTAACCATGTTTAACCAACGTTGATTCCTGTTGAATTCTTGATATTGGATGATATTGGTATGTCTTTCATTCCATGTCCCAAGCCTTTCTGAGCATCTTTGTGGCAACAAAATGTCTTTGGAAAGGCATGGTGGACATCTAGAAATTGGGCTCACTGCCCTCTCCCTGGTCAGGAGGTGGAGCTGACAAAACACTGTACCTTTCATCCTGTCATCAACAACAGGCGGGAAAAAGATGGGGTCATCATGTCTGTGCTATTGTTTGATGGCGGCTTTATGCGGCTTTCACACTTGGATGATTGAGCACCATTGCCACTTGGGTATCTTCCAATTTTATTCATTTTTTGTTGGTAGGAGTACGTAAGAGTCAAGACATGTCGAAATCAACAATCCAGTGAGCCGCAGTTGGGAACTTCCCAGCTGCCACATGCTGCCACCATTGGAGTTGCGACGCGCCGAGCGACGTCGCCGAGGTCCCAGGTCGTTGCGCAAAGAGCCCGGGGCTGCTACGCAGAGGCCCTGCCAGAGAGGCTTGGGCCCAACGATGCGCGACGGAGGCGGGATGGTTTGACAAATGGCTGCATTTGACCATGATTTTTTATACCCCTCAACATGGCAATGTCGCAATTTCACTCAGTCACTAACGGACAAATATGAAGATGCAAAAATGATGACAGAGAGAGAGAGAGAGAGAAAGGGACACCAGTGGATTTAGGGGCACCCCATTTTCAGACACAGATGCTGGAAGATTTGTACCGAAGCTCAATTGAAACAGCTGTATAGAATGCTGTGCATTGCACTTCTGCCTGTGGTTGCTTGATGGTCCCAGTGCAGGTCCGCTTTGAGAGACCAGGTGCAGCTGAAATGGGGTAGAGCATGGTAGAGCTGTCAATGTGGGAACTGGGCCCAGTACATGAGTAGTGGGAAAGCAAAAACATGCAACAAAAGGCATTGGGCAGTTGCATCTCATGTTCCATCACTGGGTTTTAAGTTTGGAGCAGCACATTCATTCCACGACTTGGCGTTTGAGGCCAAAGAAATTCTCCAAGCCGATGCTACTTGGCTTGAACTGGCATGGAAAATGGTGGAGAATTGATGAAAATGGTGGAAAGTGGTGGAAAATAGTGGAAACTTATGGGTTCCGGGTGCAGCTGTTCTCACCGAGGATCTCTATGAGTGCACCTTTACACCGCGCATCAACCGGCGGTCTGATGGTTGGGACGACCGAGTGCCGTTGCATTTGAGGACCAAGGCCATCCAACAATACAAACAGGACGGGGCAAGGGGCAAGGGCCAGGACCCTTTGGTAATCAATCCTGGCAACGGAAATCACATTCAGGCACCTAGTTACTGTATCTTTAAGACATCCAAAAATCAGAGATACCAAATTAGTGTCTCATCATTTAAGATCCCAGGATCACCACAACTTGCGGAAGTCGTTCAACGACTTCCATAGGTCCTTCCATAGTTTGCCCTCAAGTTTCCCATGGGATCGTGTGGCACCGACTTACTGTGACTGTCTTTAACGTGCAATAAAATTGTCTCACAACGGCCCAGTGAGTTTTCAACGCATGTTTTGACCCCTAGCTGCAACACCTTTCACATCAGAGGCTTTGATTTCCGCAAATATGATTATTATTTATTATTATTTATCTTAATTAGATTTCCGAGGTTCAGTGCCGTTCAGGTTTCTGGATCTAAAAATAATGTAGAAATTTGTGGGTTGTGTTGTCCATTGCCAGGTGGGAATACCGGAGGGTAGTTGGGCAGGAGAAGATCCGGGCCAGCCAAGAAGCAAAGCTCAAGTGACATGGAGCTGATTAAAGTCTCCTCTGGGATTTGATAAGAACTATATTAGGAGCCTTAGGAGCTATGGTTATCCATATTCCCTAGATGGGAGGCCAAGGAGTTACTATGAGTTTCAAAAACCACATGAAAGAACTGTTTTTAGCCCTGTACCATGGCATGAACATACAATGGAACAGAATGAAGCCATGTCAAGATACTCTAATGGTCTCAGGTGCATTCCAGTTGTCTGGAGTTGTTGTGACATTTTGGCCCCTCGTGATCAAACCTGGCAACCAGTGCATGGCAATCCCATGTAATCCCCAAGCACCAGTGAAGGCAGAAATTCTAATTGATCTTGTGATCTTGTGTCTAAATGACAATGAGGAACCCCCATAGTGGAAGAAATCTCCCTTGATCTGGGTGCATTTATTATATTTTATTATCATGTATTTTGATGGGGAAATCCCATGGAAAATCCCATGAAAAGCATCTGAATCCTGTTCTCCCCACTATGAAATAGCCGCTATAGCCCTCAACAAGGGACCAATAGCCCGCCTCAAGGCAATCACACCCCTTCACCCCACGGATCTCGGCAAAAAGCCATCAGCTTGCGCAGAGAAGGTGGGAAACACCATTTGGCTTCACCTTGGGACGTAGGGTTCAGTCAAGTAGATCCAAGTAGATCCAAGTACCCTCTGGTTATGACTAACATAGCCATGGGAAATGACCCATTTATAGGTGGTTTACCTATATTAAAAATGGCGATTTTCAATAGCTATGTTAGTTTACCAGAGGGTAAATGGCCAAGTACACCAACTTCAACGTCTTCGATATCTTGTGGGCGTCGTTAATATTCACCGCAGTGCCCAGGCTGGGGACCAGGTCCAAAAGTGTCGACTGCAAAGTCGAACTGGAGCAAACGGAGGCAGGGGAGCGATGCTTCAAACAGGTTTCAAGGCGTGTCAAGGGTCATCATACTATGATCATACTGTCCGTTGCAGGCGTGCGTGGATTCAGGGGCAAAGGATGGCGATAGCTTGCAGAGGACATCCGCTCTTGCCGCCGGTAATTCCATACAGGCCCACCCACACAGACACACGCACACTATCGCACACTATTTTTTAATCGAATCCAATCTAAATCAATCTAACCGAACTAATCCGTACTAATCCAATCTCTATAATATATATATATAATTATATATATACACATGCGCACATGCATACACTCATACAGTCTTCATTTTCATTTTATAGTGATTATGGATGATTTATGATTCAATGATTCATGATATGTCATGATAATGTCATGATATATCTATACAGTACACATGCCGAAACATGTCAATGCCAAACCGCAGGACACTGGCAAATCCTGGCAAAGCTTCACAGGTGTCAGGTCGTCCTCAGGACATGGTAACCAGGGGATGGTTGATACATGTTGATACCATGAAAAACGGAGGGTTCACCAGCAGAAATGATTGTTTAACAATAAAAAAATGAAGGTGTCAACATCAAATATGTATAAATATGTAAGTTCAATCATCAAACAATTGAAGACCGGGCCAGTGCAAAACCAGCGTTTCGTTTGGTGGTATTTTGTGTCAGGAGTGTCAATATGGATGTGCCATTTAAAATTAGAACTGGATTATCCCTGTGTTTTTGTTTACTCCGGGTTTAGCACTCGAAAGAGGAAGTCTCAAAAACGGAGAGTATGACCTTTCCAATTTTTGTTTGGAGCTGTTGAGCAAAGCTGGTGTTCAGAGCAAGTATATACTGTGTGAACTGTATACCAAACAGATCCAAACAGAATCAGACATTATTTGCGCACAAAAAGATGCCCTGCCCCCCTTGCTGGAGGACTTTCTCGCCCGCCAAGTCAGTTTTCAGAAGGAGCGCCAGTTTCGGCAAGAAGTGCGAGAACAGCATGCCTGCTGTTCCTTCAGGCGTCCCTTTCCCATGGCCAAGTCACCCGGATCAGCCGGATCTCCAAAGAGCTGCGGCGAAAAAACATGTAAAACATCTTTGAACAACTCCACCATTTCATGGTTTGGATTTGGTTCACATTTTTCAGCGGTCAAACTGGGCTTGAAGATGGTGAAAACATGTCGCCATCGGTGGTTTCTCAACGACAGGCCAAAGATCAGCGATCAAAGCGAGCAGATCACCGCGTGCAACGTTGAACTGCACCTTGGAAACGAAGCTGCCACTGGTGCTGGCTGTGCCCCGGGCTACAGTATGCTATGGGGATATGGGGAAATCCGTGACATGAGAGTACCCCAAGACCATAGGTTTCACAGCTTTCAATTTGGGTTCCCCCAATTTTAGGAAACCCCATATGATATAGAGATATAACTGGGAGGTCTCTAACATATCCTAACCTATCCCGATATGATACCGTATTTGGCTGTGTCTGAAACTGGGGAACTATTACCATGAAATTGGGGTTCTGCATTTTAGACACAAACCCAGATAAGTTGGGTGATAATTGATGGGATGTCCCAAATTTCAGAGAATGATCATCGTTTCCATGGTTTCCCTTCATACATCAAACCAACCCAGTGAATTGATGATTCAGCTTCCTCTTATAAATAATATAAATGGACCCCAACATGTACAGTATAAATCTACTACCAAAGCAATGCATAACGGTCATGGACTCGGGACTTGAATTCAGGATTGGCGAGACGCCTGAAGATCGAATTGAAAGACTTGCAGTGAAAGATGTGAATCGCAGGCAATTGCACCAGCAGGAGCTGCGGGCGTCCAGAGACAGGCACAGACTGGAACAGAAAACGGATGCATCTGAGAATTGGTAGTATACTGAAAATGCTGAACCCGCAAATTTAGGGAACCCCTGTTTTGATTAATATAAACACCGAAGACTTCCCTAAGCTTTGGAATTGCAATTCCAGGGTCATCTAAAAATTCCTGCTTGCTGCATGGGGATCCCCATGGATCCCCATCGCTGGCCCAGGGACTGCACTTTTCGACCAGCTTTGAGTCCACAGAGCGAAGCGCAGCTCGGATCTGGAAAAACCCAGGGAAAACCCATGTGGGATCCATGTTCCGCGATTTAGCTGGGGTAATCTGCGAAGAAATGAGGTCCAAAACATCCAAAACCACCGCAAATGAGTATTGGAATCAGGGGCCTTCCAGCCCCATCCCACAAGATACCTAAGGGATTCAATTGCATCCCTAGCATCGAGCCCGAGGGTTACTTCCCTTACAACTCGTCCGAAACAACACCTATTCTAACCGAGCTGGTGCCAAAAGAGTTGCTCCGATCCAGGAACAAGCGATTTGCAGTATATGCCTCGGAACTTGACATGATTCTCAGTATGGTCACAGTCATCATTTTCTATTACAGATTATCAGCTTGGGGATTGGTGATTTCATTACCAAGGGGACCGATGATCACTACAGCCTGTATAACCCAGGAATCAACACCATCACCATAGCCATAAACAAGCAGTTGGTTGAATTGTCATCATTCTTCATCATTTGCTCCTGAAGACAGGTGTTCATCAGCTAGCCTCAGGCTGTAGACAGATCTGGGACAGATCTGGCTGATTGTTTTAAGTCCCTGCTGAGGATCGCAATGTCGAGGAGAGCATCATCACCTTCAGGACAGCTTCGTGATGACATCTTTCACCTGGATGTTTGGGAGTCGCTTGGGGGCTCCCAAACTTGTGACTTTACTTGATTTGAAAATCCCTGAAAAAAGTTATATGATCGGATCCTATAGGATCCGATCTGGAAGGTCCAACGGTCCAATCCAGCAAGACCACGCCAGTGCTGAACCCCCATCACTTCCATGTCCCGATTTTCTCCCAGCACAAAAAAATGTTGCCGTTCAGTTGAAAGTGAAGCAGGAAAATCATGTCCAAATCCATCTTGAGAGGTTTCATCTTGCAATAGCTTACATTGGCTTGCATGTTTGGTAGAGGTTTCAGGGATGCCTTGTAGTTTCCATGTTAGATGACAGCCATTTCAGGAGTGCACCAGAGACTCTACGACGAAGCCAAATGGCGCGCCCGGGAGGCAGCCAACTCCCCAAGGCGCTCCAGTTTTCGTATCCATCGAGCTGGCCATATCCATGATGTCCCCCATCAAGCATGGCTTGCTGGGAAATTCCCCGATAAATTCAGATCCCAATAACAGCTCCATGGCGACACGGGGATTTCCATGGATTTCCCAGCAACCTTAGATGACTCGGGACTTGGAGGATCGTCCCACTTAGTAATTGGTTAGCAACCTTGGCAAGTTCCCCAAGTTCGTTATCCCATCATATCCCATCTATAAATGGGTGAACTGGCTATGGTTATTAGCCACTTAGGAGTGATCCTCCAAGTATCCCCCAGGTCCATCTCAAACCTCCATAGGAACTCCAGGCGTGATTTCCAACCCCAGCCGGACCCTCGAAGTCGCGCATGTTTTGCGCACGTGAAGCCGCACTATGCCACGCCAGTGCCTGGACGCGGGTGGACCTTGGTCCAGTGGTGAAGGTTTACCCGAAAGATTGGGTCAGTTGGATTAAGTTGGTTAACAAGGATGATAAGAAATGAGAACTAAGGGTTATGGGGTGGATATATCATGAGATTTCATGATAAATCAGACTATAGTTGATTAGATGGCGGTGTAAACCAACCTGTAAAGTAGAAGGCCCGCTTCCAGTAGGTGTGCTTGCACAAAGTTGGGGAAAAATTAGCTTTTAAGCTGGTGACAACAACGGGAAAGTATGAGAAAGTGGTGGTTCATCAAATAAAAACTTGGCGAATGATGTGAATGGCGGGCTTTTCAGCTAGGAAAACTTGTGAGTTTTTGGCATGCCATGTCCGGCTCGGAGCTGGCCTATCTCACAGCCATGCCCAGCCCAGCCGACAACTAGGGTAGTGATATCCTTCGGTCAGGAATCCAATATCCCATGATATCCCAATGATGATATTATATGAGATCCCCATTCTTCCCAACAGGGAGTTACAGGGCAAACTGCCATTGATTCCATTGAGCGCGGCATGTTTGTGTGCGGACGAAGCATGTGAACTGGTTTGTTTATTTGGAGTCTGCGTGATGACTGGAGTAATTGGAGAGAGAGAGAGGGGGAGAGTGCATACATAAAAAGATGATTAAAGATGTATGTGGCTAGCTGGTTTTGATGATTTTTTCCCGGCGACCACACATGCTCAAGTTCAACTCATCCCATTGGCACCCGCGATAACCTTACTCGGTAGAGCTTGGGAGCACGTATTGAGGCAGACATCATGGTGACTCTGCAGCACAGGAGGTTGGGAGCTGTCCTCTCCCGTCACCAAGTGGCAACACCACCCCCCCTGGTGCTGTTGCTTGGGTGTGCCCCCCTGTCGTTGGCGTCAGATCATTCCAAAACATATCGCAACACCATTTGGACGATTCTGGAAGTATTCTAGATTGAGCATCATTGAGCATGTGACTCTTGAAGTTATGACGGCCCGACAGCCTCGTGATTTCCTAAGGAAAGCATTCGGCAGCAGCAAGATCGGAGGGCGGAACTGTTGCTTCAGCGGCACGAGGAAAGGATGCGAGCAGAGGCGGCAGGCTGCACTTTTCGAAGCTCGGCATGACACCAGTGGAACCCCCCAGTCAACTTTTCCTGAAATGCTTGACACTTCCTCTCTAAGCCAATTATATCAGCGGAAATTTAGTGTATGTCGGTGATTGTGGTAATGTTTGAATCGAGAGAGTTCAATAGACATCCCCAAAAAAAAAGTGAGCGGGTGGTTTGGTGATGGTTTTCACCTGGCTACATTTAAATAGGAATCCTGATCATGTTTGATGTATCCATTTATGGTACACCTACGTATACTGTTGGGTCATTTTCTGGGTAAATGTGAGCTGATTGCCATGGAGACGTGCAGCATGTGGGAATCTGGCTGATGGATGATGATTCCCAATGACACCTTTTTAAGGGAGTCAAACCAGCCAGTCGTCACCGTGACTAGTTGGTGAATATCCCCATTTACTCAGTGCCTGATATCCTGATTCTTGCTACAAGAAATATCCCCAATTCTTGTTAAGCTCAAGCCTCCAGATTGGATCCAGATTGGAGATATCCTCAATGCTGGTGAATTTATTTTATGTCAATGTCCCCAATTTGATGGGTCCAAAATGTCCACAATTGGCGACCTTTGGCAACCCCACAGGTCGCCAAACCAAGGCCCCGAGCTTTGCTCCAAAGCTCTGTCGGAGGGAGCTCCTGTGGTGGTCAGTGGCCTGGGACGCTTCTTCGAGCTAAAGAGCCTGGCAGCTGGGTATCCCAATAGCTGGGTGGCTTATATTTTTAATAGATAGTTTAATGAAAATCATGTGAACATGGATGATGATTTAGGGGTACCCATTTCAGGAAGCCTCCAGATGTAAAATGTCAAAAATGGTGGTTTGACCCATGATTTGACCTATGAAAACTCATGAAATCCATGAAATTATGGGAAAGCCAGCCCCGAAAAGAAGGATGGAACAAGTTTCCTCCCCCCGCGTTTCACAGATCATATCATCTAATAATATCTAATAATTATCCCACGATCTGTTTGGCGCCAGGGGATGCACGAAAACACTGGCTTTTCGCAGCGATTTTGACTTTAGGTGTTTAAGGCTTTTGCGGCTTCGAGGTTTGTTGTTCAAACATGTTATCCCCACGGTCCCCACGGTCCCCATGCAAGGATTCAGCCTGTCAAAGGATATGCGTGAATGGACTGGCAAACGTAGGCTTTGCGAACAAGTTTGGCCAATCAGAACTTAAGCCATTGAAAATCATGAGCATTCAGAAATTTATGCAATTTCAACATATTTCAACCCATAGTTAGGAGGCCCATGATGGGAATGTCACCCAGGGATTTGTCCTTTTATCTGGTTCATGGCAAGCGGGGTTTAACTCCAAGTTTGCACAACCACTGTGGGTAAAATGTTGGCAAATAAGTTCGGGCTCATAGATATCTACATATAAAAACACGTACAGGCATATACAGTCATATGCATGCATACCTTTCATTGCATGTGCATTTCTTTACATTGCATACATACACCAAGCCCGCCTCTCTATTGGAACTTTAGTCGCGGCTATACCTTGCACTGAGGAGGCAAGTAAGATGGGCGCATGTAGCACCTTAGCACCCGCAAATTCCCATGTCGATTCCTGTACATCTCCAATATCATTTGGATTGTGTTTAACGCAGAATCTACAACATGTACCAGCTTTTTCCCGAATGCGTAGCAAAGGGTTCCCGTTTATAGTCTGGGGGTCTGGGGGCTGGACCCTTGTTCGCCTCAAGTGGCTCGTCGCGTCGTCGTCGCGTCGTCGTCGCGTCGTCGTCGCGTCGTCGTCGCGTCGTTTATTCCGTGTCTATGGGGGAAGCTGCAAAACCTCTCCTTTTCGAAGGTTTCCAAACAGGTTGTCATGTCGTTTTGCGTGGCAGGCGTGGCACTTTGTAACATTCCAACCTGTTTGATAACGTGTCGAAAGTATCAAAATTGGTGTAGTACAAAGTAGTACTGGGAAGTGCTTTGCGCAAGCTTTGTAGTACAAAGTAGTACTGGGAAGTGCTTTGTGCAAGCTTTGTAGTACAAAGTAGTGCTGGGAAGCATTTTGTGCAAGCTTTGTAGTACAAAGTAGTACTGGGAAGGAGTTTGT
>Ga0126342_10002825_pt1 | contig 27797 bp, 20 predicted proteins | sample Cyp1metagenome_FD_92528 | JGI IMG/M metagenome (GOLD analysis project Ga0126342, IMG submission 92528) | Coral microbial communities from Lord Howe Island, Old Settlement Bay, Australia - Cyphastrea 1 metagenome | ecosystem: Host-associated > Invertebrates > Cnidaria > Coral ... | reverse complement strand
CAGGTAACGGGGCTGGCCGCCCTCCCCTTTACTTCGTAAAGTAAAACTCAAGGTAGCCCCTCTGGAGCTACCTTTCGTGATATGTATACATATATATATATACATAATAATCATGATACAAATGAATAGCACTGTGAATATAATATGATATGACATGATATGAAATGAAATGATGTATATATATATACATACATTGTCATGTAATGTTATATATATGTAACATAATACACATACATGTGTAACATGATATTCATATTTAGTATATGATACAAAGTAATATATATATACAATAATAACAAACACATATATACGGTAAACAAATCCTTGGAATTATATACATAAGCATATTCATGATCTACATTACAACAATACATATTAATTTATACATTTAGTATACATATAAATAGTGATAGTGATAATAATAGTAATATATTGTATGATATAACACATGTGTATATTATATATATGCATTTAAATAATGATATTCAAGTAGTGTATTGTGTAATTATATCTATACATATATATATATATATATGAAAAAAATGTTGTGTGTATATATATATAATTATATATATAGATAGATAGATTTAATCTTCATCTATCAAAGCATGGTCTAAACCACCGAACCAACTGACCAACCCAGCAGTTGCTCCACGGCTCCTGTCCCCTCCGCGCATATTCAACGCTGAGACCATGATGGCAGTTTGACCTTACAGTAATGAACACATCAATCAACATGAGAAATGCATGTCGCAACACAAGGATTGTATTGCAAGGGGGGAGTTGGAAGAATGACTTGGAGTGGTGACATTTGTATCGTACGGCATAAGGGGGATAAATTCCAAAAATGACTCGTGATGAATGGTGACTAGCCATGGCACTTGACACTTGTATCTTGGGGCAGGGCGGTGAATTGTCATAAGGACTAAGGGCGGTGATACGTGCATTGTAAGGCAGAGCAGGGGGGGGTGGTCAATTCTAATCATGGAGTGTTGACGAATAAAAAAAATGGGGCCATTATGGTCTAGAGAGCTGCTACAGCGCAGGGGGTGCATTTCAGCAATGATTTGGAGTGGTGATACTTGTATTGCAGGATAGAAATGTGGTAAATTTCAAACATGACTTACCCTCTGGTAATTTAACATAGCTATTGAAAATGGCCATAGAAATAGTGAGTTTTCCCACTAAAAATGGTGGATCTTTCCATAGTTATGTGGCTGTTTACCAGAGGGTATAGCTGTTGGATGCTGTGGTACTTCAATTTTTTTTGCGGGCAGGTGCTGGAGGCGATTCTGTGGCCCATATATCCGGCTAAAAAAAATTGAATCTACATATTTTAATGGGATTTAATGGGATTATAATCCACTTGATGATCTTAATGGAATATACCCTCTAGTAAACCTGGTTGGTGGTTTCAACCCAACCCCTCTGACAAATGATGGAGTTCGTCAGTTGGGATGATGACATTCCCAATATATGGAAAATCATAAAAACATGTGTCAAACCACCAACCATATATCTATATAGATAGATGGATGGATGGATAGATAGATAGATAGATAGCTGGATAGAGCGGATAGACGGGAGTATCCTCACCACACAGTATGCTGTTCCAAATCATAAGCACAACCAATTGCACTGATTTCATAGCGCTCCAACAAAAATATCTGTACTATCCATTTGCGTGCTTGAGAATTCCAAAGATCAACACAAAGCCAACACTACAATCTTCTCCCTTCCACCCGCGGCCCACGTCACAAGGTCGGCTGAGCAATGAGCCAGTGACATCACGCGTGTTGACCTGTCGAGGTCACGAGGTCGGCTCGGTGATCATCCAAGAAGGGTTGAAACCACCAAGCAATTTCAGTGTCCATCAATTGGGGGGATTCCCCCAAGTTTAGGGCAAGGCCATCTCATATTCTTGTTCATACGCCATAGATCCCCGTAAATTGGGGTGAACAAATCTTTAAAACTACAAGTTTGGCACTACCCATGACCATCTTGCCAGGAGTTGGGGGTTGGAAGATAGTTCTGAGAGTGAAACCCAGAAATTGGGGATGCTACATGCCCTATTCTTTGATAGTTAAATCCAACTTTGGGATGATGACAGGTCCATGTTTTTTCGTCACCAATTTGCTTTGTAAGTCGCTCTAAGTAGGCTAACTCGGATTTATAGTAAATCAATCGAATCAGTAACCACTAGATTTTAACACCAACAAACTAATCTGCTAGGTGGTTGACCTACCCCTCCGAAAAATATGAAAGTCAATTGGACGGATTATCCCATGTATTATGGAACATAAAAGCCATGTTTGAAACCACCAACCAGATTATTTACATAAATATGATATGATAATATATGATATAATCACCATTAAGTACCATTAAAGCACCATAAAATCCCATTAAATTACCTTTACTAACTGTGGGTCACCAGTAATTGCAGTTTTCATCGTTGCTTCCGGGGATCATCGTTGCTCGTGTGGATTTTCTTTTGGGATCAATCCAGCGGTTTCTCCACAGCGACACTGTCTCCGCGCGATTGATAATTATTTATATATGTAACGTACATATATATATATATTATACATATATATATATATATATATATATTATACATATATATATATGTATAATTATGTATATATATATATATACTGTATACACGTATGTATATATGTATATAGCAAGCCCCCAGAAAACGGAAATGTCAATCCTCACTGAAATAGTGATGCTTCACATTGAGTCACTCTTCTATCTTTTTGGGAATGACACATATACATAAATATATACAACTACACCGTTGTTATGGGGTAAAGAACCATTTGTATGGTTGCAAACGAATATTCTAGGATGGTCTAGGTATATATCAATTCATTAATCCGAAAATCTGTTTGGAAATCACATAGTTTATAAAACATAAGGTATACCCACCAAATGGTCACTTAAAATAGGGAAAATGGCGATTATCATTGGATTTAGGGTGAGTATGATCATAAACCAGCAAAATGTATGTAGTTTTCGCCAATGTTTTTTTTTTTTTAACAAACAAACAAACTCAATAGTTACTACCTAGATAGTTTAGAAAGTATTGTTAACATTCATGACACTATTATGATAGTTACTACAATTCATCACATATCATAACTTGGATTTGCTTAAGGGTTCAGGAAAAAAAAAACTATAGATTCCCCAAATGGTGGATTTTCCATTGGGAAAATAACAAGTCATCTTCAACAAACCCAGGATTATGATAGTTACTGAAGTTTATCACTAATCATAAAAAAGAAAATATCATAGTTAATAAGTAATATGATAGTTACTATAGCTAATCGCTTTATCACTAACCATAGTGAGTTTATCTATAGTCTATAGTTCACCACACTATTCATCCCTATTACTCAACTAGACTATAATTATATAATCACCATGATTAGTCACTTTTCTACTATAGTTTATATAGTAACTACAATTTATCACCTATCGCTAAAACATTGCAATATGTCAAATCTGAAATTGTTTTTATCGTCAACTGTAGATAATCACTATATGATATTATGATATAGTTTGTAATTAATGCCATAGTTTAAACTTGGTGATGAACTATAATTAACTTATTATCCAGTAAATTAACATGACGACCCTAGCAGGCATTGGCTTTGGAAGCTAACAATTTCCTCTAAAAATGTGAATCATCCAATGATTCTTGGTTTTTGATATCATAATATCTTCACTATATTATATTTCACTATAGATATCCTCTGGTAAACTAACATAACTATGGAAAGTCACCATATTTTATGGGTAAATCCACTATAAATGGCCATAAATGGCCATTTTCAATAGCTATGTTAGTTTTTTCACTATAGATTCTACTATAGATAGCCAATTTCGGGGATGATTTTCACAGGCTAAGTGGTGACGTTCCGCACCTCGGCCCCTGCTTCCAAGGCTTCTTTCATCTCCTCCAGACTGCAAGGGCGTTCTGAGGCGCAAGCCTCGAAGGCGGATCGCGGTCGTCGATGGGGAACTCACTATGGAAATCATGTGAAAACATTAGGGTTTTAACAGCAAAAATGCTGATTTCACCTTCAAACATGCGGAAAAATGATGGTTTTTTCGTCAGGAAAAATCATGAAACATGGGAATTTAGGCATTACACCAGGGATATTGATAATCTTGAACATTGGAATTCATATTACTGTATGAAAAATTGGAATATGATCATCACCACATTCGTTTAACCATCAATAATGGTAATCTAATCATCAAGAAAGGCGATTTACGCTACATTTCTTTTCATGGACCTCGCTACATTTCCCCCCGTTGTTTTCTTCTTCTCCTGCACCTCTATTTATTCGCCCCAGTTCTTCATCTCAAGTATACTAGTTTTGCTGCTGTTATTGAGTTGGGCCCTTGGAATGGATTGCCTGTTGTTTTCCTCCATCACCGTTTTTTGATGTTTTTTGCTGTTTTTTTTGCTGGTTTTTTTTGCTACCGATCTTTGAAAAGGTAAGCTATGAAGTTCCACTGTTCTTTATCACGTATGCTAGTTTTTTGCTGGTTTTGCTGGTGTTTTTGCTTCCCATTGAGCTCTTGTGTTCCCCCTCTGTGCCCAATGTGTTCCTCCCCGGCGCTTTGAGGACCTGGGAAGACATTGGAATCTCAGAGTTTTAGCCATGTACAGATTATGATTCGGAACCCTTCTATCCGCTATGTAAATCTTTCTGCATGAAAAGTCCCTCTTTTCCATGGAAAGAACTCATGTTTGTTGCTCCAACGTATGGCTCCAACAATACGGAGCTGAAACGGTGCGGAAAGTGCAATGCGAGACATTTCCAGGTGCGCGAGGCAGCGCGAGGCGCCGTCCAATACTACTTGGGGGTGCATCCCATTGAGTTACTGGATGTTAAGCATATCTGGTTGGTGGTTTTAACCATCTTGAAAAATATTAGTCAATGGGAAGGATTATCCCATATATTATGAAAAAAAAATGTTTGAAACCACCAACCAGATATTAATTCGACCCCAGTATACGAATTGGGGACACCACCAAACACCGTAGGATCTCTGAGCCGCTGGCTCTTAGTAGCCTACGCGACCTTGGTCCGTATCTAAGACAATCGCAAACTCACAAACGGTATGTTTATATGTGTCTTTTCCATATCTCTCGAAAATTGTGCAGGAAGGTATCTCCCCCACCCATATGTTCCATGTATGGTATATTTACCTACATTTGCCCTAAAAATCACCCAGTCATGTAGGTAAATATACCATACATGGATCCTATGGGCCATGCTGCACACATTGATGTCCACTATTCAAGTCCCATCTTGAGACCGTTGGTGTCTTGTCATCTCTCCAAACGTGGCCAGGCCACATGGTCATTTCACCCCACTTTTTGCAGTTGTTGCGGTTGGAAAAATATCACCTACTTGCAAGTTACCCTCTGGTAATTTAACATAACTATGGAAAGATCCACCATTTTCAATGGGTAAATCAACTATAAATGGCCATTTCTATAGCTATGTATATAGCTATGTTAAATTACCAGAGGGTAAATAGTAAAATCCATGGTCAAATCCCTGTTCTTGTGGCTTGAATCCCCATGCCTTTTTTGGTTGATTTCACTGCTTGAAATTACATCATTCATTTCTGTTGCTGAACTCATGCTGAATCCCTTTTTTGTGTAGTGGATTCCCTTTTTGTTGACGAAAAGCCCATATTTGCATCAATTCTCAATTTCTCTTGTTTGCTTAAAGTCCCATGTTTGCTGGCTAAACCCCAATTTTTCTAGTTGTGTCAGTCATACCTCCCTCACCCATCCCTGCTGTCTCCGACTGCTTCTCCCGCTCTTCGGCGTCAACTGCCGTTTCCGCTGCGTCTGGCGGTGGGTCGTCAAGCCTCACGGGTGAATTCCGGGTGCGATAATTCTTGAAGATGTCACCCCTCCAAAGGGTGCATCCCCGGATCCGTGGTTTCCCTTGGCTTTGTTGGATTACCATGCCGGGCAATCATTTTGGAACAACAAAATTCTTCCACCCTACTGATGACTTGCTGGTTCGCTGGGTGCATCCCCCGCACTTTTTGAGGAACCATTTTTTAGATAGCAAAACCTGGCAAAACTTGGCGAAAGGGGATGGATTGATGGATTAAGCATGTCAAGGGAATCATCATCATTCCCTGCAATGTGGCCCCCCAGTTATAAGTTGGTTTAGATTCGCCCCAGTAACTATAGTTATAAGTACCATAAACCATAGTGAAATTGGAGTTATGTTCACCAACTTAGCTATCCAACGGGGGCCTCACATTGTGGCAAAGGTGGCCAAAATGCCACAAATGTGGGACATCTATCTTTGTTTTGTAACTCCGACTGTTCTTGACACAAAACACGTTTTGAAAATACCCGCGGGCATCCCAGGTCAAACCTCAGTCCATCCATAGGTTATCCTGATGTGGGAAGATATTTTAACGAAAACACCTGGGCAGCCCGGTGTTTTAAACGTTGGGATATGTTCAAACTGGACAAACACATTGGTTCCCCACCATGCCTGGTGAAATATCGGCAACAATCAAACCCAAATATGACTAATATGACCATCAACACATATCATTGTATGCAATGTGGTAGACCCAATTAAGATATATTAAGATATTCCACCCATTTGGTCATATTGGCGATGCATGTGATGTGTCTTATTAACTATGTGTCTTCTATGTGTATTCGTCCATATCATTGTTTAAACCTACCATTTGGAGATGGTGAAAATAACATCCAAGATGATGATGATGATTGGGATGGTTTATTGGCTTCCCCCCCAAGATATAGAAAGGAGACTTACACATATAATAATTCTGTACATATATATATATATATATTATAGAGATAATATGAATATTATATATACCTCTTTTTCAGAGAAGTCAATGGATCTCAACAGCCATGACCAGCCCCTGGCTCTTGGATGTCTCACATGGTGTCTCCCGCTTCAGCTTCTGCTGCCGCTTCTGCGCCCTCGACCTGGTGATGCTTGAAAGGACTCCTATGTCACTAGGCTTGTGATCATTACAACATATTACCACTTTGGTTAATTGAGGTGAATGGGGGTTTTGGCAATCAACTTATAACTAAGTGAATTACTAATTCATTGGCTTTATGGCAGTTGTAAGTATACAGTATAGTTCATAAACTTTATAAACCAACTAACATAGATGGGGGGCACCACCTTGTAGACATGTAATGTAGGTAAACCCAATTTCCTTTATGCTCCATGTATGTTACATTGACCTACAAGACTGTTTTTTTTTGGAGGTAAATGCTGGTACATATTCCATATATGGAACAATAAACTGGCACAGTTGACCCATTGGTAAAGTAATAAACCGCATTTTTATTACAAAAATATGGTATACTGTATATAATTGTAATCGCGGTGGATTTTTGAAAAATGTGATGAATTGAAACTTGATAAACTGATTGGTCTACAAGTGATAAGCTGCATCAAGGTCAACCATTGATACATAATGAAGAACCAATGAACAAATCACCAAACCACACGAAACCACTGATAAACCATTGGTATCCATTGGTAAACCATTGACAAACCACATTTGTTCAAGGTTTGGTGAAATCACGTAAATGGATGTAAATGGTAGAATGGGGATAAATGGGTTGTGGTTCATTCTTGACTTCACGGTTTACCGGGAAAACCTCATTGTAGCACTCCAAAAACCGATGAATCATCGTAGCTACCCCACCTTCTGGATCCTTCTGGCTGGTTACATCCACGTAAGAAACCACAAATACGTGGTAAGCATCCGCTTGGTTGTTGTTAGTCCAGCGGTTGATTCTTATCGGATTTAATGGGATTTAATGGGATTTAATGGGATTTAATGGGATTTAATGGGATTTAATGGGATTATAATCCACTTAATGGAATATACCCTCTAGTAAACCTGGTTGGTGGTTTCAACCCAACCCCTCTGACAAATGATGGAGTTCGTCAGTTGGGATGATGAAATTCCCAATATATGGAAAAATAATCCAAATGTTCCAAACCACCAACCAGTGATTATTAACCATCATTAACCATCATTAACCATCATTATCCCATACTAAACCAATGTTCCAAACCACCAACCAGTTTTGTTCCTTATTAAAATACCACGTATCCAATTTTCGGACGGACCCATACTTTGACGGTTCCATGGCTGACCTGGAATTTCCCCTGACAACACATGTTTTTAGTCGCTCCCAAGCACTACGTGTGGGTGGTTTACCATAGATCAAGAGGTGTCTACAATTGCCCAAATTACCACTGTGTCTACAATTTACCTAATGTGGTTAAAACAATAATAAAGTACCCATTTGGGAATGGTTTATACCACCTATCTATGGTAATTTGGAGAATGGTTATTATTGTTTTAACACACTATATATAGTTATCATATAATATATATATATATATATATATATTATGATCAATTGCTTCTTTGCGGTTGTTGGGGTGAACCCGGTCATCCTGATGTTTTTTCTCCATTGTTGCATACACATCGGTTGACGGTTGACCCAGAACCACCCAGCTTGACCCAGGCTGTCCACCTGTGTCTGTTCGGGAGAAAGGTCTGGAGCCAGAACCGGGCTCAGGAGGCTCTTCTTGGACTCAGATTCCGATTCCGCGTGGATTTTGGGGGTTGCCGGGTTGGTTTATTCCACTAAGCACGTGTGTTCTTTATATAAATATATATATATATACAATTATTATATATGTGTTACAATATACACCCGGTGATGAATTGTGGAAGTGGGGTTAGTCCACTTGCAACTGCGGTTTTAAGCTTGGTTTACATATTACACAATCATACATAACCCATGAGGATTTATCCAGGAAAAGAAGGGCTGATCGAACAAGCAACAGTGGGTATGTAGGCAAACCTCGGTGAATGGTAGGCCATAGTAGGTTACACCGTCGCACCCCTGAACCTACCCTGGAACTAGTACCCCAAATCAATGATTTGGACAATTGGCAAATGACTTCCCGGGCTTCCAAAATCACATGTCTTCCATGTGGAAATTCGGGGTGTGTTGAGCAGTTCACATTGCAGTCACTATGAAACTATAGTACCTGTTTGCGTTGTATTCAAGGTGAGTATGCTTCAGGGATTGAGTTGGAGCGCCAAACAAAGGCCGTGCAACCCGCGAATGTGGAACGTTTCAAGACCCCACACATTTGGGTGTGTCTTGTTGTACTCTCCCAAATGGCCGAATTTTGGTGGGGAATGGTAGAACTTGGCATCCCATTATGGCTGCATGCTCGATCCTTTCCCCCCTGGAAACGCGATATCCATGAACCATATTCCTGATTTCCTAATCATTTTCCAAATGTGTACGTATATTTATTATTATGTATGATTATTTATGTATATATTTGAATGTATCCTGCAAGCGATATATGTAAGAGATGTGAATGATGAAACATCATGAAACATCACTCAATCACCTGCAAAGAAGGTACCCCCTGGGGCCCCCCGTTTCGCCTAGCCCAGCTCTAGGCGTCCAGGCCACGCGTTTCACGTCCAGAGCCTGTGGCTTTCCGTCCTTCACCTGCAACGTGAAGCTGACGCCTCAGCGATTTTGCGCCGAGTTTTTGATGGATTCAGCGATCTTTTGTTGATAGGACAATGGCCGGTTTAGTTACCTAACCAACATATGGAGGTACTGATCTTTTGTTGATAGCAACATATGGATAATTGCTAGTCGGAAAATGGTAGTACCCCAATAGCTGGATGGAAAAAGGATGATTTGTTCTACTCCATTTTTCGGACATCTCCATATGTCAGATAGAGGATATAGTTCCACACAACTTTTGAAATATAAGGGAGGGCAGAAACTGAGGCCCGTAATGCGAAGCTTTCTATTCCTTTAGAGCTGGAGGCATCCATGTTTGAGGGTGAAGAATGCAGGTCAAAACCCATATTATCTGGTGAAAATCAGACGAGGGTGTACTTGACGTTGCTGTGGGTTCACAAAGCCTTGTGTGACAAAATGCGAGCTTCAACCGTTCAGAAACAAAGTGGCTTTCCCTACGTCCCTTGGGTCATTTGCCCTTGGACTAGCCAACGAGGCAAGCCATGCTCCTCCCTGCCCCCAGACATCGCAAGGCTTCACCAACTTCTTCTCATTTGGGGTTATCTCAAAATGAGTCAAACATTATCTGGTTGGTGGTTTCAACCCCTCTGAAAAATATTAATTAGTCAGATTGGATCCTCATCCCAACTATTGGGGAAAATAAAAAATGTTCCAAACCACCAACCAGTTGTGGTTTTACCATCGTTTTTCTATCTTAAAATCGCCAGAAAATTGGGGGTTTTACATTCGGGTATCCAGTGGCATTTTGAGGAGCGTAAACCCGTTGTGCACCCCTGAAGGAATTTCAAGCCACGTCCCATAGCCCATCATAGCCCCAAGTTGATTGCTAAAAAATAGTACCACCATGAAAATCGACTTCAACAGCAAAAAAACTGGGCGTTTTCAGGCTTGGAGGCTGAGTTTACCCAACCCCTTACGTGACTTGGGTTGGCAGACGGTCTCCAATCTTCATCCCTTCAAATTGCGACCTGAAAGGCGTCAGGAACCTTCACCATTCTGAAACACAAAATTTGGCGCAATTGATGAGAGATACCGTGGGTGATTGGTTAATGTAGTGACTTGTACTGGCTATTTTTGTTGGGGATTGTGATAACCCATAGTAGGGAACCTATTGAACCTATCAACCAACTAGTATATAACTGGGATGGGTGATGATAGGTGTATTTTTAATGGCCTAATTAAACTTAACTGTTTGCAGCATAGCATTCCTGAACACTGAGGAACCGCTGGTCTCGCTGTTCAATATCTGGGTAGCCGCATCACAGTTTACCAACAAACATGGGAGTTGAAGCAACAAGTACGATGATGATACAAAATGATACAAATAACTGATTATGGGGATAAACATTGGTTACTTAGTGATATCTTTGCCTAGTTACGTGACTTCCCTCTATATACAACATACAGTGATTATCATAGTCATTCAAGATCTTTCAAGATCTTCCAAGTACGGCATGGGACAAGCCTTGATATTTACCATCTGGTTAATTATTTAACATAGCCATGGAAAATCCACCCATTTTTTAAATAGGTAAACCATCTATTTCTATGGGCCACCTATACCATGGCTATGTTAGTCATAACCAGAGGGTAACAGAAAATCTATGAAAGTTTGGTGTAGCTTTTCCCCATTGGATGTACCGGGTAGATCCGGGTAGCACAAGAGTTGCACCAACGGCCCTGGCTCATGAAGAAAGACGTCACGGCCGTACTTCTCTTTCAGGGTCGCATTTTGGATGAAACCAAAACCTCAGTGCAGATGCAACCAGTGATGCCGTGATGCCATGGATAGCTCACAATGATTTAGTACGATTTATATGTTTTTTTGGATGTATATAATTAATATCTGCCATGAAGATTTTCTATTGCAATTGTTCCATTCCATCTTTCTTTTCAGCGATAAATAGACCCAATAGAAAGCAATGTACCACGAGTCTCCCTTAAAATCTCGCAAGGTGAAGCCGACAGGTTGGCTTGAAACTAACCTTGACATGTCTAAATGCAATGGTCCAAGTAGGCCGGGATGAATCATCCTCATTTTCTGGGATTGATTTTGAATATTGATAATATTGCTACTATGATTACTATGATAGCAAGTACTATATGATTTAATACCATATATATATAATGTATAAATACATGGTAAACTACAATTCCCCAATCAATATGTGGCTTCATTTTCGGTACCGCTCAAGATAACAAAGTCAGCCTCTCAGCCTCTCAGCCTGCGATATTCATGGGAGATATGAAGGTCATCCCAACGGGCTTTGATCATGGTCAGCTGTGTGAAATCCCTTCGGGAATCCCCATTGTCTGGCAAAAGATTACCCTCTGGTAAACGTTTACATAACTATGGAAAATAACCATTTTTAATAGGTAAATCAACTATCAATGGGCCATTTTCAATAGCTATGTTCGTTTACCAGAGGGTACGTTGTACTATGTTCTACTACCCAGATGCTCAATGTATGGAATATTTAACTACATTTACCCCAAAAATGGCCCGAATGTAGGTAAATATTCCATACATGGAGCATCTGGGCTATAATTAAGCATTATGAAGATATTCCGAAAATACAGTAAATATGGCAAACTATGATCCCAAAAATCAATACATGTTTCTTGATTTTCGTGCCCAGCAACCGTTTATGATGTTGAAGGATTTGATCTCGCCGATGTAGGTCTCCTTCTCCTTGGGTTTCGGTTCCTGGAAATTGCGCCACAGTCCGGACCCTGAGCAGCCACTGAACAGCAATAAAATCGTTCAATGGAAAACCAGTATGTCTACAGTAGGTATTCATATGATATATATATATATATGTATTATTTATGATTAACATAATGATATGTCGGTCTTAATTTCCGATGCTGGATATAACATGATGGAATCAGTTTTTTTTCAACCCGCCATGCCAGTCGTGCCAATCGACACATGGGGATCACCACAAAAAAAAACACCAACCAGCCATGCCTTTACTTCTGAATATGATCATGCCAAGCGTAATTGTTGCAATGATTATGTGTGTGTAATGCTCAATAATAATCATTTTTTGTTTGTAGTGATAATTAAAAAAAACAACAATAATTATATTAGTGATATATAATGTGTCTTATAGTGATATATATATATATATATATATGTTTTCCGGTTATGATGATAATGCGTGTTTCTCTTGACGCTTCTCGCTTTAGCCCATCATCCCGAAAGAAAAATCTCCACATGTTGCTGGAAAAATCGCCACCGTGTCATGGTATTCGTATGTTGTCAATAATTCCACCAACCTGACAGAAGGTCATTTTGGATGATTTTCCTTCCTAGCCATGATGTACAGATATGTACAGTGTCGTCGTGTTGAGGTCGTCAGAAATCATCGAGATATTGGTTTTCTCTCCTCATGAACAGTGTTCAATATAATCCCCAGTATATACAGGACACGATAAGTTAATTACCCCAGAAATATCATCAACCAACCATCATTTCATCATTTGTCAATTAGAAATCCGGTCTGATGCTTAAATTCCCATCATGGCTTTCCCCAATCATTCAACAGCAAAAATCCCACATAAAATGTGCATAAAATCCCACATCAAATCGCACTTTGTTGATGGTTATGCGATGGTTAAACGTTTTTTTGTGTCGGAAAAAATTGGGTACCCCATTTCATCCCATGAGTTTATCATCAGTTTCCCTATTAAATGGCTATAGCGGCTATGGGATGCCATGGGTAAGACCACCACCATGGCATGGTCCCATTTCCGGGTGCAGTCACCTCAGGCGCCTCAGGCTCCGGAGCGACCACTTGATCTGCGTGGCGGCAATGGACCCAGTCAGGTGGAACTGTGGAAGCCTTGAGAATTGGTACCCGCTTAGTGGCAGATCAATTCGTGGATTGTTTCAGAGTTCAAGAGACATTCTCGGAGTTTAAGAGAACTTCTCAGAGTTGAACTTGAACGCACTTTTTTCGAGAATTTCTCGGATGTTGGCTCGGTTCGACCACAAAAAAGGTGGAAGCAACCCAAACAAGAAGTGGAGTTTCTTATAGAAAAACATGAAGAGACTGCAATAGTGATGCTTTTATTGAGGAAAAGGATGAAAAATTGTACTTAGCCAGCTAAGTTGGTTTATCAGTAGGTTAACCTGGGTTTATGGTAGACATGTCTATACTGATGATTACTGATGTGGGTTTATAAACCAACTTGCAACTGGGGGACTGGGTGGCACCAGAACTTGTATATCTACCTCCACCCATATCCCAATGTTTGCTGCATACTGGTCCAGGCTTCATCCCAATGTCATGATGTCAATTACATCCATGACCATCACCTCAAATGGTCCTCAAAGTAAGGGATTATCTTTGTTTTTTTCATCAAACGACGGGTCGAAAATACTTATAATATGTCAGTTATACATCTGGAGCATACCCCAAGTCCCTAAAAAAAAATGCAAATGACAAGAATGCGTTCATAAAACTTCACCCGACTCGAGGGCTTTATCTCATTGTTGGACTCAGCCTGGCACCAGCCGAAAATCCCTATCGATAGGACAATCGCAGAAGCGTCCGTCGTCCGTCGTCCGCAGGTTACCCCAGTAGGGCAACGAGTTTTAGTCCACGGATCAGTGGTGCGATGGCCGTTATGTTTCTCAGTTTATCAACAGATCTAACTCTAGATATACAACAAACCCCAACAATTATCCTCTGGTAAACTAACATAACTATGGAAAATCACCATGTTTATATAATGGGAAAATCCATGAAACTCCACTATAAGTAGTCATTTTCAAAAGCTATGTTAGTTTACCAGAGGGTATCTGGGTAAACGGTAATGTTTCACAAACCTGAAAAGCTTCGGCGGCTTTTCTATTCCCCCCGCTGGGTCCCCTTTTTTTCGTTGCTCGGTTGCTGGCCTGTCTCACGCAGCTTAAATGCCTGGGCAACGAGCAGTAGTTATGATTTGTTGCGCTGAGACCTGGGAAACTAAACAACTCACCAGCTAAAACATGTCGTTTTGCAGGGTACCCTCTGGTAAATTAACATAGACCCTGGCAGATAGGGGTTGGAAGACTAGTTTCCATTAAAAATTGGCTATTTTCAGGGTCTATGTTTATTTACCAGAGGGTAAGATGCGTTCAGATTACGTACAGTACGTATCTATTGACCATTCTGGAAATGTCTGAGAGCTCCTCTGACACATGCCTTACACTTTTTTTTTGCATCTCTTACACATATGTTTGTCTGAGATTGGGTAGTTATATAGTCACTAAATGAACCAACCATTTCTTCCGAGGAAACAAACGCCGCCCTTTGAAAGGGGTGATTGGTTTGTTGATCAAAGAAAACACGCTATGGGATGGTGGAAAAGTCTATGGTATATGGGTACCCCCCAAAGAAATGCATGGTTGACATCAAAGATCAAAGTGAATTTGCAAGAAAGCAAAAAATATGCGGATTAAGCTACTCAAGCGAGGTTCATCCAGGATATTTACCTCAAGAAGTCAGCGTTCTCATCCTATTTCCACATCCGTCTTGCAGCTGCGAAATATCTCAGGCCCATCAGGAGCTGCACTAGTAACATGGAGGCCCAGTTACGGGCAAAAAAAACTGGGCAACTTCGGGGTTTTGGGGCTTTGAGATGTAAAATAGGGGATCAACACCGCCTTTTTTTTGATATGTTTGAGGATGTTAGAAACATTGGTTCTTGTACGGTTCTTCAGGTAACAACACTAAATTTCATGATAAGACCATGACTAGCATGAGCAATTATCTTGGAAGCTACACCCATACAACATAATTGATAGCAATCAAATATTGAAGCGTGGTACTCTACAAAGCTCCAAGCAGGGGTCCCTGCCTGTGGAAGCCCGTCGCCTCGGAAAGGGCAGCCATTTTGCGGCTCGGCATGGACACCGGTTGGTTTCTTAAGCCCCCAAAATCAAGGGCTATTTCCCCTCCAGTAATCCAACATCGCTCTGGGAAAACTCCTGTTTTCTGGAGGTTCTAATGGGAACTTCATCTACAAATTTTGTGTATTTTCCACAAGGTCATGTTTGATTGCCGGGTCCGGGGTCCCTAAAGTGCCATTTTGGGGATGACTGACCACATAAAACCATCCTTGTAATGGTGACCTCAGAAGTGACCTCGATAAGGTCCCAGTTGTGTACCAGCTGACTTGATCCCGCGTCTTGTTGTGGTGAGAATCATCCCATCCTCAAAATATGTTTTACGCCCGTATTCTATGGTCCTCAAACCCATATGCTCCATGTATGGTATATTTCCCTACATTTGGGTGATTTTTGGGGCAAATGATGATAAATATTCCATACATGGAGCATATGGCAAATGTGTAAATTCCTTCCTAAACCAAATCGTTTCTGGGGATGGGAGCTCCAAACAACTGCAAAAAAAGGTGCCCCAGATCCCTGGCGAAGTTGGTTTCTATCGGACTCTAAGCAAATCTAATCTCTATCTTACAACTTATCGAGGTCATGGATTTATGAGAACTATAGGTTTTGAAGGAAAAGTCATGAACATAACTAGAGGCCACCACCTTCAGGGTTAGTTAAATTCAGTTCGATGAATTGCCCACTAACGAGATGTCCCAGTTCGCAAACTCTGAAAAAATTACCAAAGGGTAATCAGGTAATCATCTTACTGGTGCTTAGTAGGGAATTTTCCGGAATGATCCATTTCATCACTGCAATCATCATCCCATCAACCCCCAGCAACCCATCCAGCAACCCTACGTAAAACGCACCACTGGGAGCTCGAACGGCTTAACTTCACTTTGAACTGCACGGTATCCCCTGGCCGATAAAAATGGCAGGGATGTCTAGTCCTGGAGTTAGAATATGGACATGTCATGAAATATCACAAAAATCCTCACTCAATGGGAAAAAAAATGGAAATCAAGTATAGGAAATAAATATGGGAATATATGGGAAAATGGGAATGAACAATTCCATATTCGATCTATTTCAGGATGATTATGTATAGGCGTGTCTGAAAATGTGAAAAATCACCACGATTCATGGCCGTGTTTATACGGAAAATGATGATCGACCCTGAAATGTGGGTATGGGTCAATACCTATAGATACATTTTTAGGGGGATGAACATCCATTTACCAGCTATTTTGATGTTCACCAGGGGTACAAGGTTTTGACACACTGCCATGTGGGGGAAATCATATTTCCAGACAAACCCGCATGTAATATGTTCTGGTGATTACGATCATGAGAAACATCAATCACGTCAGGTATTTCTCGTCCCAAGTGGGGAAAAAAGAACCTGCCATCCGACCTAATTCATACATGTATGTGTGCCTAGAGCCTGCAAATACCACCAAAATATGGTAAAATATGGTAGAAGTAGATAAAAGTACCTTAAATTTATGGGTTAAAAACACAATTTTTATGGCTACTCGGAGGCTCTAGGTGTACAGAGAGACAGAGAGAGACCGCAGATCTGAGACAGATCTGCCCAATGTCTGAATCAATATCTCGCATGGCTAATGTTGTGTATCTACATAATGCAATTGCCCTAGAAGAAAGTAAACGAATTCTGAGCTGGTTGGACAATTTCTTCCATTCAACAAAAACGCAGGAGAAACAATTCATTCAAAATTCGTTCCACTCCTTTGGGACACTGGAGAACCTGATGATGTGAGAAGGACTATAAATCCTCAAACCATACAAATTCCAATTTTGTGGATGATTTTTCCATCAAGTCCCCCATTTCGTTCAAGGATTTCCCAGCACAACGAGTTGGGTTTTTGCTACCACCGGGTAGCTAATGCTGGATCATCTCTGATCAAATGCTGAACCGGGGCCCCGTGATTTTTTCGCAATCCCCGAAAAAGATTGAAAAAATGCAAAATCCTTTCGGAAAGAGTGGAATTTGATGGAAATTGATGGAAATCGAACCATTTCAATCTTTGTGGAGCTTACAATGTATGAAAATGTGCTCCAAATACTGTGGGAAATTGGGTAAAGTGATATAAAGAGGTAAAGTTACCAATTATAAACATCTTGCTTACGGCAAAAACTTGTATGCAACTAATTTCTAGGGAATAGCAAACCTGTTCTATGGGGTTGCAAAAGGGCTTTATACTCGCCATTTCGTAAAACCTGATAATGAACCAATATTTCAAATTATTTCCTATTGACCCAATCTTCCCGTTTGGGTCCATTTGGGGGGTTTACAGCCTTTAACAGCTATAACTGACTTATGATGATATAAATATAATATATATATAACCTTAGTTGCCGGAGTTTTACAGTGATCCCACTTAGAACTGTTAAGGGAAATAACGGCAGAAACATCTAGAAACCATCTCCCAAGAATGGGCTCACCCAAGTAGGCCGGCAACACCGGCTTTGAACTTTTTCAGCTGCTTACGATGAAGAAAGACATCGCGATCTGAGCAGCCGGATGCGTTCCCATTGTTGTTTGGGTGCAGGATGCAAAGAGCTTTTCCAGTTTTGAGGTTACCCCTGGCGCACACACTGCCAGTTTTAGATTGTTTTTTTTCCAGGATTACCCGATTTCGGAGTAGAAATCATTTGGGAAATCCATGTTCATGTCCCTAAAGGAAGCGTTTCTACAATGGAAGCAGACGCTGAACGTTGCCATCGCACACTTCAAGGATGATGACCCGCACCATTACTGCAACCCGGTCATTGTAGCATCCGCTTCTACAGTGCAATCGCAATCAACAAAGTTCAACAAAGTCTTGATCTGCCCTGTTGCTATGCGCCAGTATGAATAATATTGGCATCTTCAAGAAATATTGGCCCTGAAAAAAATGAGCACAATGAGCTTGATGCAGAAAGTTCCATACTTTATTCCCCATGTTGTGCTGAAATTACAATAACATATCCACAGGATGAACATGACAAATTCAGCTATGTCTGGCGAAAAATCGTCATGTTGAAAAAGGACACCCATCAGCGCGCTGGGGACCTGGGGGGTTCATAGCTTTTCACCATTGAATTGCAATGATGTAGCAGAGAACCAAAGCGTCTCATGAGTTTGGAACGCCAAGATGATGGAAATTCCGGCAAGAAATTGGGGCAAAAAATGGGATGATGACAATATCAACATACGTCACTGAAAAAATCACCGTGCTGTGGGACATTGGCCACGGCTATGGCTTCTTCAGGATGAAAAATCTCCCCAGAATGGGATGAAGATACCAATTCGCATCCCATATGTATATTTTTTCTGGCACAAACCTTGGACTTAAAGCTTTAGTTTGTATAGTTTGTATTCAATTCAAATATGTTTCCCAAAGATTCCAGAGAAAATCCAAAATAAATCAGGCGACGGTTAGATTTTCTCAACAAACCCACCCAATTTGGGCAGGCGGGCTGTACGCTGCTGTGGCTTGCGGACTTCGGATAAAGCCATAACCTGGAGCAGTGCACCACAAGGTGGGCAAGCCCAGTCGGGTTTGTCTGTTTACAAACCCCATCCTGGGGTATATACCACGATAGAAAAATAACATTATATATACCATTACCCCTTAATGGTATTTATAATGGTATATAACCTGGGGTATATATATATATATGTATATATATATATGTATATATATATAAATATGGAGATATACCACTATATACCATGAAGCATACTTCACCGAGTTTTTCAACCAACTTAGCTAACCATGGGGCCCCACCGTGTAGTAGATTGACAAAGTTTGTGGATAAATAACGCATGTTTTTTGAGGAGCTTCTCATATGTGGCCATGGCAAGACTCCGTTCAATGGACTACAATGAAGAGTGTTTAGACTTGATATGACTTGATTATCAAACAAATACCCAGATGCTCCATGGTGCTGGTATATTTACCTACATTTGGCTCATTTATGGGGTAAATGTTGGTAAATATTCCATACATGGAGCATCTGGGTTATCAAACAAATATTACTTGGATTATGAGTCGTTCGATGTATATATTGTATAAACCGACTGACCTATCCAGAGGGGGGCCTTCCTGCAGTGTTGGGATGGTCGCCTTTGAACCAGTCAATCGCTTGCATGCCATGAAGCGTACCTGGATAACTACCAATACAATATATATGGAGAGATATATGATGTTATGTAATGTTTTATAATGTTATACAATGTTACAAAATGTTGCATAACTATATGTATATTATATATATACTATCATTATATAATTACATAGAATTACTGATACTAAATATGTGTATATTATATAATTATATATATATATATGTGTGTGGGTAAGTACATATAGTTATATAACTATATGTAAGTCAGTCTATCTATCTATCTATCTATCTATCTAGAATATAATGATGAAATAACTGTTCATGCACACCTTGGGCTTCCTCAAAGGATTTGATGATGCCGACCATCTCTGGAGCGTCCTGACCAGGCGCCAAATCGCCAAATCGTTGACCGAGTTTTTTTCGAGGCGATCCCCAGGTTCGAAAAGAATTGCTTTAAAAAGTCGGAAAATTCAACAAATCATGTTCCATTCATGTTTGTTCCCATGATACCCTCTGGTAATTTAACATAACTATGGAAAAATCCACCCTTTTTTATGGGTAAATCAACTATAAATGACCATTTTCAATAGCTATTTTGACATAACCAGAGGGTAAACCTCCATTTTCCTATGGTTTTCCTATGGTTTTCCTATGATTTTCCTATGGTTTTCCTATGGTTTTCCTATTTTCCCCAGCGTTTTCCCATGGCCCTCGGGCGCCGGGCTCCTCGGACACCTCCTCCTCCAGCGTGCCGCGTTCCAGCTGAAGCGCCTCCGCACGGCGGTTCTTCACCTGGCACGATGGAGAAATCAGGGGGGCATGGGTCATAGGGAAATCATGGCTTGGTTGTTGCTAGTCCAGCGGTTGATTCTTATGGGATTTGATGGGATTTAATGGGATTATAATCCACTTAATGGAATATACCCTCTAGTAAACCTGGTTGGTGGTATACCTACCCATCTGAAACATATTAGTCAAATGGGATGATTGTTCCCAATATATGGAAAAAAAATGTTCCAAACCACCAACCAGAATGGGTAAATCATCCACAAATGATGCAAACGATGATAGAATTTAGCAAGATTCAGTATATCCTCTGGTTTTTTCATGGTTTCCCTCTGGTAATTTAACAGTTTGCTATGGAAAATGGCTCAGTTATAGTTGATTTACTTACCTTTTAAACATGGTGATGTTCCATAGTTATGTTACATATACCAGAGGGTAACCATATGTATATAATGTAATGGGTAAATCATCCATTTTTTTGGTAAACGGCTACATGTTTCCATCATTTTATCACCATTATGATTTATCATTTATGGTAAATTATTCATAAACTCGGAAAGCGTCCATGATATAAACATCCATAAATGGGTATCAATATAGGGTTAATGATCACCATTATATAATGAGTACATCATCCATATGTTTTTGGAAAATGGCTACATTTTTCCATCCAGAAATGGATAAATCACCTATACAGGTAAATCATCCATAAAAGGCTACATTTTTCCATAGCTGACTGAGTGACTGTTTAAAAAAATGGATGTGCCAATCTTCTTGGCAAAGGATGTTTGCCTCTCTCTATTGCACACTGTTCAGCATTGTCATGTGTTTGATCTTTTTAGTGGATGTGTTGCTGATGTTGATGATTTGTATGATTTGTCCATGTGTGCTTCCATGTATTTAAAGGAAAATGGGATGTGTTTTAATGATGTATATTGATGTTTTTTCATGGATGTGTTGTTAATTTGTTGTTCATGTTGTTGTTTTTGGCGGGCGAAAAGCACCGCAACTTTTTGAGCGCTGTGAAAGTGAAAGTTCATGTGTTTTTAGTGGATGTAAATTGTTGATGTCTAATGATGTGTCCAATGCATTGAAAAAAACCTACAACGTGAAGCCTTCAAGTCATGTTAGTCTGGTGGTTGGTTTCAACCCCTCTGAAAAATATGAGTCAGTTGGGATGATGACATTCCCAACTGAATGGAAAGTCATAAAGTGCATGTTCCAAAGCACCGACCAGTAGTGGGTTCATAAACCACATAGCTATTGGCTATTGTTCCATGCGTTTTCATGCTGTTCAATGAACCCAAAGTGGGACGATCGGAAAATGTGCAGGGAAATGGTGATTAAAAAACCTGTAGATTTCCTGTAGATTTTCTCTTGAACACATCCATTGATTTTCATGGATATGTTGATTGTTTTGACATGGTTTAAATGATTTGTCCATGTGTTTTCTCATGTTTATAGGATTTAATCCCTATAAGGTGAGGATGGCTGCTCCAGCTTCTCATACTGTACTTGGGGCTGGTTGTGAAGCATTAGAGAAGATTCTTTAATGGATGTCTTCTATTGTTTGAGTGTCCATGGAATTTTATGCATGCTTATGGATTTGTACTGATTGGTATTATGATTTATCAAGGATTTGTTTTGAGAATGATTCATGGGTTTTACGAACTTTAGCGGATGTTTATTGATGTTTTGAGAATGATTGCCTTTTCGTGCGAGAAAACACAGGCTCCGGGCAAACGTCCGGATCTGTGCGTACATGTTGTTATCACAAAGTTGTATGTTGGCTGTTGGATGTCAAAGAATGTCAAAGATATCTCAAAAAGAAAACAAGGAGAGGCTCATAGAAATGAAGTTGTGATGAAATGTCGAGATTTGGAGGTTTCCTACCTCCAAATCCATTTAAATAGGATCTTCCATTATAAACTGTAAACCAATTTGGGGTACCTCCATTTGATCCAGCCACAAAATTGGGATGGCAATGAAAAAAGAAAACCACGTGTCGATGGCATTGCCCCAGCAAATGATGTTGGTCCAGTGCACGGCCGGATATATCTACTGGAGACTTGGTGGATCAATAGTTTCTAAATCCTGGGTCCTGGGTAGATTATACATAGTCATCTAGGTATTAATGATAGATCTATGATACTTTCTGAAGCCATCTAACATCATCTAACATCATCTAACTATAGATATATCAGTACTATATCTATACTCATCTACTACAAACCCTCGTCACCACTAAACCAACTTCGCGAAGGATTGGCGTTACCACCTGAAGGACCGGTGCTTACGAAACCCTGTCGGGTTTACCCAGGGCATCTGTCGGAGCACAGAAGTCATCACAAGTCACAAACCCACCAGGTTGCCCTCCAGTAATCCAACGTGACAACGGGACAGACATATCCTGCTCCATATCCGAAACTCATCCACGGCCAAGTGGATTTTCCATGGCCATCTTTGATTCCCAGCGGGTTCTCGTCAGCCCAAGTAATTCCAGGAAACAACGGGTTTTCCGTTGACAGAGGGTAACGTATCAGAAAGTATCTACATTCCAGCCGCTCTGATGGTGTTTTCCCTCAATGAAGTATCCCTTCCACATCTTCCACCACTGTTTGTGTACACTCTTCTAGTGTTGCTGCATCGACATTTGATGGTTGGGTGGTGTCAACCCATCTAAAAATGTAATGTATACATTATTATCATTATTGTCAGTGGGTGTCATCATCCACCTTCTCTGGTTCAACATGGTTCAACATGGTTCAACATGGTTCAACATGGTTCAACATGGTTCAACATGGTTCAACATGGTTCAACTCAGTTCAACTCATGATAGAACCAGATCATCATTGGTTACATGCCCATGATATCCCCAAAAAAAAAACATCCCCGGCCCCACGGTGGAAAATTCTCTCGTCAAATCCCCTGGCCTTCACTGAAAAGATGACTCGATCGCCAAGCTTCAAATCTCAGGGAATGGCAGGCACCGGAGATTTTTTATAGTCTTTGAAAGTTGGGATTTAATGGGATTTAATGGGATTTAGTGGGATTTGATGGGATTTAATGGGATTTAATAGGATTTAATGGGATTCAATGGGATTTAATAGGATTTAATGGGATTTAATGGGATTTAATGGTATTTAATGATATCTAATGGGATTTAGTTGAATTTAATGGGATTTAATGGGATTTAATGGGATTTGATGGGATTTAATGGGAGTTAGTGGGATTTAATGGGATTTAGTTGAATTTAATGAGATTTAATGGGATTTAATGGGATTTAATGGGATTTGATGGGATTTAATGGGATTTAGTGGGATTTAATGGGATTTAATATGATTTGATGGGATTTAATGGGATTTAGTGGGATTTAATGGGATTTAATGGGATTTAATGGGATTCAATGGGATAGGATTTAATGGGATTTAATGGGATTTAATGGGATTTAATGGGATTTAATGGGATTTAGTGGGATTTAATGGGATTTGATGGGATTTGATGGGATTTCATGGGATTATAATCCACTTAATGGAATATACCCTCTAGTAAACCTGGTTGGTGGTTTCAACCTACCCCTCTGAAAATGAGTCAGATGGGATGATGAATCTTCCCAACTGAATGGGAAAATATAAAGTTCATGTTCCAAACCACCAACCAGATAAATATGTTCTACCTTTTAAGGTGCAGACCAATCTATGTATATATCATTATATGATATTATATGTATATAGTTGTCTATATTGTTCTATTCCGTTCAGGAAAAAATTCACTGGAGCCGGTGACCGGTATAGTTATCGGGGGAACCCTCTGCTGTATGAATCAACCTGATTTTGGTAAATCTATGACGGTACTCCAAGATTCTAACACTGTACAGTGAATGGTCTGTGTTTGGATATGGCTTTGGATATCAAATGATATCCACCCAAATTTAGGGGTCATGTTGTACCCATCGATGAGAATCCACTGCATGTATGAACAACCGCAAAGCTAAGGCGACAAAAGCCTGGAAGATCATTGACCCAGCATTCTTTTTCTCGGCGAACTCAATGGATGGATCTTTTGTGGGGCCTTTCGCTATATAAGAAAATCACCAGATTTTTTTTTCCTACATAGATCAGTTACAGTATCTATATACGCTATATAGATATATCATGCCCACATTAAAAAAGCGTATTTCTGGCCATTTGGGGATGCCCCCAATCCAAGTCCCATCATTCCAGTGACGTGTATATATATATATATTATATATATATATCCAGATATATCTATTGAGTAATATTGCATGTTCAGGCAAACCGAAAAATATATCCAAATATCACATTAACTTGGTTATGTGTATATTATATATATATATAGTTCCTCCTACTATACATACATTTGTATCCTGCTATATCTCCTTATGTTTTCTTGGTCTGAGATCCTTAGAGTAATGTTACATATACATACGTTATCATATGTACCAGAAAAAGGACCGTGATATATGCAAATATCCCACAAAAAGGACTCCAGAGGTCCCATATCTTGTATCCCGTGATATATCTGGGTAAATCATAATATTTCATTAACCTGAATCTTGCGGCCATAAAAGGGGATGATTTCCCGTATACTAACCACTCTTCCAGGGCTCGGGAGGACAGTGAGGTCGTGATGAAATTTACCCAGATATATCCCGTGATACCCTCTGGTAAACTAATAGTTCGCTATGGAAAGATCCACCATTTTTCCATGGGGAAAACTCACTATTTCAATGGCCATTTTCAATAGCTATGTTTGACATAACCAGATGGTAAACCTCCATTTTCCTATGGTTTTCCTATGGTTTTCCTATGGTTTTCCTATGGTTTTCCTATTTTCCCCAGATGATTCTTAAATGGGCTCCCAAACTCTCCAGATGCTTCTTCGAGATGAACACGTCACCGTCCCAGTCCGGCGATTCACCTTAAGGGACCGTACAGAAATGCTTCACCGGAGAACATCTCTGATATACTTAAAGTATCTAGGATAACAAATATATATATATACATATATATATATATAGATATATATATATATATGGGGATGGGTCAAAACCCTGGTACCTAGTGAACCCCAAAATAGCTGGTAAATGGATGTTCATCCCACTAAAAATGGTATGTATAGGTATTGATCCATATCCATATATATGTATAAATATATATGGATAGAAATGCTTCAACTTATAACTACAGTAACTATAGTAACTGTAAGTGGATATTGAACCAAATACATTGACATACATATTATAGAAACGTTTTTTATGAGATATCCTCAATGTGAGGCTACTAGTTTAGTAGGATTTCACCAGATTCTATCTTATTTTTTGGGGGCTTGCCGGCTTATATCCCAAGGGTGGTGAACTCACCATGGTTTTCGTTTTCGGCACATGGAAAGTCATATTTTTTTTTTAGGCCAGCCATGGCCAGCCACATCATATGGGCCTCCAAAATGAACAAGTCCAAACCGAACCCAAGTTTCTTCATGTTTCTTTTGGGATTTCTCGGATTTCTCGGGGCATAACATGAATTCTGTGCTGCCAACGTGTTTTTCTTTTCCATGGTCGGATGATGTTGGATGCCCTGCGCCCATGGCGCCCAGAAAGGAATACCCGCACTGGTTTCACCCTTAGACTCGTCAAATGCTGAGAAACACCGGCCCGCCCCCCTCGGGACCCGGTACAAACAACGAAACCAAACTGCTTGACAGCATCAATCTGCACGACGCTAAGGGTTCTCAGGAAGATTGGGAACACACAACTTTCCAATACTTTCCAAGTTCCGAAAATTGCAGAGCGGGTTACGCTGAGAAGTCCGAGAAATATCCAAAACCCCCATGGGTCAGAAGAAATTTTTACATATTGAACACATAAGACCAAATGGGACTTCAATCTCAGGTTACGTGGGGAGCCTTAGCCATTAAAAAACATAAAGCCAGGCCGGTCATCAACCGTGGCGAGTCGGGTTCTACTGACCGTGGCGAACGTTCTATGATCGTCCCAGCGAACAACCCCTCCATTGAAAAAGGGCTTTTCTGACTGGGTACCATCTGGTTATGACTAACATAGCCATGGAAAATAACCATTTCTAATAGCTAAACCATCTATTTCTATGGGCCATCTATACCATGGCTATGTTAGTCATAACCAGAGGGTAACAGAAGAGTCGACCGGAAATTCATACGTTTTGACCAAACATGCGACTACTGTGTGTCGTTCTACTGCTGACAAAGGCCGGAAAGTCCAGGGCTTCACAATCCAGCGACAGCTCAACAGGGGAATTTGATTCGCATTTTAAGTTGCTTTTTCGCAACCGCAATATTTGAAGCCAAAAACTACTTTTGGAGCCAATCAAGATCGAATCATCTAAGTGATTCGTTGCTTTTCACTAGGCCAACTGGCTTTGTCCTTTGTATTTTTGCTACATCCTGATCCACTGGTTTGTCATACAAGGCATTTCACAAAGTTGGGAGATATTGGGAGGTAGAATCTACCACCTCATTTCCAGACACAAAGAGATATCATACATGTTGGTTAGGTTAATTTAAGTTACATATGCCACTATATCCATCAGAATCCATCATTCAGTGGTTGATTGATGGTTCATTCAATTCATTCCACATTTTTAAATGGTTAAAATATATGTATGTTACAGTAAGATGCCCTAGTTTCAGACACACAAGGTCTTATGGTCGGTTTAGCCACCACTGCCCCCATGGCACCAGTAGGGGATGAAATTACATCTTTGCTAGAAATCTGTGGCTGTTCAATGAAAATTCTGATGAATATCACATGTTTTTCCAATGATTATAATCATGAATGTGGGTAAAACAATGTCATGTTTACCATACCCCAGTCATCACCATATTAATAGTATTAATATATGTGGTATGTTGAAACCATTCCCAGTCATGGGTGTGGTTTATGACATCTGGGTAAATTATAATATTTCACTAACCTGAATCTTGCGGCCATTTGGGGATGATTCCCCGCAATCTAACCATGATTTCCAGTGAGGGAGAACAGTGAGGTCGTTATAATTTACCCAGATTGTATTAAGTGTAGATTTCCCATAGATTTCCCATAGATTTCCCATATTTTCCCATAGATTTCTGATTGTTTTACCCACATTCTTCCCAGTCATGGCCAGAGGCTACACTCTGCCGCCAGGCGCCGCCAGGCTCCGCCTTCTTCACGACACCTTCATGGCTCAGACCTGCAAAAATTCACGGATGTGGCGATGATGCGAAGATTGGCGGAACGTTGTTTGGTGTCAAGACTTAATGGGATTTAGTGGGATTTAATGGGATTTAATGGGATTTAATGGGATT
>Ga0126342_10002824_pt1 | contig 27797 bp, 22 predicted proteins | sample Cyp1metagenome_FD_92528 | JGI IMG/M metagenome (GOLD analysis project Ga0126342, IMG submission 92528) | Coral microbial communities from Lord Howe Island, Old Settlement Bay, Australia - Cyphastrea 1 metagenome | ecosystem: Host-associated > Invertebrates > Cnidaria > Coral ... | reverse complement strand
TATCTATCTATCTATCTATCTATCTATATCTATATCTATATATATTTATCTATATCTATATCTATATCTATATCTATATATATTTATCTATATCTATATCTATATCTATATCTATCTGTGTGTGTGTTTATTTGTTTATGTCATCTATGTATTGGTCGATTGATTGAATGATTGATGGATGGCTTGATGGAGTGATAGATTGATGGATTGATGAATTGATTGATTGATTGATTTCATAAATGATTTCTGTTTCGGTATCTATATCTATATGTGTATGTATATGTATATGTGATATGTGGTATACGATTTTTGATATATAATATGTGATATATGATATATTATATGATGTGTTGTATATGATGTATGACATATCTGTTGATGAATTGGATACGTTACGTGGATAATCCCTAAAAATAATATATCTTGGACTGTCATGGATATACATACATATGTATATGATATGTATATAAATAATGAGAGAGAGAGAGAGATATATATATATACATATATACATACAACAATGTATATAATGTATATGTACATGTGCACTATACTATAAACAGTGCCACATTTTTCATGGATGTTTCGATTTTGTGCAAACTGCCCTCAGAACATGTAATTATTGATGCGTTTGAACGATACAACGACTCGGAGGTTTCCCGCATGGTCTCTCAATTACCAGGGTTTTTACCCCACTATCCTCCAAGGCTTCCCAGGTCCCTGATCGAGAAAAAACATCTTAGAAATGATTGCCCCACTCAACAAAGAGTTACTTTGATTTGTTAGTGGCTTGCAACATCTTACAACCCCACTATCTTATTAAAAAGAAAGATGCATTTCTTGGTGATGTGATGATTCTCCCCATCATCACAGCGAGGTCCTGAAGGTCCTTCGCTCCGTGTATGCCATGTGCAGCAGGTAACTTGCTGATCCTGGCAATGTCTGGGGGTCAGGTTATTCGGGCACCGTTTTGGACCCACGGAGGTTCGTCATGTTTGGCGCTAAAAAACAATGGAAAATCCCTTGTAAATGGACGTTTTAGTGGGAAAAGCATCTGTAAATTGGGGATTTTCATGGATTTTTCATTGCCAGGGTAACCATCCATATTTTGGTGCCTGTATATGTTTGTCGTACCCATCATACAGTACATGGCAGCTAAACTGCCAACAAAAATGTGCGCGTGGGCCGCTTTGAGCCATCTCTATCTGGAAAATTCGAAGCCCCTCTGACACCCTGCGAGGAGAATCCGGGCCCTTGGGTGATTTCGCGGAAGGTTCCACTTCGATCTTGGTTCAGGACATATCCCAGCTACAAATCCCAAAGAAATGCCTTGTTGCCAACACAGAAGTATCATCGCCCATGACGTAAGGCGCAGATCGTTTATCACTGTTTCAATGCTTTTGTCTCAGGGAAATTCAGGAACATCCCATATTTTTATTTGAAAAAACCATGGTTTTCCTACGTTTTCCCATGTGTTTCCTATGTTTTCCTATAAGTTTGCCTTTAAAATCGACTCTTGAAAAGCCGATCGACCTCCATAGGCTGGTCACCGCATGGATCCCGTCAAATCTGGACCTAGGAAGTCTCCACAACAGTCATGTATGCACATGTACATGTACATGTACATGTACATGAACATGTATACGTATGTGTATATATATATATATATGTGTGTGTGTATGTATATGTATATGTACATGAACATGAACATGTATATGTATATGTATATGTGTGGGTGTATGCATGCATCTATGCATATGTGTATATACATAATATGCACATACATTTGCATAGCTATGTATATATAGACACAATGTTGACCATGTCAGCCCAGCGAAAAAAAGTGCCGCGGGTATGAGAATGAGAACCATATCTAGCATCCTTTTAAGCCAAGTGTTGTTTTGATCATTCCGGGATCTTGTCGTCGTCTGGAAAAAATATGGTGTTGTCGTTGTCCCAAAATAACCCTAGAATCCCAGTGAACCCAGTGGCTTGAAACTTGTCAAACCTCGTTGTTCACCATCAAAATTGCCATCTAGCAAATCTAGCAACCCAAAAATCGATTCATCTTCCCAAGCGTCCAACTCTTGAAAAGGTCGGAAACGTAGTATGAACTCAAGTAACTCAAGTAACTAAACATCATTCATCCCATCCATCCCATCTATTAACAAAAACAAGACCTGGTTCCATCCCTTCTGCGGCGGAACTGATGCGCACGAAGAATCTTGATGACTTCCGTCGAGCTGGAGGCCTGTTGGATCAACAGGGTCAATTCCTTGGAGCCGAAGGGCTGCAGTTTTTGGGCGCTTGAACAGAAGCCGGACAGCCGGACAGCCAATATACCCTCTGGTAAACTAACATAGCTATTGAAAATGGCAATTTATAGTGGGTTTTCCCATTAAAAAAGGTGATTTTCCATAGTTATGTTAGTTTACCAGAGGGTAAATTCTATTGGCTGGGGGTCAACCAATCATAGCAGGGGGATAAAACGCCATTTGAGGGTGTTTAACAATGCCATGTTTACGAAGTCTAGGGTAAAACAAGGCCATGTTTACCACCCATTTGAGAATGGTTCAAAAACCGCCGATTTATGGTGGTTTATTGGGGGTGGTTTATTGTTTTACCAACATTTTTTACTGTAATTTACTATAGGCCCCATTGCCAAGGGATCCTGCAAAATCCTCAAGCCGCCCAGGCACTTTCTTGGAAGGCCTCCTGCAATCCCAAGGAACCATGTGATTCATCTAGAATCTAGACCATGTACCCCCCAAAACAATCCTGGCAAAAAAAACATACGACTATGTATGCTTTAAAGGATTGGATTTCCCATTGCCAGATTACCAAAGGGTCTGCCATGAAATGCATCATCCCAGCCAGTAGTGATGTCATACACACGGGGGGGTTCCTAAAATGGGGGGTACCCCAATTTTAGGAAACCTCCACATACATAATTATATATATAGTTATATATATATAATTATATATATAATTATTAATCGTATCCAAGTGGGCATGGCTTGTACAAACCACCGGCACTCCTGGCCCGCTGTAGAGGTGCCCAGCGCGTGCACGTGGAAAACATGGCGCGGGACCATCGTGGGCGGCGGCTTCGCCAAAACGTTTCACCATGGCCGTGGGAAATTTGTAGAAAAAACGCACGAGAATCCACAGAAAATCCAATCATACATGGAATATCCGATGTCTAAAATGTTCTGGGAGACATCATCTTCACATTTTCAGAATGCTTCACTGCCATAGTAGATATTTCCAAAGGGGTCTGAGAGCATTCGATGGTCCTCCCCACTGCCATAGGTGGATTCTGGCGGCCAGATTTCTTCAGTTTATATCATGGTTGCCTTGCCTCGATGTTTTTCGCATGGTCAGAAGTTTGTATTTTCATCGTTGTCCCCGTGCTGGTCGATGCTATTCACCTTGCTTTCTCTATAGTCATGCCAAAAAAGTAGAAAAGTAAATCCCCATTTAAATAGTGAAGATTATATACCCTCTGGTTATTTAACATAGCCATGGAAAAAGGCCCATTTATAGATGGTTTACCTATAAAAAATCGTGATTTTCCATGGCTATGTAACAAATTACCAGAGGGTAACTTTTCGGCATCATTGTGGGGGTTCCTTTTTGGTTCCTTCACACTTTTCTGTGGGTCGAGCCGTTGTTTCACCCGCATGAATTGTTGTTTCTTTCCTGGTGCTGTTCGAGCCACTGTTTTTTTTACCATAGGATTCCTGTACTTGGATGGATTAAAGGACTGCATTACATGTTATATGACATATGAATATAACACGTATTTATAGGTATACTAACAAAAAAATAAGATAGAAGAGGTGTTATTTTATCACTTTATTTTGCTATCTTCTTGGGGGTTCGTATATACATACCGCAACCCCTAAAATAGATGCCAAAAGGTGCAAAGCCTAAGTATATAACTAGATATTTAAGTCAATATATCATCTATAATTCAAACATCCTTTCATTTGACATGTCATATATGTTCGAACTATACCATCTAATATATATCATTATAGCAAAGATGCCGTTCATCTATATACCATGTATATATATATATATATCATCTATCATATCATATCTATATATAATGTCTATATATAAATATCTATAAATCACATATTATATACATCATCCATGTATCATCTATATGTTTCACACATTCTCACACCATCAGCAGGTCCTCTTTTTTGGATTTTTTTGGGGTGGCCATCTAAGGCACAACGGCGCGACCTGCTCGGCCAAGCGGAAGAGCACCAGAGCAAACTCACCGCCCGGCGCCAGCAGCGCGGAGGCCTGGCCGGAGACCATGGGAGACCATGGGAAGACCATGGGTTGGTGGTGAATGGTGGTGAATGATGATTGAACGGCTTGAAAAAAATGATGGAAAACCAAGAAAAAACTATGGATGTTAATGGGTTTTGTTGATGGGATGTAATAGGATGTTGATGGGATGAAATTGGGGATTTAATGCTGATTTTAATGGGATATGATGGAATATTTGGACGATTTGTTCCTTTCGATATTCATATTATGAGAAACGATGGCATGAAATGGAGGTGTACAGTGCTTAACTATGGTTAATAATGATTGATAATGATCAATGATTAATTGCTAATGTGGTAATCCAACAGTAGACCATAAAATGAGGCGTAGATACCATACCCAAGTGGTAGGTTTCTGATCGGGTTCACCGACTCAGATATGGAAAAAAAAAACTGGGATGAACTCGCCAAAATGGGGGATTGAACCATGAAAAATTGGGGATGTGAAACCATGGTATAGTAGTATAGTCATGGTATAGGATGGTTTATGATGGTGAAAGTGTTTTTTTTCATGTTTTTATCATTTGGGTTTTCTCAAAGGCTTGGTTCATGGCACAATGAGTGATTGTTTATTACGGTACCGGTAATGATATGGGCTTTTTGACATGGTTGATTCATGTCATTTTGCTAGGGGATTTCATCATTTGGCTGATTTATTGCTGAGTTCCATTGGTGTTGGATTTCAGATTTTCTCTCTGCTTGATGTGTGGTTGATTTACCTGGGGATGGTTGATTTTGGCCCCAAAAAAAGACCTCCAGGCGGAAAGTCACCAAAAAAAAACTCTTGGCCGGGCTTATTGTGATTTGTGGTTATTAGTCACTAATAAGGATGGGATAGATGATAATAGTATGGCCTTAAGAGTCTTATTGTGGTTTAATGTGGTTGATTATGCTTTATGGTGAATCATTTTGAATTATGGTTTTAATCATGCAGTCTTTTTTGGGCATCGTGGGGGCAAAAAGTTGGGATCATTAGGATGATCATGGGATTCACAATGGATTCAAAAAGTCGTGAGGCACGCCAAAAAAGGGATGAGTTTCTATGAAAACATGGTACCCCCCAATGAACAACAGTCTAGGGGTATTTTTCAAACCTGGGTTGAGATGACATTGTGGTAAACCCAATGAATTTGACATCTAGTTATCAATGTCTCTTTCTAACCCACCCCAATTTGCCGTGATACAAAAGCTGATGCGTAATTTGATGATTGTTTTTTCTATGCCCCCTTCCATTTCTGGCAACTCAGTGGGGTAAATGAGTCATCCTTGATAACGGTTTATACATGGCCTCGGGTTTCCTGTGCCGTGATAGCAGTGGAATGAAACCCCCCTGACTAAATCTCCAAGTCATCACCATTTTTATGGATATAACTGGTTGCTTTGTGAACACCATCCCCAAGGTCATGGTAAGTGGCCAGGGTTGCCCACATTTGTCACATATATTTCACTAGGCTGCACCCTCTTACGGTCGGCTGGAGCCTGCACAGAGGACGCGAAAGAGAGGCCACCAGAACGTTTCACCAGAATCACCACGCCCGACTGCATCGATGGAGGTGAGAGCTGGTGTCGATTGTCGGTTTGTGAATATGAAATTAGCTGGTTATAGATAACTTCTACCGACTTTTTGAGTGAACGATGGTTCATATTAGATGCGAAACAATAGACCACTAGATCACATACGCATAATATACCTGTGTGTGTGTGTGTTTGTATGTTTGTGAAAAATGTGAAACAATAGTTAGACCCATTCGGCTCCCAGTCGTGACTTCGCGAAAGGCTCCACCTTTAGGACCAGTAAGCCCACCAGCAGCGGCATCACGGTGAACCAGTGATTGGTCTCAGCGTGGAACCCGGAAAGCGAACCCGGGGGAAACCCCAATTGGCCAAACCAAGGGCAAGCCCCAGCTGCAAACAAACTTATAAAGAGTGGACGTGTTTCTAGGTGTTTCTTGTTGGTTTGTTTTGAGGTTGACTGGATTTATTGGATGATTCTTGAGAAACTTGAAACGGAAGTTGTGCTACGATGTTTCGGTTTCTTGGATTCACTTCTTTGTGCATCTGTCTTTTGCTACTCACTCGCAGCGCCACAAGGGCACAAGTCCTGCATGGGATTTCCCACAATGGACTAATCAAACATGGCTGGGAAATCCAGCCTTGATTCATGATGACTTCCCCGTTGCAATAAAACCTCTACCTCTGGTAATGACTAGCAGTTTGCTATTGAAAATGGCCATAGAAATAGTTGATTTACCCATTATCAATGCCGATGTTCCATGTTTTTCCGATTAACAATTGTGATTTTCCATAGTTATGTCAGTTTACCAGAGAGTATATTTAGCTCGGAGATGTCCCAGCCGTCCCAGCCATGCTTGATGACACCAAGGTCCGAGCGATGAGTTGCACGTCGAAGGAGAAACCCACTGTCACCTGGGGGAAGATCCTGGGGAAAATCATGGGACATCACCATTTTTTAATACCCTCTGGTAATTTAACATAGCTATGGAAAATCACCGTTTTTGATGGGAAAACTCACTATAAATGGTCATTTTCAATAGCTACGTTAAATTACCAGAGGGCAATAGATAAATCAACTGAATCAACTATAAATGCCCGGCAGTTCAATAGCTATGTTCAATCACCAAAGGATGTTTTTTCGTCATGCGATGGTATGATGCTACTTTGGGGGAGCATTTTGGAGATCGAAATTCGTCCGAGGCATGCCCATGAAAGGGAACATCCCTTTACACAAATGGTAGTGGCACAACATGTGCATTCTAGTCTGCTGGTTGCGCCATGGAACTTGTGTGTAGATAGACCGGTCCATAACAACAGTTGGCAATGTGAGAGGGTCAACCCTCATGCTTGGTGAAAAAACAACACACGGCCGGACACGGCCGATTGCGGGGTATGAAACAAACACACTCAGAGGGGACGGATATGAAGTTGCGGATCCAAAGGATGAAATTCCCCTAGCAATGAAACCTGGCAGCCATGGCAATCAAGCGGATGATGTGTTCGTATCTTTCCCATCAAAAAATCTCGGACTTCAATCTGAACAAGCCCAGGGAATGCCAAACTGCCATGGTGATTCTCTTCATCCTGGTTCCCCCCCCAGCGGTATTGACGAGGGGTTCTTCACTACCTGCACCCTGCGCTCATCAATTGTTTGCTGTGTTACCCCTTCATCTTTATAGATGACATACCCATTTTCACTGGTTCTTATGCACCCTTCTATCCATCAAACCATGCTATTCTGGTGGTATGGGTTTACGTCAAACGGTCAAACCCTAGGTGGAGGTGTAGAAGTGGTTCACTCTGCACCATTTGTTGTGGCTAATCCTCACGAATCCCTGTTGTCATGTGGTAGACCTGGATTGGGCGCTAGTGAACCTTATGATATGCCTATGTTTGCTAGTTCTTTGACTTTTGCTAAGCGACATGCCCATAAAATTGCCCATTCCTAGTAGGATTTTAGAAAACACACAAGAGACAAAAAGCGGATCTGCGCAAGTTGCAGCTAAATCCCCACTAAGTCAAGTAACTAAGTCGTCAACTACCTACTGTACCCTCTTGGTAATTTGCTGCGGCTATGGAGAAAATCACCCATTTACAGCTAATTACCTATGAAACATTGCCATTTTTGCATAACTATGTTCAATTCCTAGAAGGTATAAATAGATAGGATACCCTTTGGTTAGTTAGGATAGCTATGGAAAATTGCCCATTTAGTGATGTGGTTTCCCTCTTCAAAATGGTGATTTTCCACCCTTGGACAAAGGCGCAAAGAAGAGGCCCAGCAGCATGCCGCGGAAGGGAGCAATGTCCGCCTGGTCGATGAATGGGAAAAATGTTCACGAGATATATCGGGAAATCAACCATGAAGAATGGTCAATACCCTCTGGTAAACATACAAAAAGCTATGGAAAATCACCCTTTTGAATGGGAAAATCCATGATGAATGGCCATTTTCAATAGCTATTTTGACATAACCAGAGGGTATATCCATAAAAATGGTGATGAGTGGCGATGTTTCTTGGGATATACCCTAAATGGTCATCAAACATGGCCTGAAAATCCCCAAAATCATAGATGATTCCCCCAGCTCGAAACCCTAAATGGGGGATTTCATGGGGGAAAAAATTGGTGTTTTTTGTTGATGGGATCGTATCAAGACGTTGGGAATAAATGGGGATATCACCAGCCAATGGATTGGTATTCCAACAAATGGGGATTATATCTGAAATATTCAATGGGGAAATACCATTTGTTGGGATTATATCTGAAATATTCAATGGTGTTCCCAACAAATGGGGATTTACCCTCGGGCGAGATTGGAGAAATTGCTTGGTAAACTCAATAGTGGATGGGGATATAATGGGATATATAATGATATATATATATATCCCCAAACAAATTGGGATTTACGCCAGCTATTTTTTCAAGGGGATGTAACCAACCAATAGCCTGGCAAGAACGTCCATCCAGGTAGCCTTCCCGTCCATCCAACCATGCCACCACCCCTTTTTCGCGCAGCAATCAGTTCCCCACTCTCACAGCCAGGGTGTGGTTGACGGCCAGAAGCCTCCTGGCGTGTTTTCACATGTTGGTACCTAAAAAGCGCTCAGATGTTACTGCAACCGTGGGCAACGAGCCAAAATATGAGGGTTTTACATCATAGACAACAACTGTTTGAAATGAAAACCTATAGGAAACCACGGTTTGACCTTTCAAATTATGGATGTTTCCTGTCAGTTTTCCCTGCAATGAATTCTGGGAGGAGCTGTCAGTGCCATTCAAGTGACTAGAACTGGGAAGAAATGCCTGGATGCGATCATAAATATGATACAGTAAATTTTCTGAACCGGCTGGACTACTATCTAATCAATTAGTTCTATGTAATGACTTAACTTGCAAGAATTCTGCTGTGTATTATCTTTGAGTCAAGAACAATTGGAAACGTACAAATGATATCTCCCAAAGGGCTTGCTTGGTGGAATTGTCATTCATCAATCTTATGAAACTGTCCCTTTCCATAGCGCCAGTGAACCGGCCAAAAGATTGGCACCCCAAAATCATCAGCATTTCGGTGGTTTGTTCACCATCCCCAAATAGTAGTTGTTTGTTGGGTTTACCCTCTGGTAAACTAACATAGCTATTGAAAATGGCAATTTATAGTTGATTTTCCCATTAAAAATGGATTAAAAATTGTGATTTTCCATAGTTATGTTAGTTTACCAGAGGGTACCACATCTCTAGCATCTCTCAAGATCGAGTTTGACACCCTCGCGTGACTCGCGGCCCCCTTTTTCTTCGCTGTCTTTCAACGGGATGCCGCCGTTGGGCGCCCAGTGGTTTTGGATCATCCATTGCTGGCGCCCTTTGACTTGGCGTGCTTTGGGGAAATCTGCACTTAAGACTTAAGATCAATGGCAACGAACAACACTTGACAACTGGTTACATCATCGAAGGTCCAACGTTACAGTCCATGTTGCAGGCTTAAACTGTAGCAGATGCGGACGCTCACTTCCCATGGCAACCCCCATTTTGGGGGAGTGGCGCTAAGTGCTGGTTGAGGAAACGCCGAGATTTCTGGAACAGCCCACTACCAACAAGCCGCCATCGTCGGCCAGTGAGATCCCTCCAATTTACCCACGTCTATCCAATTTCCAGACATCAACCCAATCCCAAACACCTAGTATAAAGACAGATCTTTCACTCAAAATTTCACCATCCCAGAAATCTCATGACTCAGCTCTCTAAAGCGAGCTATCTTCAGCTCTCCTTGGTTTCTTTCTTTTTGGTCCCAGCTGCTCCCTCCTGCAGTGCTGTGGCCAGGTGCCGAAGCCCCCGCTGCTTGACCTCCTCTTTGCCCATGAGCGACGAGGAGGACGCTTTGGCGGTCTCCAGAGCGTCCAGGTGCTGGAGCAGGTCGTCGAACTCCTCGTCCTGGCGAGCTGGGCACTGATGTTTGTTGGGGAACCTATGGAAAAATATGTGAAAATGATGATGAATCAATGGCAATCATATGCGATGGGTGCCTTTTTGAATGTTGATTTAATGAATGGTAATGGAATTGCCCTTTGTTCCACATTTATACCATGAATTTTACCTTTAACTTGAAAATTGTGATTGGTTATCCCATCCCAGACATGTGTAGATCCCCGTTCACCTGTGGTTTCTGGAAGGTGTTAATTTTTTGGGAGATGGGACTAATGTGGGGTTCACCCAATGCCACAAACCACCAGAAGCCACTCCCAACCAGAAATTGATGTTTTTTTTTTTCTCGTTGACATGGTATAACCCATCAAGAATTTGTTCTTTATGGCATTTGGGTGAATCCCACATTAAATCTGTATGGACATTTAACCATTTAACATCCTGCAACCTAGACTAGATATGTGATTAATTACGCGTGGATATGAACATGAATCATGATGCAATACCTGTGGATGCTTGCGAAATCCGAATCACCAGTTGAAAACGGTTGTAAACATCCCATGATTTATAGGCTTCCAATCATCCTTTTGGTTTATCGGATTTCTCTGGCCCAACGTATCTCCTCCATCTCTTCATCCAAGGGCTCATCGTCGCCGTAGAGACTTTCCAATTTCTCCCAGGCCTGGAGACGGCATTCAGAGTTTTCGTAAAGCCCTTCACGGTCAAAAGAAGCGTGGTTTCATGGTCATTGGGGAAAAAGAAATAGGAAGACCTAGGAAGCATGATAGGAACACCTATAAGTTAACGCAAAAAGTAGAAACTAGGCATGATAGGAACGCCCATAAGTTAACGATAGTTCACGCAAAAAGTAGATACCCTCTGGTTATGTCAAAATAGCTATTGAAAATGGCCATAGAAATAGTGAGTTTTCCCATTAGAAATGGTGATTTTCCATAGTTACATAAGTTTACCAGAGGGTAATCCCAGTGTGAAGCTTCTGTCATAGGGGCCACTTGATCTCCACCAGATCTGCCATGGCACCGGCTTTTGGGGCTCCAGCATGAAATCCTGCGCCCACGCCACTCGGACATTTCTAAACATAACTCCAGTAGGGGTTGTGGTTTTTATAACTGTGTATAATTAGTGATAACTATATTATATATATATATACATATGACTATACATATATATATATATATAGTACTCATAGGGTTACTAAATGTTAGACACCAACAAACATCACTTCATGGCCCCATCTTGTGGCCAAAATACCCTGCGCACCCTGCAAAATGTGGCTGGGTCCCCATAGCCACTGGATCAGCATCGAATCCTCCAACATCTGAGGGAGACCGGCCCTCACATGTTTCCCCATGGCTTACACCGACATGGTCACATATGTGTCATAAGTTGACATACTTGGATCATCTGATCATCTTATTGACATCTATTGACCGATTTCAATCACCGCAGTTGAACCCATTCGGCCCCCATTCACTGGCGACTTCACCGAGCTTTTTGGGCCTGAAAAATCCCCATGGTTTCCCCTGGGACTGGGACTTCATCGCTCCTTCACCCGAAAGCCCGACAAGTTGTCCGACATGGGCAGTTTCAGTGGACCTCGCAGGTCCGAGGACCATTTCCATCTCCTTGGCAGCGAAAAATGTCGAATGTTTTTGATGGATCCCTGATGGTCCCTGGAAACATGAAACATTGAAAGGTGAACTAAGAAAGAAAGATGGCTTTGAATCCCTGGAAAAGCTAGTCGATTTATCCCTGGAAACAATTGAAAAGCTGGTTTTTCAGATGATTTAAACCATGAAATCTGCTGGTACAACGTGGATGTCAAGATCCTTGAAGCAATTTCCAGTTGTTTTTTGTCAGGATTCCATGGTGGTCAAACAGGTACATAAACGTTCTGCCTGTGAGTGGAGATTTTCAGAGGCAAGGGACCGTATCTCCAAGTGGAAGACTATGGCTGACCCCCAGTCAGATGCTTTATGTCATTGGGTTTGCCATGGTTTGCCACATTAGCTGAACATGGTCACCATCCATGTGAGATTCTTCGGATGATATGCCGCCTGGTGCAAGCCCAGTCTCAGGGACTCTTTGAAGAATTCCCGCGCACGAAACTCGGAGTTCCGGATGCGTTCCTTCTTTTCCTGGGGGCGCCGACTTGAAATGATTCTCTTCGAAAGACGGAAAAATCTGGATGACACCAGATTAACTTAGGCAAATGTATTGACTGTTTCCACCATGGTTAACATTGACATTGGAAATGACGAATCATCCCACCACTTTCGTCGTGACTTCGCGACGGTGCGCTAGGTGGCGACACACAACAGAATTCAGCTGGTTAAGCCGCCAGTGAACTCCCTTTTTGTTGCTGGTTCAGTCCCCTTTTTTGCTCTTTTTGGTGGTCAGCTCCCTTTTTTTGCTGGTTCAGTCCCCTTCTTTTGGTGTTTTTTTAAAAGTCCCCTTGTGTGTTAAGTTTCTTAGAAATTGCTGGTTAGTTAAGTCCACTGTTGCTTAAGTCACCAGCTTTGTTGATGGCTCATGGCTCCCCCATTTCGACCTAGGCTCCACCCAGGCGGCATTCCAGCCCTCCACTTTGGAGGGCACTGGTGCAGCTTTGCCATCTGGCGTGGCGAAGCCTGGGCGGAACTTCGCCGGGTCTGGGGGGAAATCCGTGGCGAAAAAAACCAGTGGCAACCAGAAATTCCAGCCAGCTTCGCTGGGAAATTCGGCTACAAATAAAATCCATCATTTCGAAGGCAACTTTTGCCAAATGTTCGACCAAACATTCTGGGTCTTTTGCACGGCCAACCCTTGTATTTTTGCAACTAAAAAATGTCCTGGAGGTGAATGCTGCAATTTACACCGGCCCCAGGAATTCCAGCAATTTTCAATGAGAAATCCTCTGCTTACAATTTTCAGTGGTGAGATGTGGTGAGATGCGGTGAGAATTCCTCCTTGTGCATGGTTTTCAGGGTGGCATTCCCTTCCAAACTGCTGGTTTTTGCATGATGCCCATCTTCCTTCATCAGAAAGTCTCGATGTTTCGCCGGGTAAACAACCGTTCCCACACCCATCGGCCAGCGTGTTTCCGAAAGATTGCGGCCAGAGTTCGCTGGTGCCATCCCAATTTCTTGGGGAAGGTCTGTATCTCCTGGCGTGGCCCAGCCCATCACGCCCTGGGGATGGTGGCATTGGGATTACCACAGATCTAACTGCCCAAGGAGTTCATCAAGTTCCAGCCCGAGGCAGTTGAAGTCCTTGATCAACTTTGCTAAAGCCATTTCGGTGATGATGACGTGGTGATACTTCCTCAGCGCAAGAACAAACTGAGTATCTCGGAGTTTTTTTGGCGCCGAAAGACTATGGGAAATTCGGGCAGCTCATAATCATGTGGTAGACTCAATGACTCACATACTATGATATATATATATATATATAAGATTATATAAGTATGATATATCTACATTTGGGGATGGTTTACACCACCCATTTATATCCATGTATGTTCATGGCCATATCATGTCATATCGCTTTTGAATTGGACGTGCCACATTATTCCAGAAACACGAAACAAAGAGTTGCTGGGACGATTCCCATGCCAGGTTAGCTTGTAATGTAACCAGATCATGTAACCAGATGGAGCCCGGAGAAAAACCAAGTGCAGCAACTCGCAGTTAAAACCGCCGCGCGTTAATGCCGCCCCCAGGACAGCAGGTTGTAGACGCTGACGCCCTCAACGTTTTCGCGTCGGATGGCTGGAATGTGTGCGCCAGCCCATCCTTGGACGTCATGGCTGATGGACGGAAAATCTACAGAAACCCCCTGTTTTTTTATCGCAAAAAGTATATATGGTTTCCTGTAAGTTTTCTCTTACACCAATCCAGTGATATTAGTATATCAATGATCAGTTGGATAATCACCATGGATATTTCATGGGTAAATCCACTATTTTCATAGGAAACCTCCAACTGATTAACCATAAAGAAGGGGAGGTGCCACACCCAGCCACCCAAACCCCGCGCCGGCTTCACCCAGGATCTGCAGTTGTCGTTGATGTCCAGGTTTCCCTCATGCACCAGCAGCGCGCTATGACATCTGTGCCCCAGCAAGCGACGCAGATGCTGCACCAGATGCTTGGTCTTGTGGGACTGGAGGTTGAAGGAATCCTTGTGCACCAGAATCCAAATAGGCCAAGAGAGGCCAAGAGAGGCCAAAGCACCCAAATCTTCCCCCAAATCCAAAATCATCCAAAATCGCCAAAATCCATCTTACCCTCTGGTAATTTAACATAGCGAACTGGAAAGATCCACCATTTTCTATGGGTAAATCCACTATTTCTATGGCCATTTTCCATAGCTTTTTGTATGTTTACCAGGCCGGGTAAGTTCTGCATATTGAACCGACTGCTGGAACCCACTGTGTCCAAGGCCCAGGATCTACTACGGTGATAGAGTTCTGCACGTACTTCACGGAGAGCATCGTCTTCAGCCTGACAGCGCCAGTTAAACTGTCCCAGCTTATGGCGAAACAACCGGCTGCATCCATTGTACTATAACCATAGGTTACTATTACTATAATAGGTAACAATGGTATGGTTAACCTCTTGTTACCCTCTGGTGAACTAACATAGCAATGGAAAATCACCATTCTTAATGGGAAAATCCACTATAAATTGCCATTTTCCATTGCTATGTTAGTTCACCAGAGGGTACTATATATTCTATTATTACCATCCATTGTCCAACCGTCAACCGTCAACCTGAGCCAATTTAGACCCAGGAACGCTTGCCAAATGACCCTCACGTTCACCTTGGTCTTGCCCCAATCACCTGGGCGCAGCTGGGGCTATCCATGTGTGGAAGGTCAACTCAGCTTCTATGAGTTGTTTCGTTATGTCCATATTTATATGGAAATACTGTCTATTTCTATGTGTATGAATATATTCACATGATTTCAGATGTATGTGTTTTATGTATAATCATAGATACTTCCTGCCATGGATAATATGTATAATATAACATTGTTAGCTGTGCAGTAACAAATTCCCCCACTCATGGCCCAACTGTTTAGAAGTTTCACCACGTATTTCACCCATCTCTTAGCCAAAATGCTTCAGCTTCTGCAACAAACCTTTGTTTTACCTCTGGGCACTTTATGGTAAGATAGAAATCGGGAATTGTCAAATGTCTCAATGTGTGCCATTTCCATGTCTTGTCATCCACACAGCAACTACCAGATATATTACCAGATCCATTACCAATCTATCAAAATGACTATTCCATGGAAAATCCATTATATCCACTTCTATTCCCTTTCCAATACTGCCAATTATCACCCAAATGATCTATCCCCAATATCCCATGTTATTCCCATAATTAAAATGACCGCGTTCCCGAAATCACCCCATGAAAAAAAAGCCAAGATACGGGGCCGCAGCGCGTGGCAGTGCGTGCCTTCCCAGCGACCGGGCGCCTTGCGCCGCCCCATGCGGCCCTTGCCGCTCTTCTTCTGACTGCCTTCGCGGTTTTTTCGTCGGGCCAGGCCATCTGGCTCAAGTGGTGGCGACTAATACTGAAAAAAATGATGATTAGTGGTGATTAGTGGTGAACAATGGTATGAACAATGGTGATTGAATACATGTTAATGCATTTTCTGCATGTTAATGCTGATTATATAATAATGGTGAACAATGGTCAAGAATGGTGATTCATGATTCATGATTGATAATGGTGATTTTCATGGTGAGGATTTTTATGGAATTACCAGAGGTAAATATCAAAATCGATCAAAGGTGTGATTTCAGGGCCTTGACTTGTAAGTAATGACTTACTTAATCTCTCCCCATGGCCATCTCCGGGAGTCCTAGCCAAACCCTAAAGGCATGACTTCAAAGGGAGTTCCATCTGTTTTGGTTCATTCTAGCCGAAGAAACTTCAAAAAATGTTATATAATTTTTAACTTGGGGTGCTCCGTAAGATGACATAGCTATAGTATGCTATAGTTATTTCCAATGGTTGTTAGTTGTCACCCACTAGTCCTGAGACATCCAGCTGCATCCGCGTTGGCTGGGTTCTCCACCCCACTTTGCACCGAGGGTCGGAACTTTTTGTTGGATCCTGGCCATTCCCATTTGTAGAAGCTCATGGTATCCTGGCGACAAGTTCATCATCTCAACAAACACTTTCGACTCCAAGCTGGTTCTCCCGGAATAGCACCCAGGTGAGTTCCCATAAAAATGGTGATTTTCCATAGCTATGTTAGTTTACCAGAGGGTGCTGTCCCTTCCTTAGCACCAGGAAAAAAATCACAACCAAGGCAGAAAGCGAACTTCGACCCAGGTTCCAGGTAGCCAGCGAGTTTTCGACGATGAAAGGTGTAGACCTTGAAGATGATGTCCTTCCTGGAACCGGTCCGGCACCGGGGGTTCCCGGAAAAAGCCCCCCGTTTTAAAAGGAACAGAGAAATGACTGTTACAATTCTGGTATCCCCCCAGAATTAGTAAGGTAATAATAAGGCCATTAGATTATCTATCAATAAGGTCAACTGCGGGTATGTCATCCTGGGTTGACATATGTTGACATTCCTGCAACATGGTGACTATGATGGTCCCGCCGCGCCTGATGGGCAAACCAAAGATGCCTGGGTCGTCCATTGATGAAACAACATCTGGCCGCTGGGGCGAATGTCCACGGCTAGTCTATAACTGTCCGTGGTTCAAACCTCAATGAGAGTTCTTCTTAGCTTGGTACCCGCAAGAACGATGGTAGTGCAGATGAGACCGACAAGGTATGTTAAGTACATAGAACGTCCTGGTTAATGATGGTTAATGATGGATAATGATGCCTACTCTAGTGATGGTGCACCCACATCCCGCACATTATCAGCCCACTTGTATTAGCGGCCGCAAAGACCTGGGCAGAAGATGATCGCTTCTACATATTCCGAATGTTGTTCCTTGCTATTCATCTACTCATTAATAAATTTAATAATTGTAAATTCGTTCATGTTCATTTAATATGTTGATACAGCATTACCTTTATACATATATAGGTACATATATGGTATGAATTTATTTTTGTTACCATCTGGGAATCAAACATGCTCTAAGTTTCTAATCAAAAATTACAACCAAAAAATATCCCCATTTGCTCATTTGGTTTGAAATTTCCGTATTCCATTTACTTCATGGTGATTACAACAATCAGCACCAAACATCGAAAAAAATGTTCGCCTTGAAAAAAAGGCCCACTTCGTCCGATGATTTACCGATATTTTGGCAGAGGTTTCTGGGTTTTAAACCCGTTGGAAAAGAAAAGCTGGAAACCTGGAAGTATGTGGGGATTTCCATATTTTTGTGGGGCATACCAATAGCTGGATGGTTTATTTCATGGAAAATCCGACAAAATTGGATGATTTAGGTGTACCTCCATCGCCAAGGAGCTGTTGGGTACCACCACCGTCCCCAAGGGTTTGGCCTGCTTGGGAAGTGGAATACACTGGGAATATGTGGGGGTTATAAGATGATATCATGGGAATTTGTGGGATGAACAGAGCAATTTGTATCAATTTGTAATAGGAATATGTGATTTTATTGCGCTGTTCCCATCCCCACGATCATCTGATGTAACTGTTCACATGAATGGGACCAACACATCTCGGACATTCGTCTCATAGTCACGCTCGCGTGTGAGACCGGTGCGCACGCCGACGAGTGTTTCGTGAGCGTGTGGACCGTTAATGGGACCAACACATAAAAAAGAAAATCACACCCACAGGGTTTCTAGGGGAGTGATATTTAAGCATTTGGGGGGAGGTGATTATTGTTGCACCTAACTTAGGGTATAACTTCAGAAATCATCGCAGCGTTGCGGGGATATTACCAAATCGGGAACCACAACTACCATATCATCCCATATATTCCCACATATATTCCCATATATTCCCATATCATATCACAACGGGCCAAAAAAGGAAGCAAAAAAACAGCAGCGTACGTGACCACTGGATTTGGTGCTGAATGCTTGTGGTGTTCTCCATGGTTTTCCGGGAAGACAAAAAAATGCATAGTAAAAAGCAAACAAAGTTGTACAAAAATGTAGAAAGCAATGGTTTTGGGCAAAATTCCTGGGAAGCAACGCGTGCGGTTCACACATCTGAACATCCATCCTCTGCATGCAGCACTTCGAACTTGTGCACCGGCAGCTCCTGGCGAGTTGGAGGGATGAAACACCACCAGGAGATGTCATGATTTTCGATGGAAAAAAAGAGCCAGGACGTCCACGGGATATCTGTGGAAATCTTGAAGCCCAGTGGGCGGCTGGAAGTCTTGAGGACTTCACTTCACCATTTTCTCCGGATGCTCCAGTTACTTTTTGTGCCTGGTCCAGTTACTGCCGTAAAGAAAAAAGGTAAAAAAGTGTCTAACTCCGAAAAATGACTGTCCTCCCAGCCAAAAATTCCTCATGCTGACTCTGGCAGTCCCATCCATCCCCTCCATCCCCTCCAGGATGGCGTTGAAGCCCACGGCCGGGAAGGACCACCAGTTGCGAATCACCGTGGACATCTCCACGAAGTCGCCCGCAGGCATCACCTCTTTAGGACTCTGCGATGGGCAAAATCATGGTGAAAATCATGGGAAAATGACGGAAACACCGGGAAAATCATGGGAAAATGACGGAAACACCGGGAAAATCATGGGAAAATCATGGTGAAATGATGGAAACACCTGGAAAATCATGGTGAAAATGATGGGAAAATGACGGAAACACTTGGAAAATGATGGTGAAAGTGGATCACTTCTTGCAGTTGTTTCTCCGTTTTTTTCGAAAAATCAAAGAAGAAATATAAGCAAACTACCCTCTGGTGAACTAACATAGCAATTGAAAATTGCCATTTATAGTGGATTTTCCCATTAAAAATTGTGATTTTCCATTGCTATGTTAGTTCACCAGAGGGTAAGTGAAACTACGGATTTATGGCTCGCAGGGCATGTCTTGGGGCGATACAAGTTTCGTGGGCCTCGTACTGGAAAGCACCCGTGGAACCATCGCGAAATTGATATATATTTTGGTGCTGATGCAAAACGAAGCAAAAACACGGAAGGTACTGTTGTGAATTCTATTTTAGTATTTACTTCCACTTGTGGAGGACTAAAAAAAGTGACCAATGCATGGACGCCCCTGGTGGCCTTAGACCTTGGATCCCTTGGATCCCTTGGATCCCTCTACGATTCGTGGCCTATCAACAGAAAGGAAATGGAAAATCCCTGGAAAATCCACCAAAACATGGCATCCCTGGAAAATTCCTCCAGCCTTGGGAGCATCATGAATACCTCAGGCCCGGAACCAAATGGGGATAGGGAGAAACCACCCAACGAATGTTGAAAGGCCCGAAAAAATATAGGCCCTTTTGTGTCTGATATGTTGAAACTGATAAATCACGAAAGAAGTTGCGATGTTCCGATTCTTTGACCCTAGGTTTCATAGATTACCCCGTCTAAATCTTCTATGTGCTCATGGCCTGAGTCATGGCATGTTTTTTTTCTGGCAATCAGGCACAACCACATGCCTGATTTTACCGATGTTATATCTTGTCATGGCTACAAAGACCTACACAAATTATATTTACCACGTGTCTGTGAAAAATACCGTGAAAGGTAGGAATAACAAAAAACCATGAACAACCCGTAAGTTTCGAAAGCTCGAGGTCCAAGCTCAATACTAAAATAAACAGCCTATGTCAGACTATATAAGGAAGAGAAAAACCATGTTATTTCCTACAAGTACAGAGTGTGTATTGCAAAACAAGGCCCAAAACAGCCAACTATGTTTTCTCACTACCAAACCAACAAAACCCTGTCCACTGCAAAACAAACAAACAAACAAACAAATCCCGGTACTACTTCGCCCTTACAAAGCTAGCAAAACTCACAAAGAGCGATTCACAATATTACTTCATTGTCACATACACAGCACGATCTTCCCATGCCACAACGCTCAGATCGCCGCGCTACAACGCGTCCAAACACAACCCATTGACAGGGTATGCTTCCGCTTGCGCATCGAAGAATACTAAGCACACTAGGAAGCATGTGGAACATTTCAATCAAATAGAGTCATGTTATGTCATCCACGATGCTAAGTCTTGAAAAGTGATGTCATGAATCATGCAAAATGTCATGTCGTTGATTTCTTTGAATTGGCTGCCCCAATTGCCATTGCTAGTAAATGGTCATAGATTTTCATCGGGAACATCCAGCTCTCAGGGATTGCCGGAAACTCCCAGGGTAATCACCATCCATCACCATGACTTTTTCATCACCACTATCAACCAGTATTACCCTCTGGTAAATTAACATAGACCCTGGCAGTTGTCGGGGTTGGAAGATTCATTTCCATTATAAAACTAGGCTATTTTCAGGGTCCAACTGTTAATTTACCAGAGGGTAATCACCACTCTCAACCCAGGTTTTCATCAGAAATTCACCGCTGACCCAGTGGGACACACCAAAAAAGCCCGCCAAGTCGCTGGGCTTTTTTTGCGACACCGAGGCAATGCATCGGCGAGGCGACAGCGACCGCGGCCGAGATCGAGCCAGCCGCGCCAACATGGCGCCGGCGAAGAGCACTGGAGAAAAAACTGGCAGAACATGGCATAATCACTGTGGAAAAATGTATGTAAATATGGTAATTTGGGGATATAACATATATATATATATAAGTATCTACAATGATGTGATACAAATATCTATTGAATAACTGAATAACTATCATGGTCGGTGACAACCGGTACAAGCAGAAATGCCAAAAAAAAACGTGAATGAATATTGAAATGTAATTCACGAAACAATTGGGAGCAGGGCCTACACGTCGAATTCTGGCTGATGCTGTTGGTTTCCTTCATTTGAATGGTGTAAAATGTGCAAGCGGATCAGACCTGAGCCGAAGCCCACCTGGTGGACTTCCTAATGGAACTTCAGTTTACAGTACTGATTTGCTGAGCTGCTTGCGTGATTTTTTGCGAAACCCACCGCTTTCCCATGTATCGCGTCAGTTCTTGATGCACCGACTAGTCTACTAGTCTTGGTTTGTCACCTGCTTTGGTGTTGGATATTTCTTTCAGCACCTCTTTGTTGTTGAAATGGCTGAATCTGTGTATGCAGTTGTACTTTGTCTGCTGGGTGCCGCTGCAATGCCCATTTTGACAAAAAAATACCGCGCCCTCTTGATTTCAAGCCAGCCAGAGCTCAAATGGCAAAGTGTTCCCCCTTTGTGCTTCATATGCATCAACTGGCCAAAACCGGTTTTTACTGGGACGCATGGAACACGTCAGAAACACATCTATCATCATATCCCTAGATTCTAATGATAGCATATGCCCATCCTATAGCGGTGCACTAGAAACGATTCTTGGGAAAAGACTAACGCCTCTGGCAACTCTGGTGATCGCAGTGCCAGGAGGGAACACAAAAAGAACACAAAAGGGACATATCACCCGTCATTTTCCCGGGGTGTTTGGTTCTAATTGTCTATTGATTACATTTGGTTCTATGATACGATGGACATGTATCTATGCATATATCTTTGCGTATATCTATACATATCTGTGTGTGAATTCGTGTGTTGATGTATCTATCTAGTCAAATATCTGGCTAAATGAAATCATATGTCACTGTATACCCTCTGGTAATTTAACATGGCTATTGAAAATGGCTATTTATAGTGGATTTTCCCATTAAAAATGGTGATTTTCCATAGTTATGCTAGTTCACCAGAGGGTAACCTGACCCCGACTCCGAAAACCCCATGATTTCCAGGGCGTCTCCTGAAACGCGGCGCGCTATGCCGAGAGCCATCCGGAGAAGCGCCGCCCAGGCATCAAACAATGGTGATGGTCGTCCATCCCATAATGAGCCCATAATGGGAATCCTTACAATGGGCTATATATATATAAACATATCATATATATATATATAGAGAAAAATTATATGCATATGTATATGTGCTTATGTTTATGCATGTGTAATTATATATAATATATCTGTGTGTGTGTGTGTCTAGTGTCTCTATTAGTGGATTTTGCTGACCATCCCCCAAAGCCTGCCGGTACACTCGAAACATCCCTGGAATGTGGAGCATTCTGGGATGGGATGATGGGATAATGGGATGATTCTTCAACTATCCCGTACCAAGAGTATACCATCTGGTTATGACTGTTACACTGCCATGGAAAGATCCACCATTATTAAGAACGGTGTGCACCATCTATTGAATCTATTTCGATATGGGCCATCGAAAAACCATGGCGAACTGTAACAGTCATAACCAGAGGGTAGTTGAAATCACACACCATCTCGGGTACCTTTTGCTGCGGAAGTCGCCAGGCCACCAGTCATTGGTTTCTTGGCGCCAAAAAGGGGGACGTTCACAGGAAACAACAGTTTTACCCTCTGGTAATTTAACATGGCTATTGAAAATGGCTATTTATAGTGGATTTTCCCATTAAAAATGGTGATTTTCCATAGTTATGTTAAATTACCAGAGGGTACTTGTGAACTTGTAAAGGCTTCCTCTAGGTTTTCCCTTCTAAGTCTGGACAGTGTCAAGCTTGAGGACCTGATGAATGGAACATCGCAGCCTAGTCACTAAGTCACTCCCCTATGCGAGCTCATACAGCAGAGGTCCTGGGTTGTATTGGCGATGACATCTTTTTGGGAATTTGCCAAAATATTACACCAGGTCACCAAGAAGGACAAAAAACCACCAGAATACATTGAATATGAAAAAAAACACCAGAATATAAATGTCAATGAATGTCCCCAGCCATGTCATGTGGGCTTTACTTCAGCCCCATCACCACGTCGCGCTTGCGCCGCAAGCGCCACCTCGATCTGATGTTTGTAATCCGTTTCGGCCACCAGGACGCCCCCTACGAAGGCACCCAGGGTTTCAGAGAGGCCAAAGGCCTGGCGGTGGGGTTTTCCCCCTTCCGATGGGATCATTGGATAGAGGGGGTGGTGATGAAATATGATTATTATCTAGTATATATTTTAGTTTATCAACATAACTTTTTGTATGACTATAGGATCATTCCAAAAGTTATAACCCATAACTTATGATAGTTTATTCCATGATTATCTATTATTGACGATGGAATTTCATATGAAATATATACGTATATTATATATATAATGTGAGTAAAGCAATAGCAAACAATCCCCAATTTTACCACAAAATGTATAAACGATCAATATATGGGTGGTTTGTTCTTGCTTCACGGACATAGAATGGGATACACTTCCTGGACGGCTGGGAGGCTGGAACATAGCTGATATGGGAAGCATGACATGAATGATTATTCTCAATTTAAGCTGCAACCTGAAGAGTTTGGGTTTATATAGATATTGTTGGGTTCCATGTGAAATTCCATGGATATGTGGGTGATTGACCCTCCGGGTAGAAGTAACAACGCTTTATATGGAAAAACCGACCGTTTTCTGTGCATCTTAAGTTCATTTTCCGTGGATTTTTGCCGTTTTAGCCATGGATTTTCCATATCTAAACCCTATCCAAAGTGGGGGCGTTCCCTCGCCTGGGTGAGACTGGATGACAGCAGCACAGTGCCCAACGTCACAGCCAAAAAGGCCTGGGGCAAATGTGTCATATCTTAACCAGAGTTAGATATATTTTTCATAGCTATGGAAAAAATTGGCCAGAGGGTAACCTAAGATATGGTTAGTAATCATTATTTTTATACTTGTAACCTATATACAGTAGGTGTTTTGCTTTGTTGATCATTGAATAATAACCATGATTAGTAATGGTGAATAACGAGCTTGTTTCTCGTCTTAACAATCCCCAGATGACAAGGGATGATACCCTCTAGTGATTTTCACATAGCGAACTGGAAAATCGCCATGGTTAATACGGTTAATAGGTAAATCGCCTATAAATGGGCCATTGATCATAGCCATCTTACAATTTCCAGACCATATCTTCCAGTTTCTGTTGCTTTCATCCACTGACAAGAATTCGGATCCTTCTCTGGTGACTGGATGGTTGGCATATCTTTATATATCATATCATGCAATATCACATCTCATATATTTTAGCATCGTATATCAAATCAACTAAAATCATGTTAATACATATCTATGTATATATGCGTGTGCATCAATACAAATTAATGTATGAAGTCATATTGCTCCTCTAGATCACCTCTAAATCATAATCTATACATCAAATAATATCATATACGACAACATCTCATACATATATATATATATAATCTAAATATATATAGTGTAATTTCCTAAAATAGTGGTACCCCCAAATCATACATTTATAGATCGGAGTTTCCCTTCTAACCATCCAGCTATTGGGTACCCCCGGCCGATCTCTGGCCCCACCTCGGAGGAGTTGGAGCGCTTCACAAAGGCCAGCAGCGGCTGCAGCAGGAAACTCGGCGTGGCGAAGCCCGGCGAAGAAGGCGAAAGTCACGGGAATGCTCACGAATTCTAGGGGATAAATGATGATAAATGATGATAAATGATGATAAATGATGATAAATGATGATAAATGATGATAAATGATGATAACTGATGATAAATGATGATAAATGTGTAATGTAGAGTCATATTAACTCTAATGTGTTGTGTAAAATTGTGCTAAGAATGGTTTATGATGGTTTATGATGGTTATGGTTTTTAAGTATACAGCCAAAAAGATTAATTAAGGCCAAGGATATGGCATTTTGTGCCCAAGATCACAATTTTCTCGGAATAGGATGTGCTAAGAAACCATCGCTATCATGTTCACAAAAAATGTGGGGTTTACTGGTTTACTAAATAAGGGGTGTGTTTTCAATGGTGGAACATATGGCTGATATGAATTGCTTATACACGCACGTGCCCACATAAATGTATATATATATCAACAAGTGTATAGTATATACGTATGTATATATGTGTGTGTGTGGGTGTGTGCACACATATATATATATATATCATCATCATACTCTGATTGCTCTTGGTGGATTGATTCCAAATGATTTGTTTGTGTCTTGAGAGTGATAGATCTCAGGGACCATATTTTCTTATATGTGTATATTCGCCTCTATTCTATATTTACTGGATCGATATTGTCCTCCATTAATTAAACTCATTAAACTAACATAGATGCGCAGAATCACCATTTTTTAGAGGTAAATCATGGTAAATCATCGAACTGAATGAACCATCTTCATCCATTTTCCACATCTTTCCAGAGATTTCCTCGATGCTCACGATCCTCCAGGATGTCGGCATCCGGGCTGACCGCTGGCAGCAATGATGCCCAAGGCTAAGACGGCCTGAGATCACCGGAGGCTTTCCTCCAAAATGCGAAGAACTGGATGGGAACCTGAAAAGAAACCGCTTTTGGACGTGGGAAACCCCAACTTTTCACCAAAAATGAGAGTTCGACATGCCGAGTTCGGACTCCGGCCGTGCCTTTCCGAAAGCTTCAGAGAGGACGACCTGCAACGAACTTGGGACCATCCCCAATAAAAACTGTATGGCAATTCATCATGAAATACACTGCTATTAATTTTGTTACTGAAACCTAAAATCACCTGAAATCATTGACCAACAAGTAGGCAGAAACAGAGGAGGCCCAATTTCTTTTAGGATCATTGAGGCAGTCCATCCGCCCCTTGAAGCATGACACCTGCCCCTTGGTACCAATAATGACTTGACCAGCGAGATGCTGTGAGCCCCAATTTTTCTTCGGACTGGTTGGTTCCAATGTCGACCTCAACCTTTACACGAGGTCACACGCAGGATAGCTATTATTTTGCTCCTGCTGTCCTATGCAAAGCCTGGCGATTCATGCAGCAACATGTCGAGTCAATCATCGCATGCTGGTCCTGAGTTCAAACCGTGCAGTCTTGAAATCATTCTGAAATCTTCTTGGCCTCCAGCTCAGGCACTAAAATCCTCCGTGATGTTGCAAGAATTTCATCGGTTTCGGGCATTGCCCCTTCGAATCAAAGATGCAAATCCATGGGGCACTGAGGATCTTCAAATTACGGCGACCTGTTCACTGTGCGGTGTTGTGAACCCGGGCGTTGGCCGTTTGTCGCCGAGCTGATGCTGGAGGAGTGGAGCGCTGTACAAACAGAGATTTGGGTTTCGTCCACAATGCCTTGGGCCTTGGGAATGCTTCTTGAGCCGCCCGAAAAACATCAAGTGGGAATTTGCTGGTATTTCTAAAATAGTCGAAATTCTGAATGTATCTAAATGTCATTGAGCACTGTTCCTAACCGGTTGTGAACAAAACGGAAGGTCTCTGCTCTGTTTTTTTCTGTACAAAACCATGGAGGGCTCGCCCTCTGAATCCATTCAGAGTCGGAACTTCCTCATCGCCCATGGCGAAGTTTAGCCGCAGATTGCCACTGACCTCATAGGAAGCAGCGATTTCGAGGATGGCAAAGGTTTCCAAAGTGTAACTCCAAAAAAAAACGCAATCCTATTTTTTCCATCGCCCTCTTCGAGAGTTTAGTGCAAGCATATTTGGGGCACACAATTTTTCAAACAAATGTGACATGGATATGGATGGATCAGTGACCTGCGAATATGGGCTAAATCCCCGGGGGGGAACTGTTTTCACAATGGAGCTCCAACCCCCAAAAATGGACGGTTTGATACTAACAGCAGCAGCGGCAGCAGCAGCAGCAGCAGCAACAGCAACAAGAACAACAACAACAACAACGACGACAACAATAACAAGAACAACAACGCCGCCGACAACAACAACAAGAAGAAGAAGAACAACAACAACAACAACGCCGCCGACAACGCCGACAACAACAACAAGAAGAACAAGAACAACAAGAACAAGAACAATAACTAACAACGCCTCCGACAACAACAACAAGAAGAAGAAGAAGAACAACAACGCCGCCGACAACAACAACAACAAGAAGAAGAACAACAACGCCACCGACAACAACAACAACAATAACAAGAAAAACAACAACAAGCAGAAGAAGAACAACAACGCCGCCGACAACAACAGCAACAACAACATCAACAACAATAAAAAGAACAAGAATAACAACAACGCCGCCGCCTACAACAACGACAACAACAACAACAATAACAACAACAAGAACAAGAACAAGAACCACCGCAACAACCGCAAACAAAACGCAACAACCAGCAGAATTATGATGATGAGAAGCACTTTTTGTGGGACCATTCCCTAGTTTGACTCATACAATTGGTTTTCCAATTTCTTCCCATGAGTGTTCATTAAAATCGCTAAAACGTGCAGGAAACCCTCCGTATTGCAAAAACATATAGGGCAAAGACAGAGTCAGTCACCCGAGTCAGTGGCCCCAAACGTCCGAGTCAGGAACCCCATAGGACAAAGTCAGTCACCGGTGAACACTAGCACAGGATGCAGGGAAACCAGGAAGAGGAGACAGAGAGTCAGCAACCGAGAGTCAGTCACCCCT
>Ga0126342_10002823_pt1 | contig 27797 bp, 27 predicted proteins | sample Cyp1metagenome_FD_92528 | JGI IMG/M metagenome (GOLD analysis project Ga0126342, IMG submission 92528) | Coral microbial communities from Lord Howe Island, Old Settlement Bay, Australia - Cyphastrea 1 metagenome | ecosystem: Host-associated > Invertebrates > Cnidaria > Coral ... | reverse complement strand
TTTATAAAACCAGGGTGAATTGCATGCTGAAACTGTTTTACTCTGGGTAGCCCCAGCACGACGAAGCACATGCTCTGTCCGCATTTGAGCATCCAAATTGTCCTGCCAGAGCTGCATGCAGCTTACATAGAGGTATCTGGATGTATCTGGCTAAACCTTCCATGAAGCATCCAGCAGGTGAATTGAGGCACCGAGCCGACCCCGTGCCTGTGTGCGACGTGCGTAGGGGATAGGATCTGGATGATCCTTTTCCATGAAGGTACCACTCAGGACCTCGGAATCACGTAGGAATCACAGGGGTCAAAGTTGGCCCATTGGGATGATTTCGGGCCAAAATTTGACCCATACCATCCCATACCCGTTTTGAAGGGTGTGTGTGTGTAAATATATAATATATATATATATGTATATATATTATTATATAAATTATATATTATATATTATATTGTATTATATTATATTATATTATATTGTATTATATTATATTATATTATATTGCATTATATTATATTATATTGTATTATACTATATTATTTTATATTATATTGCATTATATTATATTATATTGTATTATATTATATTATATTATATTGTATTATATTATATTATATTGTATTATATTATATTATATTATATTGCATTATATTATATTATATTGTATTATATTAGATTAGATTATAGTATATTATATTATTAATTATATTATATTATATTATATTATATTATATCATTTTATTTTATTTTCTATTATATTGTATTGTATTATATTATATCATATTACATATTATATTATATTGTATCATATTATGTTGTATTGTATTATATTATATCATATATAAGCTGGAGGTGCCAGCACGGTTTCGTGGTCCTTCTTCAAAAAAAAACGATGAAATAAGACTAAAGCAAAGGGGCGCAGAAGTTGAGAAGTTGAGAATTAAAAGTTATTGAGTTATATCATTCTCTGCCTGCAGCATCATGATGCCATGTGGTGGATCAAGAGGAAACAGCTCATGCTACAGGCATGCAATCCAATTAGCCACTAATTAGCCCAAACAACACCTGTCTTTCCAGCTACCAAAAACACCAATGGTACAAGGCCTCTCGGCATCCCACAGGCCAACCATCCATGCCGTCCAAGTCAACACTCTCATCTGGAGCGCGGACATACTACAACATAGACATACTGTGACATACTGTAATACTCAACAGACTCAACAAATGTCATCCAACTGTCTTCCAAAACTATCTTCCAAAACTATCCAAACCGTCGCAAGTCTGGAAGACCTGGGAGTTTGACCAGGAGAATTGGAGAATGCTTTTGATGCTTGGAAATGGTCGGGCACAGGGCACAGGCTAGTTGCAATACAAATGCTCTCTTCAGAAGTTTTGGGCTTTGCCAATGCATTGCAACAAATGAGCCAGCAAACCCAGACTTGTCAACTTCTCGTGAAGAATTCCAACCTGGGAAAGGCATAGCAGGAAAGAAATGAAATTGTAGTAAAGAGTCTGTTCGGAACTTTTGATAAAGTTATAGCTTCTGGGAGTTCCCTTTTCACTATGTTCTTGTGCGAGTACATGTTCAAAAGCGAAAAGAAAGAAACGAAGCTGAAAAGGACCCTTGAAGAAGCAGAGCTAAGACTGGCATCATTTGGTTTGGTCAAATTTTGGAAAATCCAAAAAAGGATGTTTAAAATTTAATATTGTCAATCCTCAAAATCACCAAAATCTGTGGTTTCGGTCTGAAATTTTGAGCCAAAGAGACCTTTTTTGTCGCTCGAGTCTTCACCATCTTCTTCCAGGGCTCCGCCTCGATGAAATGTGGAACTGCGGAACTGTTTAAAAATAGGAAGCTTAGCCGCTTACCCCCAAGTTATGGCAACTTTCATGGGGAAAATATGGGACAGCAATGAATAAATATGAATAAAATATGAACAATAACTGATGATTAACCAGTGGGTTTCCGGGTTTGCCAGGTCGATCGATCCCAACTTCCAAGAACTTCACAGATCCTCTTGGCAGCTGCACCTGTCGCCACTTCAGAAGGGCCGCATATTCTTTTCCGATCTGCGCAGTGGCATGGAGTGCGCAAGCTCTGCCGCTTGAAAGATATTAAATATCATATCGAAATGTCTCAAACATTGATTGACTTCCACTTTGTTGTTCAAATTGAAATCTTCTCGTGACATTCTTGCGTTTTGAACGGAAGCTGTGGTGTTGCATGGTCTGGGGCAACACAACCAGATTCGGGTTCAGGCTTGGGTATGCGTGTACACCAAGAAGCCCCACGGTGGCTTTCACTTCTGTCTCCATTGTGCTGTCTTTGGTCTCCAAATCTGGATCCAGGAAATCGTCCTGCAACACTAAAATCAATGACACCCAATTTTTGCTCGTACTAGATGGGAAAATCATGATAATCATGGAAAAACCTGCGCAAGACTGCAATCATATTTACATCGTTCAGCTTCTTTCAGCCTCCTCCAGCCCCTTGATTCTTGATTTCAATGGACCCAAGGAATGGACTCCGTGAGACCCCGCGGAACCCCGTGGGCGGGGTAAACTGCTCTTCCCGTAGTTCCTCAGGCGGTGGCTCTTCGTGGATGCCCTGCAATGGCAGGTCCGAATCGACTCCAAGGAATGGGAACAAATGAAATCATAGTAAGATATAATAAGTAGATCACATCTGAATCTATACTTCTATCTTCTTTTTTCTATATTCATTCAGTTATAAAGTATACATTTATTTTGTAAGTCTCAGTAGATCGGTGACAAATTGAGTCAACATCTCCATTTGTGCACTGTCCAGAAGTGGAAATTGTCTCTTGATTCATGGAAAGAGCGGAGAGTTCAATCTACCTTGAGAGCGTAGAAGAGAAATCAGAAGCCGATCGAACAGCCATACATATATAATTTATATAATTGCATAGCAATGTAATGTCAAGGAGCCTGACTAAAATCGGAAGGAAAAGGCCGTTTATTGGACACTTACAGCAATCCCAGTTGTATCACCGTGACCTTCCGTGAGACAACACTGTGATCATGTTCACGGCATGTTTTACAGAAGAAATCTCACAAAACAAATCATAAAGCAGGGTGAATTCGCCTCGCATACACGGGATCCCACGATGTCCCACGGGTGCAACACACGAAGCAACCCTTGTGCCTCAGGAGGCTGTCCATCGAACTCGTCTGAAGGACAAACCACGCAGAAGTTGCAGCCACGACGAAGGAGTCCGATGCCATAGACACTGCGGCGACAGGACTTTTCTTTGCAAATTTTGCAAATACCAACCACTGGATAGACTTAATTGACTTCACAAGAACTGTTGGAATGCATTTCTCATCAGGTAGCTTTTGCAGTTGATAAATGCCGTCTATGGTTGACATAATAAAGTGCCAGAAAAAAGGCAAGTAATTATAGTGCCATGAACTGAGTTGCTCGAACAGGTTTAAGACAGGAATAGAAATGAATAGAAATGGACAGATTCTGGACAAAAATAAATGAGTTGTTTAAACATGTTCAAACGTCATTGGGACATTTGGGACAAACTGCGGGAGAGATGCCGAGTCTAGGCACGCCTTGGATCCAACAAGCTCCGTCGGAAGGACGCCACGCCGCGAAGATCGCCCCAGCATGGGCTGATCCTGGTCCCAGGCCGTCCCAGGATGCTCTGGTCACGGCCCACTGCAGGTCACCAACTTGATTTAGTCCTGAAACACGATGAAAACATCATGAAACCAGGTAGATGATGGTAGATGATGGTAGATGGCAGTACTGCAGTGGGTACTATAGTACTAATTACATCGATGAAAACATCATGAAACCAGGTAGATGATGGTAGATGATGGTAGATGGCAGTACTGCAGTGGGTACTATAGTACTAATTACATCTAAATATACTCTAATTATATAATTATATCTGATTATATCTAATTACATCTAATGACATCTAATTACATCTAATGACATCTAATGACATCTAATTACATCTATCTAATTACATCTCATTACATCTAATGACATCTAATTACATCTATCTAATTACATCTCATTACATCTAATTAATTACGGTAGCACAGTGCAATCTTGACTACCGTAGCATTCTGAAGCATCCCAAAATCACCCACGGTGTCCTTGATCGTCCTCCTGTGGATAGGCCGTTCCACCATTTGTTCATGGTAAACTTGAAGCCCTCTCCTCGTCCCGACGCACAGCCCAAGCGGCGCAATTTTGTTTGGGCTCGATAGGGAGGAATACCAAATGCTTTGCGGACAAATGATACAAATGGAGTCTGGAGATGTCTGGAGTAATTATTTCAGAATTTTCAGAGCTAGGTAGCCAAAAATGCTCGTCTCCCAACATGACACCAAATCCAAACCCAATGGTTTGCATGTTGCATCATGTTGCATCATGTTGCATCATGTTGCCATGTCCCTTCGACACTCCTGCGTAGCGCCGAACACCTGGGGGTCTCGGTAAAGCCGCCGGAGGGCCTCAGTAAGCTGCGAGGTCAGCTGTGTCACCGTGAGTCACCCGTGGGCACCTGGGTGGGCACCGGACCATCCGGCACCGGGACCTTGCGAATACCCAGGAGCCGTTCTTCTCTGCTCCTGGCACATCTGAAACAGCGACAAGTAGTGGGTGTAGTGGGCAAAGGATGTACTCAATGGCAGCTGTGCTGATACATCTGATACGATGCCAAAGGATTGGACTGAAACTAGAAAATGGATTTGGAGATATCTTTCTTCACCAACAGAATGTCAAAATCTGAATTGCGTCCACTTCTTGTTTTTCCTGCTGGGCAATATTCCGCCAGGGAGAGGCAAGCGCAGGAGTCTCGAAAATCGTGGCGCAAACAGCAGATCTAGATGTAACACGCGACTAACACCCTCGGCATAGGTGGCATCTGCCACATCAACGACTTCAAAGCCTTGTGACGCCATGAAGGCAATGAGTTCCGAGAAGCGCGGTGCGCCTTCGTTGTACGGTAAGACAGGGGCCTCCAAGAGAACCAGCTTTGCCTGTGACAAAGTCCTCAAACCACCAAGCAGCACAGCAATTTCTGCACCCTGCACGTCTGCTTTGAGAAGATCGCAGCAACCATCTTGCAATTGGTCTACAAAGTGAGCGGCGACGACATCATCGAGAGCTTGGGTTCGAAGCAGCAGAGTCTCTGCAAATCGTGGATCTATATACAAGTCACTCCTCTCGCGGAACATGGATGCACCAGTTGTAAGTGGATACCTTGTACTGTGAAAGGGCACTGACTCATTTCCTTTGGCTGCTAGCATTGCTATGACAAAGGGCTGACCAACAGCTTTCAACTCTGCCTGGTGCTTTGGATTTGCCTCAATCATCAGAAACTGAGCTGAAGGAAAAAGCTGCAGCGCATCTATGGTCCAATTCCCCACATGCGCACCGATGTCCAATACATGCCGTGGTTCAAAGCCCAATCGTTCCTTGAAGAAACGAAGGCGGTCGATCCCTCCGCCTGTCCAACCAAAGACGTCTGCAGGGTCTGCAGGGTCAGGACCGTGGACATCGTGGCTCTCGCAATCGCCAGCCATCAATATCAGCAGAGCAATCCACATGGCGATGCATCCCAGATGCCATGAAGTTTCAGTCCCTGGTCCCTGTAACAAAACCACATACAGCATCATGTGGCATGTGTATGATGTGTATGTCTACATCAGTACGATTTAAACCCCTGAAGTTCTGAGCTGCACAGAGAAGGCACAGTCCAAAGCCTTCTCTTGGCGAAAGAATACTACAGAAATCAATCAGAAATCATACTTGACAAAAGCTACAAACAACATGCAAACACCACCGCGAAAGACCGGCACTGCCCGGCAAACTGAAAGAATCGAGGCATAGCACAGCTGCGACACAGCCCGTTCCTGGTGACGTTCAGGTCTCCGATGTCTTCAATTTCCTGGGTCTCCTGGGTCTCCTGGGTCTCCTCGGTTCGGGGTGCCTCGGCGGAGAAGAAGAACATGGAAGAACCAGGAGCCTCGTGGGATTTCCCTCGTGGATTACCACAAATCACGTCAAGCACACGTATGTCACAATTTAATGAGTACCCTGTAGCTCCTTTACTTTCCACCGGATCTTGATGCTTGTGGGTTGTTCTGCGGTCATTGATTTTTTCAACCCACTAGATAAGGGCCCTTTCTGCTCACTTTGCACTAGCATGCTTTCAGCTTTGAAAGACACCATTTCAGCAGACTGGAGCGTTAGGGGAAACAGCAGCGCCCAAAGAGGACCCCAAGTATTAATTGATGAACAAAAAATCTTATAGATGCATCAAATTCAGTTCGACCAGGCTTCCATCATTCTTCACAGTAAAAACCGTAGATGCGCATGGAACAGTCATGGAACATCATGAAACAACAGAGACGCACGATCAACGGCTCAACGATGCTTCACGCTTCCTCGCCTTGCGCTCAGACGTTCCTGACCCGATCGCCAAAACTCCAGGGCTGACACAGATTTCGTCATTTCGTCAGCCATCACTTGTTCGACTTTTTTTTGCAACACGGTTTCATACTTTTTCGATAGCGCATCTTCAAGCCTATGATGTTTGTTGGGTAAGTTCATGGCCAACTGGAGCAAGTGAATGAAGCGGGCGCCCATGAGTTCCTGTCTGTCCTTCATCTGTCAGGCGAAAAAGGGGCAAGTAGGGCTCCAAGGACACCTAGCTTTGGGCTTCGGATTCTCAGGCTTCAAATCAGGCTTCAAATGAAACTCGGAATGAGTATCTTTCTGCGGTGGCTCATGTCCAAGGCTTCCTACTTTGAAGGCACATCCTGGATTCCTAGATCATATTGCATTACATCTCACTGCAGGTGTGGTCGTTTGAGGATGTCTGAGGGGTCACTTTGAACCCTCGTTCCCACATCCGCAAGCTACAGCACCCACTGGACAGGCACCTCCCCCTTTACTGGCAAACTCACGTCCGTCTGGCCAGTTAAGACTTGCGGACCTGGCAGCATTTCGTCTGCACCAACATGGACAAACCCTGAAAGAAATTGGAGTAAGAGCAATCCCCGAGATAATTTTCACGGTGCATATGCTACTTGTTCTTTCCGAAAAGCACAAATGAATACAAATGAATACAAATGAATACAAATGAAATCAAATGAATACAAATGACTCATAAGCATTTTCCACCAGTTCCACACTTCCCCTGGAAATTCACAGAAACTCACCACAGTTCTTTTGGCATCCCACACCTCCATCTGAAGTGGCTGTAAACGGTAGGCCGTAAAAGAGCTGTCTGGCAGCATCGACTGCTGCAGGAACCTGAAAAATGCTGGCCAAATGTTGTGCTCTGGTCCCATAGAATTTCATAGCGACTCAACGATTTCAGGAAGTTCCCCAACTGTGCAGGGGCTACTCGGTACCAATCATATCTAATCATATCTAATCCCATTCATGGCGAGAGTTAGGAAACCTTGGACACAAAAATGTGGCAGTTGAGCGTGGAATCTTGTGTTGATGGGAGACATGGGATCTTAGGATCTTATATTCTCAGGTCACAAAATTAATCAAAATTGAGGGTAAAGTTTTTAAAGCCTTGGTCATGTTGCATTCCAACAGCAACCAAGTTTGGAGACGGTCAAAGCGAAAATTCAGCCCTGCACGTGTGTGACAATCGCCAGTCGACAACCTTCTCCTCGGTGACACGGTCCAGGAAACCCATCCGCATGCGCGCAAGCTCTGTAGCTCTGCACGGAAAGATACAGAAAGCATCTGAAAGCCCTGTCCTACGATGTGTAAACAAGTTCCACATAGTTCCACATAGTTCCACATAGTTGCAGTGTCAAGAAAAATGACATCAAATAATCTTGGGCCAGCTCCGCTGTGATGGATGGAAATGGCTACAAAATGCTACAAAGCTATGGCAAGACCTGCTCGATCCTCGATCTGATTAATCTGAGATCCGGACGCTCCACGAATTGCTCGATGGCAGCAGCCAATCCTTGATGATCCTCCGTGGCCTCTGAGCAAAACTCGCAAAACCAATGGAAGCCATACAGCGTGTGGTCTACCAAGCGATCATCACTGTGGTGATCTGTGGTGATCTGTGGTGCCTTTCTCAGAAACAAAACCGGTACAAGATGGTACAAGCCGGCCCACTGTGCCCACTTGCAGAGAATTCGGGGTGACATGTGCCGAGGAATCCCACGAACCCGGAGCCTTGCACAGTGGTCGATCTGAGCGCTTCTGAATGGCCTGTCCGAGGTCACAGGGGGAGCCAGGGACTGGTCAGACCTCTAAATCCATCTAAATCCTCTAACAAGAAGTCACTCGAAAATCAAAGTTCTTAGTCACTCGAAGAGTCACTCGAAGAGTCATCGTCTTCAAATTAGCTGCAAGACTTTGGCACTTTGTGGTGAAACTGATCGGAACCGGCCGCAGAATCTGACAAACTTCAGTGTTGCAAAGCTCAGAAGAAACGCTGCAAATGCTGTGAAGTTCTGAAATTAGGCTTGCCACATGCCAATGGCCATTACAGTAGATGCCACTAGATGCCACTAGAGTAGAATCTGAATCAATTTCACAAGACCGCAACTCTTACGGCCTGGATAAACAGATCCGCCATGCCCTGGCAGAGGCCACAGAAGCCAAGTGAAGTATGATGAAGACCTGTCATACACCTCGTCACCTCATCTGTAAATTAATGTAATGATTAATGATTCATGATAGTACATGTAATGTATATAATGATGTTGTGATTGGTGTGACTCTGCAGGTCCTTTCAGCCTACACATTTATATTGATGGTGATTGATGATGTTTATAGCTCAACAATGACAGGACAAGTCAGTCAATTGGAGACTGTCGTCTTCCCGAAATGTCAAGAGTTTAAAGTTTAAAGCCTGACCCACAGAAACAAACCATAAATCAAACTAGAGTGGCTTGTGATATCTGGTGGGCTGTCTAGAAGCCTGAGATCTTCTCCTTGGAAATTCCTTTGGCTGCCTGATTGGTAATCTTGGTACGTGCTTTGGTACGTGCTTTGGTACCTCTTGGATCGTCGCACTCGAAATTGACCCTGGAGGCTCCGTATGGCTCCGTATGGTTCAGTATGGCTCGGTGCTCCTGCAAGAAGGAGTCAATTTCGAATCGTCCAAGGCCTGGGTTGACAAGTGCTCACAGCGCAGGCGCCACACTATCGAAGAAATGCAGGTGACGCTCGCATGATTTTAGCAAAGCGATTGATGCGATTGATAGATTTCAATATATAATTTCAATTTGTTTCAATGAAGAGCAAAGTAGCTACAAACGGAAAGCAATTGAAAGCTTCTTTGTGTCAAAAACACTAATGCCCAGCACACATGCCATGCCAAGTGTCGACAAATCCAACGGTAGAAATTGAGGACCTGCCGACGTGGCAATTAGCAGACCCGTTCAACATGTGAGCTCTTTTTTGGACTTAGCCCCATGAAGTTGTTTTCAGAGTTCTTTGAGTATCAAGTCCTGCAATTGATCAGCCAAGCCAAACTGTATCAAATGGTCTCTTCCAATATGACACCTGAGATTGAAATCAGATTGGACCCTTGGCCTCGAGAGCCAAGAGCAATTCACAGGTCCGAGCGACACCACCTTCCTGCGAGGCAACACATTTGACAAATTTTGACATACACCCACAATCCGTGGGATCCCCTCGAGAATCTCGAGACAGCGCATCAGCTGCGCGGCGCAAAGGAAAATGACATCTGGCGATTTCCACAGGGCTCGAGGCCCAGTTTCAAAACGTTTCAAGCCGTTAAAGTTGTTTCTTTCGGCAGCCAATGTCATCTTGCACAGTTCAGCGAGGCTCATGGGGTAGCAGCAGGATGAACTCAACGATGCAAGTGCACACAAGACTGCAAAACGAGGATATCGGCAAGCCCTTTTCGCCTTTGCGCTACAGTATCACTGTTTGATACTGTTGGATTCTTGTGGTGAATAGTGAATCATTTCTTCTGTGCTTTACCACATTTTGCCCAAGCCAGTCTTTGCAGGTGCTTGAGCGCTGAAATGATTCATTAATTAAATAATTAGTTAACTTGAGAGGCGGCCCAAACATTCAAGATTCAAAAGGTTCAAACCTTCTGATTCTGTGTTGTCAAAAGATGTCAAAAGCCTCATCAATTATAATACCTCCGGGGAGCCTCGTGAGCGCAGCCAGTAAAGAAAACCTTGAGCTTCACAGTTTGGAAGGGCTGCAAAGGTCCAAGTTTCTTGGATGCCGGACCCTTAAACCTGGGTGCCAGCAAGACCTTCCCCAGCAATGGAACGGTGGAGTAAAAACCATCCAAGCCACTCACTTCTTGTGACCCATTGCTCTGAGCCAATCGAAGGGCTCTGAAGACTTTGATGGCTGATGGTATCAATTCAGAGACAGCGGGCAATCCATGGATTACATTTGGGGAAGGATTGCTGAGGAGAAGCGAAGCTACCCGTTTCCTGCTCTGCCAAGCAATGGGATAGACACCTTTCGCCTCCAACTTTGCCACCGTCCTGTTCTCCATCTTGACCTTTGGACTTCCCTGGGCTTCCCGCAATATGCGCAAGAGCACACCAGTGGGAGTAAGACTGCCATTGGCATAGACGGCTCCCATTCCAGATTCAGGTTCTGGCCCAAATTGACAATGGTAGTTATCGCAGGCAGTGCATCCTTGCAGCATACCCAAGGGACAACTACAGCTGGAATCCCACTCGCCAGTTGGTCCATACGTGCCGTTGTTGTCCCAAAGGATATCTTGAGGACCACAACCACAGTGGGGCCCACTTCCACTATATGCGGGCATGGGTTCCGGTGGTGCCTCTTGTTGGATCAAGCTCATAGAGCAGCTGCTGCAGTTTGAAGCTGGCTCCAACACCTGCGCGACAGAAATTCACGTGAAATTGATGCGAAACCCTTTCCTGGACGGATTTGTTTGATATAGTTGAAGTGATCTGGAGGCGAGAAATGTGAAAAGCATGGAAAAGCCACGTTTGATACCAGTCCAACCCAAGCAGCACTAAGCAGCACTGCGTCCGTCCAACCCCAAATTTTGAAAAACGAGCTCAAACTTCTGTAGCTATTTTTAGATTTTTTCGGCCTTGGCAGAGCACCCCAATGGAAAGCTGTAAGGATTCAGAGCTTCGAAAGCACCCGAAACGGCCTGGTACAGAAAGGCCGCGTGCAGCCTGGGCTCCTTGACCCAAAAGGCCATCTTCGCTGCATTGTCTGCAGCACCCGCCAGCGAACCCACGTAAGCGCTCTGGTTTCCGAGCACAAAAGGTGAGTTGTATTCTGTGATGGCTAAGGGCAAGTCCCCAAAGCCTCCTACAGATTCAATCACTTGCAAGAAGCTCTGGTAAGCTGTTGGGAGCGAAGCCATATCGGTGCTTTGACCTTGTCCTTGACCATAGTAATGAAAGCTGAAGAAATCTAGGGGTGCGCCCTGTGCTTTCACGTTCTCAAGGAAGTGTTTGATCCATGTCATACCGAGACTGGTGGGGCTGATGTCTCCACATGGAAAAAAACTCTCTGAAAAACCACTGGCAGGACCGCCAACGCGAATGCCTGGGTACTGTAGCTTGATCAGCTTAGCAGTACTGACATAGAAGTCATACATCATCTGAGGAGTGCCATCCCAATAGCGGCTACTCCAGGTGAAAGGGCGACCGTAACACCAATTCCGCTAGCTGTGGGTTCGTTTCCGCTAGCGCTGCAACCACCGAAGCCGTAAGGCATACAGATCCTGAGTTTCAGCATCTCAGCAAATCATCAAACCAAAAAAAAACAGAATAGACATGAATATACTAATATACTCACAGAATGCAATCTGGTTCGAATGGATAGAGTGCAATGGAGTACCCAACAAATAGGACAAATGTTCTTCATTTCTCTCATGTCGACATAAAAGAAACTGTTATCTAGAAATCTTACACAAAGAGTCGATACTGGATACTCTGAACAGTCAATCTCTTGGGCGGTAGCCCCATGGACAAGGTTGCACCTGTTTGTTTAGAAACATATCCTGCATGTTTCAAGAAGAATAGAGATTCCATGAGATTCCTCTGGCCCTTACAGATGTTACATCATGTTACATCTCCTGGCAGCCTTGGCAAGGATCAATGTGTTCCATTCGTTGGTCAGTTCAACACCGGCAAAGGCTCCAGGCCACTTGGAGGCTTCCAGTGCGCCATGGCGATTGTAGCGCTCCACGATCTTCATCACCAACTGTGGACCTCAGCCGCGCCAGATCTGTCGAGGTTTTCACTACAAAAATACTGAGACATACTGAGACCTAAAAAGAGATGTGTAATTTTAACAGTTTTAACATATGTTAACATGCATTTTCACTGGTGTCCTGCAAAAACAATTCTCGGCAGTCGGTTTCCCAATACCAGGATGAGGGGGAAAGCTCTTCCACTGACCACTCATGAAATTCAAAAGTGGTGTCTTTGAGGCAAGAGGCAACAAATTCTCCCAGAAGAACATGCAGTACCACTTTGGGGGAAGTGGACCTGTGCAGGACGTTAGAATATTTACGTACACAATAATATAGCGACATATAGCGACTCTGGCACTGGCTCCAAAATGACTCGTGGTATGGTGCCAGTCGCGAATGAAATCAAGTCGCTGGCTCTAAGTAAGGGAACGGTGAACCCAACAGAAACATACAGAAACTCTCGAGTTCGAACATGTTGCAATGAAACGGGGTGTCAATATGTGCCAATGCCTCCAGGGCGCCAATTGCATTTATCACAGGTGAAATGGCTGGCCACGGCTCGCAAATATCATAGGCTTTCGGTGGAATCACATAAGTCACATTGCCTGTGGTCCAGTTGACATAGGCCTGGCCACTAATCCTTGTGGAGGTCCAAGTGTTGACTCCCAGTTTCAGAAACGGAGCAAATCCTCCAGCAATCATAGCATGGAAGAATCGATCCGACGCATTCCAGCGCCAGTTGGACTCGTTGTTGGGGTCTGGCAGCTGATCCAAAGATGCCACTGGAAACATACAGCGAAGGTCAAAGGCCACACCGGCCTCATCGGGACGAATGCTGTTGATCTGAAGTTTTTGGAAGATTTTCGACATCTTCTTGGTGCCCAGAGGATTGGAGTTCAAAGGTTGATACACCCCGTAAGGCTCTGGTCCATCATTGCCACTAATCAATGCAGGCCGAATGTGCCCGTGACATTCCTCTCTTTCCGTCCTGCGCCCACCGCGCCCGCGCCAATTCTGGCGACCAATGATGGATCCATTGCCCCCTAGACTGCCAGCTGATGGTGTCCGCTGCAAGAAACAACTCGCCTCTTCCCGGATGCACTCAGAGGGAGTGTCAGAGCAGGTCACGCCAGCCAACAACCAAAGGCCCAACAGTGTGACAAAAACACCCATCATGGCACAAACTGCCGCGAACTCCGCGAACTACCTTTTGTCAGTTCAAAAGTCAAGGATATCAAGCATTTTCATGCATTTTCAAGATTCACAACCAAGCGCTTGTCTCGATTCGGTCAAAATCTTCGACCAGTTCTGGACCCAATAGACATGAGTGATCCCTACCTGGTGCTTTACATCTGTAGGTCCAGTGCGCCGACTGCTAGTCATCAAATTGATTCGAACTGATGATGCACATTGACATCCAAATCCCACCCCTGTGTATAACATTGTATACCAGTAGTACCCGCACGAGGCGGGGCAGAAGTTGCCTTAGGGATATACTATAAAACCTTTGTCATCTATAGAACTTGCATGTGCCGTGCGCCAGCCAGGCACATGCGCACGTGCTTTGCGCGAAGCTATTGCACGGTTGTTGTCCAAGAACATGACCTGCGCACGGCCCCGGCGCAATGCAACGCCAAGCAAACACTGTCTTCACACTGCACACTGCAATCTGCACACCCCGCACTTCACACTTCACACTTGCACTTCACATTCCACACTTCATCTCATCTCACCTGAGCTCTTCTCACCTCATCTGAGCTCTTTTCATCTCCTTTCATCTCTTCTCATATGTCAGCTAAGTTCTACTTACCTATTTTCAGTTCATCGGAGCACAGCTCAACCTTTCTCATCTCACCGAAGCTAGTCTCAACTCATCTCGTCTCTTCTGCACATCAGAAACCTTGCGACACAGATGCATTTACACAGAACAGTCTTCACAAGAAACTTTGTAGCACAAAGCTTGCACAAAGTACTTCCCAGTACTACTTTGTACTACAAAGTTGCACAGAGCACGTCCCAGTACGACTTTGCACTACAAAGCTTGCACAAAGCACTTCTTTGTACCACAAAGTACTACAAAGCTTGCACAAAGCACTTCCCAGTACTACTTTGTACTACAAAGCTTGCACAGAGCACGTCCCAGTACTACTTTGTACTACAAAGCTTGCACAAAGTACTTCCCAGTACTACTTTGCACTACAAAGCTTGCACAAAGAACTTCCCAGTATGACTTTGTACTACAAAGCTTGCACAGAGCACGTCCCAGTACTACTTTGTACTACAAAGCTTGCACAGAGCACGTCACAGTACTACTTTGTACTACAAAGCTTGCACAAAGTACTTCCCAGTACTACTTTGTACTAATACTACAAAGCTTGCACAAAGAACTTCCCATTATGACTTTGTACTACAAAGCTTGCACAGAGCACGTCCCAGTACTACTTTGTACTACAAAGCTTGCACAGAGCACGTCACAGTATTACTGTGTACTACAAAGCTTGCACAAAGTACTTCCCAGTACTACTTTGTACTACAAAGCACGTCCTCTGTAGCGCTTTCACATAGAAGCTTTGATACACACAGCAAACTTTTACACAGAGAAGCTTTTACACAAAGAATTGTTTACACAGAGAAGCTTTCTTATTGTCTTATTCATAATGAAAGCAGAAATTGCAGCTCCAAAGCCGGATCCCGGCGCCAAATCAAAAAAACACGACTTTTGAAAAGGAATTTTGAAAGGAAAATCACCAGCGCCAAAATTGAGAAAATCTGCTGACAAATTACTATCGCGGCCTTGATGCAGCCATTCCAATACGATTGACGAGGTCCAGCTGCAAAACAGAATAGTATACGCAAGCAGCCGCGGCAATATAAGTCGTTGCAGAACATAGAGGAGGAACCGATCCGACGATGAAACGAGCGCCACCGCAACCGCCGCACACACGAGGTACCTTTCATCGCCGGCTGCAGCCACCTTACACGGAAAAAAACACGGTTTCGTGCTCCAGCTTCCTCCCCAAAACAAACCCCATGCAACATTCATGCACCCATTACAATGCGTTTTGCAGCATCGCGTGGCAAACACGCATCTCTCTACGCACATGGCAACAAAACGTGACACCAATCATGCAGCCATTCCACTGCGATCTGCAACCACCGCTTCCAAAACACCCTAAAACACGCACAAACGAACAATCACCCGTTCTAGAAATTTCTAGAACACACAGGAAGAACCGATTTGACGATGAAACGAGTGCAGCCGCACCCGCCGCACACATGTGAGGTACCTTTCATCGCCGGCTGCAGCCACCTTACGCGGAAAAAAAAACACGGTTTCGTGCTCCGGCTTCCTCCCCAAAACAAACCCCATGCAACATTCATGCACCCATTACAATGCGTTTTGCATTATCACGTGGCAAACACGCATCTTTCTACGCATATGGCAACAAAACGTGACACCAATCATGCAGCCATTCCACTGCGATCTGCAACCACAACTTCCAAAACATCCTACAGCTACGCACACACGAACAACCACTCGCTGCAGAACACACAGGAAGAACCGATTTGACGATGAAACGAATGCAGCCGCACCCGCCGCACACATGTGAGGTACCTTTCATCGCCGGCTGCAGCCACTATACACAGAAAAACACACGGTTTTGCGCTCCAGCTTCCTCCCCAAAACAAACCCCGTGCAACATTCATGCAGCCATGACAATGCGTTTTGCAACCTGAGATTCAACAAGCGCATACGCAAACATGGACAAGCACTCGCTGCAGAACTTTGAGGAGGAACCGATTACGCCCGAAACGATCGCAGCCGTACCCCCCTCACACAGGAGGTACCTTTCATCGCCGGCTGCAGCCACTATACACGGAAAACGCAAGGTTTCGTGCTCTGGCTTCCTCCCCAGACAAAGCCCATGCAACATTCATGCAGCCAGTACAATGCGTTTTGCGGCTTCACGTGGCAAACACGCATCTCTCTACGCACATGGCCACAGAACATGGCAACAATCATATAGCCCTTACACTGCGATCTGCAACGAGAGATTCAACAAGCGCATAGAACTATGCACACATGAACAAGCACTAATTGCAGAACACAGAGGAGGAAGCGATTACGCTCGAAACGATCCAAACCGCAACCGCCGCACACACGAGGTACCTTTCATCGCCGGCTGCAGCCACTGTACACGGAAAAAAAACACGGTTTCGTGCTCCGGCTTCCTCCCCAAAACAAAGCCCATGCAACATTCATGTAGCCATCACAATGCGTTTTGCAGCAACACTTACACATCCATGCAGCCATTACAATGCGTTTTGCAGCTTCACGTAACTAACCCGCACTACACTGCGATCTGCAACCACAGATTCAAGAAGAGAATAGCACTACGCACACATGAACAGCCACTCATTGCAGAACACGGAGGAGGACCAATTCGCGTACTGTTGTGGGATATAAAGTTTCACACCACCCTTCAATGTGATGTATTGTTATGTAACGTATTGTTATGTGATGTACTGTTATGCGATGTAAAGTCTCACACCACCCTTCAATGTGATGTATTGTGATGTGATGTAAAGTCTCACGCCACCCTTCAATGTGATGTATCGTTATATGATGTACTGTTGTGGGATGTAAAGTCTCACCCTTTACCGTGATGTTTTGGTATGTGATGTTATCTGATGTAAAGTCTCACACCACCCTTCATCAGGTGAAAAGTCTCACAATTCTATTTATCCATAGGTAACTCGGAAGATTGCTTTCCAATTTCCTTTGATAACATTATATAACTATCCACCCACCAAGGAGCCTGTGCCAGCCAGAAATCCAAGTTGGCAGGATGCGTAGACTGCGGCGGAACAGACATGTTTTGGCATCTCACAGCTGATTCTGCGTTTCTGCGCGACTGCTGTGTACTGACTAAACGCTTGACTGCCCCGTTTGCAAAGAATGCATTTTTTCTTTTACAAATCAGATGGCTCGAAGCCAGAAGCACAAAAGTTCGCTGATGCCTCCAACAAGTTATTTAACCCACAATTTCGCTATTGATGAAAATGAACAATATCATAAAATATCAACAGACTATGTATCATATCCATAGAAACGTTCAGCATCCCGCGGCATGACCGCCAAGAGGTCCGTGCCTATACCGAACACCCCGCGCCTGACCCCAAGATTTGATGCCGCTACTGACGTAGTACTGAAGCAAACGTTCCAACAAGGAGTCCTCAAACGTGCATATTGGAGTTGCCACGTCCATCTGCAGCTAGGCGAAACATTGCCCGTGCTGAGACCAACAGGAGGCAGAAATTATCCCGGCAAGAGACCCCAAACAGTGCGCAGTTAGGATTCTAAAGGGAAAGTTGGAAAGGACCTAAAAACATCAGTGGCAGCACTAGCAGCACCAGAGCGACCCTAGTATTGAAAAGAAGAGATAGCAGGTCAAATTCTGTAAGCTCCCTTTGTGAAGATCTCTGTAGAAGATCGTGCGCAAGACCTCATTGAGAGGTTCTCTGTAGAAGCTGCTGTGCAAGATCCCTGTGTAAGGCTATCTGTACAAGGTGTCTATAGGAGAGCTCCACAGAAGATCTTGGTAAGGGACCTCAAAATCCCCGGTTGTTGTACACCTTAGCCTAGTGCCAAGGTATTCAGCTACCTGTAGGTGGTTGCATTCCTAGGGCCTTTTAAGGCTGGGTCGAAAACCTTGGCCTAACATAATCGCAATTTTGAGGTTTAACGCTAACCTAAAGGTGAAAACCTGGGTTCCAACATTTCAACATAAAACACCTTAATTAGGCATATGATGCTTAAAACCTTCAGCCCAAGATTCACAAGCCCAACTTAACTTTTTTTTATAACTTGACCACGCTCCCTTAACGGTCGGCCCAAGCTCTTGACAAAAGCTATAGGTGGACGATGCGGCAGCGACACTGGTGGATCAGAAGACCAAGGTGTAGTTGAAAGCTTCTGAATGCGTTGACGAACAAGTGGCTCCACCAATGAGAATATAACGGATTGCCTGTGGAAAACACTGGAAGACTACCCAAAACTACACTAAATTCAAGAAGCCAACTTTTGATTGATTAATGATTGTATGATCTATTTAAAATTTGGGAAGTGACGCAATCTTGTTGGCGCCCTCTCTTTTTGATTGTTTTTCCGGCTGCCCCGTGCCCAGGCAGATGGAAAGGGACAAGCAGTTGAAGGGAAGGCAAAAGTTGAAAAACTTGGGCCTGAGAACAGTGCCCGAAGAGAGCCAAACAGATCCACACGTTCTTTGGGTCAATCCCTTCTAGATCCTCTAGGGTTAAATACCTGGTCCCAAGGTCCCAGATTTGTGTGATATGCTTGTTGATCTGCGGATCCTGGGGGAGGTAGCAGGTTTAACCCGGCTAACCATAAACACCAAAATTCAATCACAATTTTAGGCCAGTTGTTCTTTTTTTAAGACCCTTATTTAAACTTGTTGTTTTTGAACCATTTTGCATCCACAAAGGGGGGACCCTTGAAGTCCACCGATGTAGCCAGTTTTGCATGGTTTGCGGGTCTCTGAGCTTGTTCCGTGGTTTGGTTCTCCGGGGTAAATACCTGGGCCCAAGGTTTATGCATGTTTTAGTGAAAACATCATAATCATCCATTTCCTCTGATCCCGCTGCAGAGGAACTCAGATGTCCTCTCCAGGTGGACGATGCGCCGGCGATGCCGGATCAGAAGGCCGAGGTGTAACCGAAAGTCTGGGATGGTTTGGGTTGTTTAGGGTCTGTTGATTTTGTTGTCCCAATCACTGATACCACTGTTTTGGAATGCGTTGACGAAAAATTGGCTCAACCAATCAATATAATATATCAACTGTTTGAATTTTCATCTGTGAAAAAATGATCTGCGGGAATCAGCGGAAGATCCAGTAGATCAAGGAATCAAGTTCCGGTTGTTTGTATGATCAATTTAAAATTTGGGAAGTGACGCAATCTTGTTGGCGCCCTCTCTTGTTGATTGTTTTTCCGGCTGCCCCGTGCCCAGGCAGATGGAAAGGGACAAGCAGTTGAAGAGAAGGCAAGAGTTGAAAACTTGGGCCTGAGAACAGTGCCCGATGAGGGCCAAACAGATCCACATGTTCTTTGGGTCAATCCCTTCTAGATCCTCTAGGGTTAAGTACTTGATACCTGGTCCCAAGGTCCCAGATTTGTGTGATATGCTCGTTGGCCTGCGGATCCTGGGGGAGGTGGCAGATTTAACCCGGCCAACCATAAACACTAAAATTCAATCACAATTTTGGGCCAGTTGTTCTTTACCAGAAGTACCGCACAAGGCGGGACCCCTTGGCTAGATCTCAACAGGTCTCCATGCAATGTCTGAGTCTCTGTACAAGTTCTCTTTTTGAAACCTCTGTACAAGCTATCTAGAAAAGTTCTCTCGGCAAGTTTTATGTAAGAGACCTCTTGGCAAGATCTCTGCAACAGATCTCTATGCAATGTCTCTGTACAAGATCTCCAGAAGAGGCGTCCTGGCAAGATCTCTGTACAAGATCTCTATAGGATAAGAGGTCTCTTGGCAGTCGAAAGGCACAAGGACATGCCACAAAACCCAGTGTATACGGGAAAATGCAGGATACTAATACCGCGACACCCGTTTCGTGCGAGCCTGCGCAGCCGAAATGCACATGGACATGTCACAAGCAACCTGCTGCGTGGAAATTTACAAGGAAAATGCCGGACGCGACTGCCGCGACAGCCGTTTTGTGCGAACCTGCACAATCGAAATGCACATGCACATGTCACAAGAGCCATTTTGTGTGGAAATTTGCAGGGAAAATGCTGGACGCATCCCCCGTGGCAGGCGCGGCGCTTGGTGACTCTCTGTAGAGCGTCTGGGCGCTTGACGCCGCGGCTGCTTCGCGTGGCAGGCAGGGCACTTGGTGACTCTCTGCAAGGCCTCTGAATCTGGTTTCAGACTGGTTTCAGAAGGCTGGTTTCAGACTGTTTCAAACTGGTTTCAAACTGGTTTCAAATTGGTTTCAGGGGCCATCGTTTTGTGCGAACCTGCGAGTCGAACTGCGCATGGACATGTCGCAAGGGCGGTTTTGTGTCGAAATTTACAAGGAAAATGCCGGACGCGTCGCCCGGGGCCATCGTTTTGTGCGAGCCTGCGCAGTCGAAATGCACATGCACATTTCACAAGAGCCATTTTGTGTGGAAATTTACAGGGAAAATGCCAAACGTGACGGATACCACCTCGATTGAACACCGGGCCTTAACACCTACCGTAAGAACCGCTCAGTGTGGCCACACTGTTGGGGGGAAAAATGAGGCCAAACTTTCTCTGAATGAGAAGGAGACTTTTGAACACGTGTTGTTCCAGGAATGACCTTTGCAGCAATGCACTTGCGCAGCAATATCAACTCAAAAGTTGTTATTCGTGTATTGATGCAGGCCTTGCAAGGAACTAGTACGTACGAGATCGTACGAGAAGTAGTCGAATCTACGTCTAAAGCCTGCCGTCCATCCAGGGTGGTACAAGCCTTTACAAGCAGTACAAGTCCATCTCATGTCGTCCTGTAGTTTCTATAGCTGGTACTGGAATCTTCGGAGTCCTCAACTGCATCTTCGTCTCGTCTGATGAACCTAGGCACGTCAGTGGAGAGGAGTCGGCCGGTGAATCCACTTCAAGAGGTCTGCAAATATTCGTCACCTGGATTTGTGAAACAGTTCGTAACTTGATAGAAGAATGATAGAAGCTGATACAACGTGAAGCTCTGTTCTCCCATCCTTAGCTCTGGAACAGTCCCACATCTTGGGCTGTGGGCTGGCTCTCCACAAATCAGCACCGACACAGTGAGGTTCTGGCACAGCTTCCCGATAGTCGTGGTCATAGAAGGACTGGTCCAACAGGTCCAGGCGATCCTCAAGAAATGCGTTCTATACAGCATGGCAGTGACCTTTACCCGCTCAGGTTGTGAAGCCAAATGTGGACCTTTCACCAGCGGAATGTCTCACCTCATCCCAACCCAGAATAGTCTTTCAATTTTCAATCCGAAAACAACAGAAAACAACAAGTCCTAGTCCTAAAGCGTCCAACTGCACTGAAGTCCTTGATTTCTTCTTTTGTCACCATGAAGCTCCACTTCATGACCCGCTCTCGTACAGCAGGGTCAGTGGCATCGCCTTCTGCATCAAAAATTATCAAGCAGAACTTTGCAGGTCTTCAAGCGCAGTTGCTATGTGTTGAATGCTGCATTAAAACAACAACAACAACAACAACAACAACAACAAAAGAAGAAGAGCACTGAGGCAAGGAGGCAATGAAGCGTAAGCCTCTCAACTTGCGAAGTTGAGGTCACAGAGTGAGAAGGAAATCCAGAGAAGCATGGTGAGGTTCTAGGCTCAAGACAAAGCAATGATTAACCGATTAACCATAGAGATCATAACATTCAACGTTGAGATTGTCCCAAATTCCAGCAAAAGAGAAACGCTTCGAGGTTCAAAAAAGATCTGTTGGGGGTTTAAAAAGGGTTCCAAGTGGTTCCAACATGTTCGACCCTCTCTGGACTTCGGAGCCTCTGACTAGTGGAGATGGTGGCTCTGACAGCACAACTGCCTGGTCCATGAGACGAGCTATGCAAGTGACTTAAATTCGATGCTCGACGATGCCCTTTGGGAATACTGTTCCAATTCTCATGAACTAGTTTGGCAATAATGTCGTGGCTGATTGTTTGTAAATCCAAGTCTAGTCCTAGAAGCAGCACCAGATTTGTGTACAATCTGAGAAATGAAGCAATCAACATCGGCAGAGCTTTATGATCGAAATAAATCAATCGGAACAAACCTCTGAAATCAAGAACCTCAAACAAAAAAACATGGGCCGATCAAATTATAGAAGGATTTTAAATTCAAGGTTCTTCCTTGCTTCAGTCGAACCAATCACAGCCAGATCCGCTTCTTTCAGCACAGCACGATGGTTCGTCCCGACTTGACGGGTTGCTGCAAACAATCAATCTTTGTACAAACCGACTGATAGAAAGCCAAATCATGGTCATGGCGACGGGTGGTTTGTTCATGTTTCATATGGTTGATCCTTTGAACATGACATGAAATGACACATCTTTACACATCTTCTGCATTCTTGCGCTGGCTTCTCATCAGTGGCAGTGGCACAGTGAATCCATCGACATCTTGGCGGCGCTTGACCACATTGGACCCTGCACTGGGCGCCAAGATCTCAAGCAGAGGATTCACAGGATTGGCTGATAAAAGTAGAGCCCAAACGATCTCAAATACAAAATCAATATAATAACTATATATAACAAATATTATATAAATAGTATTATATAAGTAGTTACACCAGAATTGTTCGGAATAACGAACCAGCAACTGGAATGGCGCAAGTGCACTGTGTTTCTGGCTGAAACTGGGTTTCATTGGTGCTTGCATTCGATGCCATGATGGTGCCTGAGCATCTGTTCTGTTGGCATGGAAGCGGTTCACTACTGACGGTGAATATCATGAACACGAATGGACTCGGATGACGGATGGATATGGATGGACCCAATGGATGGATATGATACGCATTTCCGTCATTTCCAACTAATCATAACTAATCAAACATGCACCGAATCAACAGTGGACGAGATCTGGGCATCCGGACTCCTCATCGTCCTCATCATATGCCTCGGCCACACACGAAGCGCGCACAGCATCATGGCATCATGGCATCGTCGGTCGTCGGCCACCGGTTTGTTTTGACAGGCATGAGGATGGAAAGCCATCGGTAGCGATTCTCAGTCCGCCCAGTAGGAAAGGTGCTGGTGCCACCCCTAAGTATATGTATTGAATGAATTAATGATTTTAAGGTCTTCTTCTTCTAACTCATTACAATGCCATATCATACCATCTCGCTCTTGCGGCGGAATCTGTGGCACCTGAGTCGTGACTTTCTTGGAGCTCTTTGCCGAGGAGAGTGGATCGATGTCTTCGCAGAAAACTTCCTCAAGGTCCTGCTAGGGCACGACGGGCACGACGGGCACGGCGGGCCGCGAGGCACGAGCCTGTCAGGCTCCTTGACATGACATGTTTCTGCTGTTCCTTTGTTATGGAATGAAACAATTTCTGTCCCTTAGTAAGAATGGTGGCAACGGGAAGAATTGTAGAAGAGAATTCTTTGAGATACCAGCGACCTGCTTCTTACAGAGAAACCCTGAGACAAAAATCCTGCTGGGCAACGCCTCTTGGGCAAGCAACTTCTGCTCACAGGCTGGAAAGTTTCATTTAAGTCTTATCAGATCAAATTCCCAATGCTAGACGGTCACTACCATATTCCTTATACCTCCTTGCTTAAAAAGCGGAAAGGCCCAGATGAGCACAACCCCAGGGGACCTCTTGGCTCTCCCCTGCAGCTTCCTGCCACAACGAGGAAAAGCACTGGATGACACATCCAGTACGGTCCATGACAACTACCTGATAGCCTGATCACCATTTCGCACAGTGGTTTATCCCTGCTCAGTGTTGCCGATGAGCCCATGACCTAGAAGCAATTAGAATCAGATAAAACATATTTCGAATTGACCTTTGTGACAAAATGGCCCACGTGATACCTGAGTCTTGAAGTTGGAATGAGTTGCGGAGCATGCCAAGGTGTATGTTGAAGACGTGACTCAAGCCCAATTCCCGACTTCTCCTTGATGCCCAGCATTGACTTCAAGGCTGTTCCAGTGGCTTCTGACATAACCTTGCCACGAGGGCGCTGCGATCCCAAGCTGCTGTGTTTGCTGACCCGGTGGACGCCGGTTGATTCAGCATGTGGTAGGAAGGGTCGGTCTCGTTCTGGCGGGCTATTACTAAGTCCACATAGGTGAAAAACTTCTGCGCTCTTTTGATTTTCAGAGCCACCAACAGCATCTCATCCTATTGTCCTTTTAAATCCTTTAAGCTTGGACAGCCCTGAATTTCACTGGGGATCAAGGCACCTCGGGAAAGCGAAGGGTGACGACCAGGAAAAGGTTTCCAAAGTTGAACGGGTCCTGGCAATGGATCCAATCTCCAACATCCTCCTCTTGGAATATGTGCATCGGAACTGACATGTGCCCCTTGATCTGAGTCAAGGTTACTCAAACATACTCTAACTGTCTAAATTGGCATCCAAACAAACAAGATAAGTCCTTTGATGTCATACCATGTCATACCATTGTCTTCGATGATCTTCCTTCAATGTATGCCATCAAAAGTTCGACATGATGTTTCCTTCTTTTGTGTGTCCCCGCATCCCTGTCGTGACTCAACCAACAAATCCCTTTGGCCCTGACGGCCACTCCTGATGGATTGGCATCCCTGCACCTACCAACCATAGGTTCAAAGGCACATGCTATGCTGCTGTCTGTGCTGCGGCACCGCTATCTCGCAACAGAGACTCAACATGACCCGACCCTTTCAAAAATAAAGGCCATATAGATGGATACTAATTGGATGTTTTGTGAAAGAGTAAGACCTAGAGTGTCAAGTGGCAATTGCATCTCCTGGGCAGGTGCATTCACTCTAAAGTCCGTTTGAATGAGCACAGCTGCCCAGCATGCCACTGGCCTTTCACCGCCTTGAGGACTAAGCCACTGCGTCTGGGTCGCAAAACCTAAGGCTAGGATTATGTCGCAGGATGCTGCAGCTTGGCTGTGCAAGTGAGAAGTGATAGGAAGAGACGCATAGAGTAGCGTAGAGTGGCATTCACAGTGGCTTTGGCTGGGAAGTCGACATTGGACGGAACTGGAACCTGCAGCCTTCAGAAACACAATGGGAAAATGAAATTTATACTCACTATACTGATATTTCATGATATGTTTCATTATATTTAGTTTCAAGACAAAAAAATCGATCCCCCGCCAACGCTCAGCTTTTCCTCCCCGCTGGGCTGAATCATCTCCTCGATCCCCTGACCGTTGCTGTCGGAGCCGATACTGTGCTGGGTAATGTCTAGGAAATGACATGAAGGTTCGAAGCAACCCATAAGTTGTGCTGCCGTTTGCTTCAAACCATGGTTTGACCTCCCCTAACTGCCTTCTTCAACTCCTCTCTCCATTCTTGTGATTCATTATTCATGTGATCTTCTGATGAGTCTATGCAAGGGTAGGGCAAAAACCCAAGCAATACCTTCAAACACGGCGTTCTTCAACAAGCGCAACAAGCTACCAATATGTCGAACGGGCGCAGTCACGACACTGTTCGGCCTGTTTCAGGTAGCTCGGTTTCCGTTAACTCGGTTTCTGCTGGCCTCTCACAAACAACGGCGGGTGATGTGCTGGATCAGCTGCAGTCAAATCTTAGACCATCTTAGACCTCTCAGACGTCACATGGTTTCACTATCAGCCTTTTGAAGTGCACAGCCTAACATCGACAAATTCTTGTGGCACCCAGAAGTCAGTTTAAGTGGCAGTCTGCCATGTCTTCTTTCCACACCTCAAGACTTCTGACACCTCAGTGCCGCGGGAGTTTCGCCGCTTTATCACAACCAGCGCCACGCAAGCTGTGAGGGCTGCGGTAGACAGAAACGCAATGATGGTCACCGGCACAGCCAAGGTCTGCAGCGTCAACAGTTTCGTGCATTTGGTCAGCTACGGTTCCAATGGGATGCGTTCAACAAGTTCATTGAGAAGGCTCCAAAAGCATTTAGTTCATTGAAATGAGACGAGAGTTCAAAGCAACCCGTCAAAAGCCACGCAGGTTTCAAAACAACTCTTAAGTCTTCCATCCGATGAAAGATCACAGCCTCATTCTACCCTGCTGCCAACAAGACTTGCCTTGGTTTTGGCTCTACCATGACCAGCATGCCCGGTGTCACGATGTACTTCTCCACGACTTTGACGATCGCCCCGCGAGTTTGTATAGCCAGGCGCCGACGTGAGGGAAGGTTCGTCGTCCATGCCAGCACATGGCCTACACCCAGCGATCAGCTCTCTCTCATAACGATGCCTCAATATGTCTCGAATCGAGCCAGGATCAGAGATGTATATGATCTTTAAGATATTTCTCTAGATAGATTTGTAGAATTTTGTGAAATTCTATAGAATGATCTCTCTATACTAAGCAGTGCGACCTTGGCATGTCGACATTTCATGACATTTCGACACAACAAGTCAGATCAAGTCGGCCTGTTGCTTGGCCACGATGCTGGATCTTCCAGGCGGACCGTTTCCTTGGCACCTCGTGTCAGTGGTGTCGGTGGTGTCGGGGGTGTCGGTCAAGGCAAGGGGACCGGAGCGGATTCTCGGAGCACGGGGGAAAAACACGCCAATGGTGAATAATCAACTACAACTCGTAATTACTCATGACAATCAATCGTCTTAATATTAATGCGAAATGAAAATGAATGGTATACATAAATAGGTGATGGTGAACATATAATCAACAGAGTAATCGAAGGAAGTTTAGAAGTCAAACTTCCGATAATATGGACAGATGGAACAGCAGAGGTGGGAAGAGTCAGAGAAGAGAAGAGAAGAGAAGAGAAGAGAAGAGGAGAGGAGAGGAGAGAAGAGAAGAGAAGAGACAGAGTCAGAAGAAAGAAGATGTAGGCGCGCGAAAAAATAGAAAAGTCGCGAAACACTGTGTTTTCCAATGATCTGTGGCTCCGGAGGGTCGAAAAGTAGGCTCACTAAAGCGGCGGGTGAGGAGCCATCTGGCCAGATGAGAGATGAAAAATTGCACGCCGTTGTGGCGAAGCATACTTCGAAGTCAAAATGCGAAAAACACACCAGGTTCGGAGCACTTTTGGAAGTTGATATGATGAAAAAGTGCACGCCGTTCAACTGGACATACTTCTAAAGCACATTTGGAAGTGAAAATGCTAAAAGCACTACATGTTCGGACCACTTTTGGACGTTCAACTGCACCACGCTACACCACAACAAAACACTACAACTACAACTGCAACTACTACAACAACTACAACTTCAGCTTCAACTTCGAATACACTACAACTACAACTACCACTACCACTACACTGCAACTACAACTACAACTACAGCTACAACTACACTACACCACACCAAACCACACCACACTACAGTCAGCAATTGTGGGTGAGTTGACCACTGCAACCACTCCAAAAAGCACAATTCCAACCACCTGTCGGTCCATCAGTGTATTCGCTCTGCCATCCATGCATCACAACAACTCACCTCCCCTATAGTTGTCTATCTTTGAAACTTCTGCCACCGCCTTGTGCGGTACTACCGGTAGTAATAACCATCAATAATCAATAATCTACATTCCATAATCCATACTTTTATTACTTCTAACTTCTGCATTCTCCCCCTGTATATTCCCCATATGACCCAGCCCCACCGGGCCCCACCTAGCCACAATTGAACTGTCTCTGCCAAAGCTGCACCACCTTCTGGCACCTCGACAGTGGATTGAATTGGACACATCGGCTCAGTGATCCACTTGGTGTTGATGTGATTGCAATTCTAATAGAAAAAATCCGCCGACCCCGGCCGACGCAAGGGGGAGCGCGTAAGGGAAGAAGAGTATCTGGCACAAAGAGCAACAGCAGTTTTCCCATCCGGGAGGTCCCTTATGGTGTTTTGCTGCCGGGAG
>Ga0126342_10002822_pt1 | contig 27800 bp, 27 predicted proteins | sample Cyp1metagenome_FD_92528 | JGI IMG/M metagenome (GOLD analysis project Ga0126342, IMG submission 92528) | Coral microbial communities from Lord Howe Island, Old Settlement Bay, Australia - Cyphastrea 1 metagenome | ecosystem: Host-associated > Invertebrates > Cnidaria > Coral ... | reverse complement strand
GAGGAGGAGGACGACGAGGAGGAGGAGGAGGAGAGGAGGAGGAGATGAGGAGGAGAGGAGGAGAGGAGGAGCAGGCAACTGACATAAAATCTAACAACCCTCACCTGGCAGGTGGGGAAAAATGTTCCAAACCACCAACCAAGATATACAGGGCATATCATGGAATGATCAACCATACAGGGAATGATATCTATATTATATTTTTTTTTGTGAAAACCAACCATACAGGGAGATATACTAGGAATATCATGGAAATATCACCAGCAATTTGAGTTTGTTCATCCCTAAAATCTGATTCAACAAATTGCTAACAGGAAAAAGAAATAGTGGAAATTGCCAAAACTACAGTCAGGAATTCCCTGCAAAATTGCCCTTCGACCAATCCAATGGCTCATTGACATACTCGAACGATCCTAGATGCACCGCGGAATTGGTCCAAGACGGGGGTCCTCGAACCACGGCTATTGAAGAAAGGTGGTATATAATCATATCTAATTGTATGATTATCATGTGCTTCTATTGGGTAAACACTTAAGCACATGAGGAATGACAATTCATGGATATATGAGTAAACCATACTAAACCCAAGCATGTGGTTCTGCCGAAACCATCCGACTTTCCAGGAAACTAGGATCCAATGAGATCCCACACTGATCTGTGGTTTCAATCCGCAAGATTCCCACAATGCCCGCAAGATTTGGCTGGTTGGTGGTTTTAACCCCTCTGAAAAATATGAAAGTCAGTTGGGGTTACTATTCCCAATATATGGAAAAATGAAAATGTTTGAAACCACCAACCAGTTGGTTTCTTTAGGAAACGAAGCAACAAGAACATACAGCAAACATGAGGAAAACATGAGGAAAACCCTGCTGTCGGCTTCCTAAAGAAAGTGACCTACAAACAGCAGGTCTTCCATGTCAATGTTGATTTGCAGGAGTTCAACCATTACCATGCATTGGTAATTTCACAATATTGAACATAGCCATTGCAAAACAGCATCTTTGTAGATCATTTCCTGGCAGATCGCCATGTTAAAGGGGTAAATCCTCGAATGAAATGGGCCATCTATACCAAAGGAACAGTGACAAGTTGCAGAAAGCTATCCCCCAAATACCTCCAAATACATCCGATTAATTGTTAAATCCCATGATATGGCTGTTAAATATCAATGATGTCCCATATCAAACTTGGTTCCAGGATGATTAAACCATGGCAAACCGTAACCATACTAGTTATTGTAATTATCGTCATGGGCCATGGCTAGAACATGGTCCATGGGCTCTTCCTTATGTTTATTTTAATTTTTAACAGTCCCCTAAAAGGAATAGATTCTGTTTTCACCATTAACGTCAGGAATCCCGAAATATGTCTAACGCTTCTCCGGCTATTCTATTTTAACATTGTTTCAACATTAACATAATTTTTTACACAAACGTCTATATGGACATTGTCTTACATGGTCTTACATTATGACCAGAATTCATTAATCCCTCCATGTGGGAAATTCACCATGAGGGTCGCTTCTCCCGGCCTTGATCCAGCGACCTGAGCATGGGCACGTGGGATGGAATCTTGAGTACTAAAATAGGGATGAAAGGTATTGATATGTATTGTATTTTTAAAGTCGCCAGAAATATGGGATGAATTAATTTTCGATGTTCATATTTCTGGCCTATATTGAGCAGTTTTCGCGTGGGGATTGAGCCTTCCGGATCCTTCTGGGGCTTCTGAAGCTGCTAGAATCGCCTGCCTGGACCCCCAACACATGGCAATCCCTGAGGCGCACACATGGCGGATAACTTGTCCAGGTCGCAACAGGAGTGATTTTTTCAAGTGAATTTCTCCCTCTGTACTTTGAGAGACTGAGATCCAGTCGAACGACTTGGGTTGATCTCTTCGGCTTGCTGCGGCTTGCTGCTTGTGTCGTTCGTCCAGAGTCGGGCTGGGAGGACATGTTTCAACATGTCGCTTTTCTGGGCTGGATGGCGTCAGTCTGTCACAAAAACTTCCAAGGTGTATATCTATATATATTATTATTGTTATTGTTATTATTATTCCATATGAAAAGATCTATAGCCAATCCTGAGAGCCACACTGAAGAGACACCAGGCCGTCTTTTTCCATGTTTTTTTTGGGCAAAACCTACCCCAATGAACATCAATGAACCATGATTATCTATGAAAATGGTTGGAAAATCCTGGTAACCTTCTCCAAAATGGCACCAATTTGTTTTGACCCACAATCACGTGTTTCAAGGAAACTGCTCACAGATTTTATACCCATTTTTATATCATCCAACACATATTTATTGGAACAAGTCGGGTGGAATGTTTCAATCAGTGCTCATGCGCATCTCAACACTTTTTTTTCTTAAACAATCCGGCAATCAAATATGGCAAGGGGACATCACCATCTAGTTCAATGATTTTTGCTATAAAAACATCCATTTCTATAGGGGATTTCCCAACCAGCCATATTTGATTGTCAAAGGGACCCAAAGGGTATGCACTACTTCCCTTAGTCATAAGCGCTCCAGAACGCCCCATTCAAATCAGCGTGGCCCAGCGAAACTCTAACTTGTGAATGCTTCCAGTGCCCATTAGCCATGGTAGATGTAAAAACTAGAGGATGAAATCACATATTTGGGACCATAAAATGGGGGTGTTCCACCTTAGGGCGATTGGGTTACAAGTCCCAAGTCTGCTTGAATTGCTGCTTCGCAATTTTTGTCCACCCTTACTGCAGTTCGTTTAGGCTTGCGGCCGACCAGTGAAACAGCCACTTTTGTTGCGCTCCTACCTATTGTTTCGATGTTAATGTTATCGCAGAAATGAGTCACTTGGGACCAGCCCACGATGTCAAAATCTCAACCTTTTTCGAACCATCGCGTTCATGATGATCATGATAAACGACAAGGGAAGAAGTGGGAAAACAACCACCATTGAGGAGTGCCAGGGAGGGAACAACAATCTCTTTCAGTAAGGTGCAAACAACCTTGCTATCTGCATGTGCATGGCAAGCGCCTCTGGTAAAATCTACCTCTGGTCATCCCACTTGGAAACTCGTAAGCATGACATGGTTTGCTCAACAAATGGAACAGGAGAAGGAATAACTGCACGAAAAGGACTAGTACTGACTAATACGAAACAAATCACCGAGAATACAACAACACATCATCGACCCCTAAGGCGGAGAACCTACCAATATCATCCAATATCTAGAAGGCGGATGTCATGAATCTGAATATGTAACTATGAATGTGAATATTACATGTAACATTGTAATATGTATATATGTATATTTGTGCATGTATTGATATGCATGTGCAAATGCAGATTATGTGTTTGAATATGCAGTATCGTATTCAAATAATACATTCACACACACACACATAGCTATATAATATATATATGGTATATATATATTTGATAAGTTATATGTATATTTATATATATATATATATATTCATTTATGAGATTATAAAGAGTATAATGCATGGAATGCTTCGAACGTTTCATTTTGAAACCGCGTGCCACCTGAGGAGTGGCTGAAGTTATGGTAGTGATGTCCCACTCTGTGGGGTCGCGCTGGCTCTGCTGGGCAGATTGGTAAGAGAAAGTTAATGTGAGCTGGCGACAGGAAGGGCCCCCCGGTTATAAGTTGATTCCAACCTCATCGAGCGATATATCCTCCATAACTCCAAGCATTTGCCTGTCTATAAACCAACTTACCTATGGGGCCCCTTCCTGTATGGGTCGCAACCCACAAGGCCTTAAACCCAAACAATATCAATGAATCAAATTCGGTCGGGTGGCCGGAACTCTGAACCATGACAGTTTTGCAAAGGGGTCGTGATCCTAGGCCAAACAGTATGCAATCTTTTTGCACTTGTATGTTCAAGGTTTGAAGGGGAGCAAATATCACAGGAACCTGATCAAAAAACATGTGTTGCCTCCTTGAAAGAAACATAAAACAATCATAAAAAACTACAGCAATCTAACATTAATCTAGCATATTAATCTACATGGCCATCCTTGATTTTCGGGCTGTAGTCGATCGCAACTGCAGGTAAAGACCCTTTTCCTGGGGAAAACGCACCTGCATCGCTGCTGGAAGTACAGCTGACACCCACGTAGTCACGACAGATCTGCCGGAGCTCAGTTTATCGAATACCCCTTGGCGCTGCCTAGTCAGGAGACAACGTCCAGAAAACCAGAAATTGCGGGAAAAAACAAGTTTTCTGAAAGGACACGGACACGTCCCAAAAAACATCCAAGTTCCATGAAAAGGCATCACATTGGTCATGTATCATATTTTACCTCAGTCCTACCATTTCAACGGGACGTGGATGCATCAGTGCAAGGGAACTCACCCCTGACCCCAAAATGGGATGATGGATGGCTCATTTTGGAAAAGGGCCAAACCTATAGTTACCCTCTGGTTATGACTAACATAGCCATGGAAAATGGTCCATAGAAATAGATGGTTTACCGTTCTTAAAGATGGTGATTTTCCACGGCTATGTTAGTCATAACCAGAGGGTATATACAGGTATTGATTTCAGGGATCCAGTTCCTTCTGACTGTATGTGACCAGGCTTCAAACATGTTCAAACCACATCACCACAGCATTGGCATTAAATCCTTGGAAATAGCATCCTCAGGTGACGAGGTGCGCTAATTCTAAATTGGAAACTGAAGCTTGCAAGGGCATTAACAAGAAAAACCATCGTATGGCTCACACCTTAAATGATATGGCTCCTACTCACCAAAAAGAAAACAGCAGCAGCAACAGCAACAGCAGCAGCAACAGCAACAACAGCAATGATGGGTCATAGTTACGACCAAAACACAAGAACCACTCTGGTTGCCGACCTTTGCGATGCTTGAGCGCAGCCGCACAAAGGTTCCATTGAAGCCCGCCTGAACCGATGAAATGCAGAACATCACGTCCCAAAATGGGCCCACCGCAAGAAAAAACAGGAAAACTCATCAAACCCTTGACTTAGACTTAAATATTGACAAGTGTGCAATATACATGCACATATTAAGTATTAAGTTAGTGTCTACAACATAATACTGAAAAATTGCCACTTAACCTACATTTTTGGTGGTTACTATACATATTCGGTGCGCCGAGTGGCTGACGTTTCTGCAACTTCCTCAGCGCCGTGCAAAGTTGAATTGGTTGCAGGTAGGGGTGCTTGGATATTTCAGTTGGAAAACCATATCCGGAGGTGGATTAGATTGGATTTAGTCTGGATTAGATTTTGGATTAGAGACATAGATAGATTAGATATCATTTTTGCGACTGCAGCTGCTGATTGACGCCTTTTTTTGGGTGGATGTACCAGTTGCAGGGATTATCTGAAGGCTTCAGCTGGTTGATACTGGCTATTTGCGAGCTTCGATCATGAAAACCAGATTGAAACACTTGAAGTACTTCCCTGCAAATCCCGGAATGACCGATATGTGTTGCTTTAGAAAAAGGCCACTGCCTTGGTTGTGAGGATACAATATCTAGCCAATGATGCGCTTAAACTCGAAGCATCCCAGCAGAGCCAACCCCTCTGGTTATGACTAACATAGCCATGGAAAGATCCAACATTTGTAAGAACGGTATTTTTTTTTACGGGCCATCTATACCATGGCTATGTTAGTCATACCCAGAGGGCACCTATTTTTTCAGAAACTATCACGATTTTCTTCCCAGTTCTTGGACTTAGTTTTCAATTAAGCATGCACCAATGAAGCGCCAAGAATTATATAATGGTCAAAATCCTGGTTTCCCGGTTTATCCTGTGAAACCACCGAGTGACAACAAGAATCTAAGGCAAAATCTGTTCTCCAGCTGAGTGGCTGAGTGATGATAAGTGTGGTGCTTCCTCAGGATGTTATCAAAGCTTTGAGCCCTCAACGACAGTGCCAGCACTTCCTCCTAGGATCCGGATGAGATGGGCTTTGTATCGGTGAAACACATATGGAACTATGCCAAACCCATATATGATGATAAGATATGATAAGTATGTGGATTCATTCTTTTAAAACAAACATGCACGTACAAACATGGTGGCGGCGCCTGTAAGAGGCCTGCGGGGTTGAACGTCTTCATCATGTTCTTTTCCATCTCATCTTTGAAAATTCTCATTTTTCCACGTTTCCATTTGGAACATATAATATTCGATGTCGTTTTCGTGCTGTAAGGGTCGTGATTTCTGCGCCATTTTAGACATTTCGCTAGCACGAAATGCAAATTTTTAAGTTGAGAACCAAAAAAAAAGTTGCAATGGTGTGAATTTATTGCAAATAGCAGTGAATTTGGTGTTTCGTGCAACCACACGTTTTCATTCCAGCCTGCAGCGAAGTTCTTTTCACTCTGCATTTTTTGCAGAGCATAGTTTGCCAAGCTGTGTCAGAAGGTCCTTACCTTCATGGTGATGTCTCCACCACCAGACATGGACATAGATGTCCAACATACCCGAAACGGCGCCTTTGCGACTGGACAAAGATCTAGGGATGCTCTGTTTGCAAATATCCCATGTCCTGTCCAACGTCTGGGTTCCGTTCAACTTGGACGTAGTGAAGAGTGTTGACGTAGTGTATGTTAACATAGAAGGAAGACATGAGAGCATACTGTATGTTGAGGTGAAGTATGTTAACGTAGTGTATGTTAACATAGAAGGAAGACATGAGAGCGTACTGTATGTTGAGGTGAAGTATGTTGACGTAGTGTATGTTAACATGAGACATGCAGTAGCACGTACAGAAAGAGGCCGACAGGACGTTATTGCCCCCCCACCACCCATGATTAACGTAGCGCGTGTGTGAACATCACACGTCAGGACATAGGCGGACAGGACGTTATTGCCCCCCCACCACTCCATGTTTTACCACAACATGAAAGACATTGTAAAAGCATAACCACTAGGGTGTGCATTTTTAGCACCAGTGCGGGCCCCTTATATGTGCTATACGTATACCTATAGATACCTATGTATACATACAGATACATTTACATTATATATATATTAATGTACCTATATACATATGTATGCCGAACGTAGCTATATATTATATAAAACTATATATATATATATGCACACCTAATTGTAGATGCCTAAACATACCTCTATGTATATATATATATTATTATATATGTATATAGGTAAGAAACGCGTATCATATCACATGGACCTACACATATTATGATACAAGTAGATGTCATTGTAAACCAACTTAGAGAGGAGTGGAACGAGTTGTGAAAGTGCTGCTCCAAATCTTCAGAAGTGATTCTGCAGTCGGAACTGGCGTCAAACCGCAAAGGACTTTCAACCGTGATTCCATAAAACAATCAGTATCAATAATTATACTTATATCATGTTATATCATGTAATCTCATCTTATAATATCTTATAATATCTTATAAAGTCTTATAAAATCTTATAAAATCTTATAATATCTTATAATATCTTATAATATCTTATACCTGTACCATAAACCAATCAATCTCAATAAACATCACATGTTCCAATCCTTGGGGCCTCCCCTCACCCCCCACTCCTTGTTCAAGGCCATATCCGTTACCGTGAGATCATCTCCAACCTCCTGCAAGAAACCGTTGACAGCGCCCCGGCGCCCAGGGGCCGCCCGGGTCGGTGAAATTGGCCAGAAAAGACGGCAATGAATGGAGGTTTTTACACGTTTTAACATGTTTTTTTTGGTAGTTTTGAATGGGAAAACTCATCTAAGTTTGATTCCGGAGTCTTATTTTTTCTGAAAAAAAACCGAACTATAGCCAGGTTTAGTTCGCTCGGAATTCGATTCAGAAATGGCGGATTTTCCAGGATGCCATGATATGCCATGTGTGACGAGGGTACACTAATTTCATTCAACGTTGAAGCTGAGGAATTTATATGTTTCCATTTGTCTTTCCCAACAGTTCAAAATTTGCTGGGCCAGAAATGCGCGAACTAGAATCACTAGAATGCCAACCGAGTCTTAAGCCTTGAATCAGGGTACTGCGCCTTCCACAAATACTCCGAAAAAAAACCACACAAAGGAAATGATGCAAGTACCCTCCGGTCAAGTAATCAAGCATGGCGATGGGAGATCCTGTTAAAATGGGCCCATTTTCAAAAACTTTTTCGTAGTTTAATGTATTTGCAAGGAATACTTGGCAAGCCGCATTGGCTTTTAATACCTGGGCTTATTGTCTTAGCTTTGCTTCGGTTGCAATCAGAAAGTTTAGTCTAAGAATGCATGCAGTATTCTTTGAATTTCTTTCTCTCTCTCTCTCTATTGCCCTCTCCGAGAGTTCTGAACATATCTGACCTCACCGATTCTTGATTAGTTGTTGCCTGCGGTAAGTAGGCTTTCAATCCCGATGCTTGCGGATTGTACATACCGGATTATACCGGCATCCTCTCTACATAATTCTACATATACGCACATCTCCTTCTCTTGCTATCTGCCTGATCTGCCTGTCTCGTCTAGGATTTCTACTGAAGCAACAAGAATCAACAAATCGTATCTATTCAATCTATTCCCCATAATTTCCCCATGATTTGCTGGGCTGAAAAGCTGTCCCAGATCCCAATTTCGACTCAGCTCCTGGGAACGATTCTCCACAGCTCCAGTGAGCAAGACGCCAAAGATCTGCAAGTAGCGGTAGAAGGGTCCCGCCTGGAGGCCACTGGCAGTGGGATTTTCTGCAAAACATGGGGAAGTTGAAGATTACCCTCTGGTAAACATACAAAAAGCTATTGAAAACCATTTATAATTGATTTTCCAATGAACAATGGTGATTTTCCATAGTTATGTTAAATTACCAGAGGGTAAGCACCAAAGAGACATAGGGTGGTTGAAGCATGTTGAAGCCCCACGCTATGCTGTGTGATGAAAGGGGGTGTCTCGGTTTCTCATTTTTCTTCAGATTCCTCAGATTCTCTGAAGGAGACTGAAACCCTCGGATCCGAATGAATTTGAATCTTCTATTCTTCTTATTTCTTCTTCATATCTATCATCTATCTTATATATTCTCATATTCTTATATAATATATATATAGTTATATTTATGCTCATTCGAGATTTCAGATGTTCACCTACGTCCCCACTGCGGATTCGGAGGGTCAAGGCGCGACCTCCAGTCCCGATCCATGTGCCCAGGATTCTTTCATCATGTAAATCATTCCTATTCTTATGGGGCTTGTCCAACCTGGCAACAAGACTCCGTGCAAGAATGGGAAACACATGGATTTTCCATGACCAGAAAAGGACTCCCAAAGGGCACACACTTCTTGAACATACATAGATTATACCCTTCGCTTTGTATACTTTGGTTATGTAACTTCTCCCCTGACATTGCCACTTGCTCACCCAAAAAAAAAGGTCACGTGGCCGTGGAAGTACCATTCGCCTGTTTCGGGCATCATTTCATTTATAGTAACTTGCGATACGGGCATACATCATTAAACAATATTATAAATAGTAACCAGCTCAGGGTTGCATATCAAATTACCAGGCATCATCTACCGATTACACGGTAATACCTCTATAATATTCTATAATCACCAGCTTGGCGTACGGAAAAATCATACGGTCATCCCATTCTTGGAGTAGTCTAGACAGTCCTGGGTTCCCCGGACCCAACGCCATGCGAGATCGGCGAACTTCTCACTGTCCAAAGTGACCTGAGATTGGGAAAATCCAGGATTTAAACATGGGAAAATCGATGAAGAAATACTTCGTAGGCCTGAAGTTATCAAGTTTATCCCGTTCCCCTTGCTACTAAACACACCCTAGATGGTTCCACATAAGTGTAGATCCCTTACTAAGCCAAGGTTTATGGGGGAGCGTTTGGTACTATGGGGGAAGGGCTTAATGTGGCAAACCCAATAGTAAACCAGTAACCGTCCCATTAACAAAACATTTTGAGATCGTTTTACATCATGCCGGTCATAGGGCATAATTGCATAAACCTTTCTTGCGGAGCCCAACATCTACTCCCAAACTGATCTTGGGTGAAGTGCCCATGTGATGGGTGGCACAGGTACAAAAATGTTGGAGCAACAGATTTGGTTGACTATTGATGATGTCTAGTTTACCCATATGTTTTAATTACAAAGAAAACATGGCAAAGATTGAGTACCCATGAATATCGTTCCGCTGGACATTTGGCTGCCAATATTAAAGTTATCATCAACTCCTCAAGACAAACAATAATTGTGTAGACACGCTCACGTTCATGAACCACCTGCGATCCCACTAGATACCTTTTCATATGGTAGTCCATTTGATAAAACCGGATAAACATCTTCTCAATCTTCGTGGAACAATCAGAAAGCGTCAAGTTCACAATTCAGATCTATGTGGGGGCTCATTGCAGCTTATTTTGTGGATTACAACAAGATAGTAACCCAGTTATACATACATATGAATATGGATTATCCCCAATCCCAATAATCTACAGCAGGATGCGCAGAAGCAGTCCCACCACTGCTTTACCGTTCTTAAGAGTGGTGGGTTTCCACAGCTTCGTTTTCTGCAGGATAGGGCCGGAAACTTCACTCATGAGTAGTTTACAAACAAAAAAGGGATGCACATGCAAATGTGGCGCAAATCTTAGATTTTCGATGCCCAGTACTTGTTTCAAACTAAGTATCCTCAGTATAGATCAGTATAGTATATTCTCCATTGAATGAAAACAGAAACGACTGAAGAATATCAATGAATTTCTTGATGCTGGGTATATCACATGACCCCCAAAAGAGCAAAGAAAAACGATGAAACCTTGGTAAACGTGGATCTGGAATAATATGAATCATTAACCTGATTTAGACCATTTTGTTATATCCATTTAGGAATTATAGTATAATTATAGTATTTTATAATGGCAAACAAAAAAGCACACATCATTTCCCAGTGAAGATTACCATCTGGTTATTTAACATAGCCATGGAAAATGGCCCATTTATAGATGGTTTACCTATTAAAAATTGTGATTTTCCATGGCTATGTTAGTCATAACCAGATGGTAATGTGATTTAATGTGCAGCCACATCCCTAGACGAGTTCCGAGATCCTCCCGGAGTGCATCGGATGCATCGAGTTCCGAGACGCATAGCGGCTGGTGCCAAGTTTGGATGCGAGTCGCCCGTGGTGTTGCCACTCAGCCCAGAGAGAGATGAGACACAAGGAATCGTCATCCTCAGTGCTGTCTTCCAAATAAAGGAGTGGAGCTTCATCCCACTTTTCTGATCTTTTTTCAGGGTGTTATTAGCTTCCGGAAGCTAAACAAAAATTGGGCGGCATTGAGCTGCCAGCTAACTGTAGTGGTTCATGTGGCAAGGCCAATAATCAATATAAGGAACCAAGCAGTGGGTCTAGGAGTCTAGGCATAATCTCGGGGGTATATCCAGTAACCAACGCTTTGGGAGGCACGGCAATGTTGTGAAACATTCATCTTGTCAAATGGACATGGCCCAAGCGTCAGAGACTGTCAGATCCTGCAAGGGGCCGCAAGTATAGCACATGGATGATCCTGGAAGTCTGGAAGTGATTGACCCAGGCGAAAAACTGGTCAGAAATCTGGTATCACCAAAAAACATAATAGAAGTTGATAGAAGTGCTGGAACTACTCTCTTACTGGTGCGAAAAAATAAAGTAGGGAACGGGGGAATGAACCATCCCATTCCCTCATCGCTCAGGACATGGAAACCCCAGCCGCGACCCGAGACCTTGTTCAATGAGGTATGCGTGCTGACACTCGGTGCCTGCCACGGTTGTCCAAACATCTGAGTTTCGGAGATCTTTGGTTCGAAACATGGGTTGGATGAGCCAAAAAATGATCATTTGAACAATCTCTAAGACACAAAAACTTGATCAATGGGATCTTCATGAAATTATGGGGTACCTATTTTTAAACCCACTTTCCATAGATGGGGGGTCGGGCTTGTAGCTTTCCAACAGTTATTTTGGATTCTAGAGGTCGGACACATCCCCGTATCCTGATGAGAGGAGAGGCATGCCTACAGCTAGAACAAATCAAACCCAACCAAGATTATCCGGTATGGTGTCATCAAACGTGGTTTGTTGGAAAATTCCCCGTTTAGTTCCAAGTTTTTTTCAAAATTGAGGACGCTCCTTTAGTTCATCTGTTTGGTCCTCGCAGTCGTGGTCCCATCCACGTGGAATCCCAAGTCGCACGCCCAAAGTCCTACCTCATAGGCTCCACAAACAGGGCGTCTTGGCCAAACAAGTGGAGACTTGCTGTGATGTTCTCAAGATGAGAAAACCCCACAAATCACAGACTTTCCGGAGCTGATCTGAAGGTAGATGAGCTGCCACTGCTGGTCTGTTTATTTTGCCATTTGTTTGGCAAATGATACCTCGCTTCTGTGGAGAACAAGCACCAACCTTTGTGAGTTCGGGGATTTTCTATTACCACTCCAAACACGGTCCCGTTTTGATAAGCTTCCCCAGCTCGAAGCGTTCACAAACAAAGGTTCAGTGGAACCGAATCCAAGGAGAACAAGAAAACGGAAAACAACGGTAAAGCGAAGGAATCAACACATATCAAACCTTAGTAGGGTCTAATGGATATATATATATATATATATCATATATATATATCATATATATATATATATATATATAATATATATATATATCATATATATATATATCATATATATATCATATATATATATATATATATCGTATATATATATTGCATCATAGAAATATATAGAAATATAATGTATAATGACAAGCAGTAAAAGCCATGAGGGGGGGAAGCTCAGCATCTCATCCCTCAATGGGGGATGAGAACCCATCACTGGAGATTCCCATGAAAAATTGGTCATTAAAAACACCTTGCTTACTCCTAACAGGGGCTACTCCTATCAAAAAAACTGAAAAACTATCCATTTGTGAAAAAACAAAACAACCAATCCAAAAAATCAAAAAACAAAAACAAAAAAAGAAAAACAACACATTCCAAACAAATCAAACAAATCCAAAACATTGCAAAAAACAACTCCAAACAAAGGCCAAAACACAAAACAATCAAATAAACAATACAGAACAATGATAACTAATTATATGTTTGAAATGAAATTGAATTATTCGGAATTAAAATGAATGAAAAGGAATGTTCCACGAGTGTCCCTATGAGGAATGTCACCCTCCATAGACAAGAATGGGAATCCAACACTTGTATACCATGGTTTAATACGGGGGTATGTAGCCAATATCATTAGATATCATGACTGGCCCCACAATTCATGCACAAATCCAGTAAACAGTACCAAACCATGGTTTTGATTTGGGGAAAAATAACATTAGAGCATTAAGGGGGAAGGGATTTCACCAATCACCCATCATTCTGCTTCAAGTTCACGGGGCTGCATTGCAAAAACCAAACCCTTTTTCTTTGAAGCACGGTCTCACTTGTTGGAGGCAAATGCAAAGTGGACATAAGTCTCAACAACAATGAGGTATTTTCCCAAACTCGTGCACAGCCCCCAAACATTGCACAGTCATGCAGGCTGTAATCAACTAAATGACCCTTCCAGTCCAAATTCACCAAAGGAATCATCCAAAGTTTGGTGCAATTTGCCAGTCCTTGTTCCATTGATTTCGATTGGTGCAAACCTTTCTACATCGCACCAAGATCCACCCCGAAACGTGGCTGTTTGGGTCGTTTTGTAAGAAGCGCCTGGCAAGAAGACATCCTGAAACTTCCGCACCACTTCCTCTTCCATGGCCAGGTGGCACACCTTAGAGAAACCGTGGGACGGAAAACTGTGATTTTTTTCCAAAATCTTGGGAGAAAATATGGAAATGGTGGAAAAACAAATTATGCCGTCATCTTTCTGGAGGCTTTGACTTTGGCTCGCCAAGAAATTCTATAAAGACGTTGTAGACATATCATTAGGATATACCATAGAAATGTATGTACATATCATAACATATTTATAACAATTCTATTTTATATTATTCTATCAACAATTTGTATGGATATATAGAACTTCTATTATATTCCTATGGTTGATTCTATAAATTCTATCACAGGCATTCTTTCTAGAGTAATAGAGGTTTAATGGGATATGATATACCCACTGGAAATCAAACATGGCAATTGGAAATCCTTTATATAAATCTTATAAATGGAGATGATACTGGGAAAATCATCTACAACTACAACTGAGGGATTTTCCACTTGCCACTGCCATGTTTGATTTCCAGTGGGTATATGAAACAATTACATTCAAGCTGGATCCTCTGATTTATTTCCTGTCGCATCTTTTTGCACAGTTTCGCATTGTAATTTCAAAAAACCTTGTGTGTGTGTTTCATGGGGGATGGCAGTGCATTTTGCATCTTCTACATCTTTCAATAGATGCATAGACCCTCCAAGTACCTCAAAAAAAACGCATGTAATATGTTTCGGCTTGTGCAAATTAAAGTTTCCATGGCTTCAAAAGTACTCAAAAGTTGCATCTAACCACAAAATTTGCATCTCCATCAACAGTGGCCCGATCTGGCCCAATTGGCACCTCCGTCAAGAAAATGCCCTCGCGTGTTTTAACACCACTTGGCCAGAACTTGAGGTTCATCAGGATTCCCAGGTACATCTCCTTGGCGAATCTTGGCAAATGGGAAGATCACATCGATCAAATCCGTTCGTCCAGGAACCATGGCTAGCGATAGGTTCGGTTTGTTGGAAAATCATCGGCTGACAGAACTGGCATTTTTTCCATGGGTTTGACTACCAATGATTACCAGAGGGTACCATACACAACATGATGTTGGTCATGGAATTGACCACTTGAAAACCAAGAGTGGGACTCACAAGAAAGGGGATGGGCGATACAGTTCCATCAATAGACATCGCTATTCTTGGGTCACTCACTCCCAGCCTGGTTGTCGTGCGCCAGTGTTAAGGCTCAGCCGTCCTAAACCTATGGGGTTCCCCCCGAAAATAAACATCCAATTTGTCGTATAGCCATCCCCCAGGATAGAAAAGCAACATCCCATAAAGCCATCGTCATGAACTATGTTTCTATCTTTTTTGGTGGTTACTATATGTTACTATATGTTACTATATATGAAACTGATTGCTTTCTTGGTGCTCAGAACTAGCCTCCCAACAAGATTCAACCAGATCTGGGGTCCTGAATGAAGATCCAACCCCCCAACTGGTGGCCTGGTGGCTGGTGGTCAAGATCCCGGCCATCTCCAGAAACCCAAACGTAACGTTGGAAGATCACCGACAAGGGGTGGAATTCCCATGATAAAAAAAAATCTCAGGGGCCCGCCCTTGGGCGACTGAGAAGCTTGGAAGCTGGACAATCCATACCAATCCATCTATCACCTAGATATCTGCACACACACACATATATATATATATATACTAGAGTTACTAGATACCATCCTGATCATTCTTTTTTTGATTGGGAGGCGCCAATTTACAAGTAATTTACGGTTGGGCGTAGTCCCAACGTCCCAACGCGCTGCGCTCCCAAGACTCTTCGTGCAGTTGCTTCCTGACAACAGCGACCGGGATCATGCCACGATGTCATGAAGAATCTTGCGGCAGATCCAATGGTGAAGCATCCCCAAGTATCAACCGTTTAATGATGATATCATTCCAATGGTATCATGGGAAGGTTTAACCTTTAATGATGGTATCCTTGGGATGGTTTATCATCAAATCCAACGGTATCATCAACTGGGGCTCCTTTTGATGATAAGCCATCCCAATTTAAGGAGCATACTAGTACCCAATAATGACCCCAGGAAGGGGATCAATTCTTATTGGAGATACCATTAAGACTCTACAAAGACTGCCTTTTTTTGTGTGTTCCTCCGTGTGTTCCTCCGTGGCTGGCAATTCATGGCTCCTGAAGCGTTGGGGCAGCAGCTTCAACAGCGCCACATCGCGCTCCATCACCGGGTCGTCCGTCAGCTTCTCCGTGCGGATCACGTACTGCGGAACGGGTGCGGTGGCCACAGCCATGGTGGCTGAGGTTTCCATGGGGGGAGCCAGTTATAAGTGCGATAACCACCAGTTACATTTATTTGTATATTTGAAACTATACAGTATATACATAATCAATTAATTTGCTTTACTACGAGTAATCCTCACCTTGACAGCTATTCCGCCATAGTTTCTGACACTGGAAGTATATATGGCATATATTTATACAGTCTATCTGACATTTTTCTGGCATATACTCTGACATTCTATCTGGCATTCTTTCTGGCATTCTCCCTGCCATGGTGTTCGGGTCCAGGCGTGCATAGGGCACCTGGCAGGTGGGGAAAAACACACATCTACATGATGATATTGATTCTATTGAAATATGGGTATTAACCACTTACTAGCATGCGCTGATGGATATGGAATATGAATTATATGAAAACTATGACTACAGCCTGGTTTTCGGTGGGAGAAGCCTGCATAGTATGTGATTGGATGTATGTGGGAAGTGGCTAGAAAACCATGACAAAAACCCAGCATCAATGGGGTAAGGCCCAGCTGCATGTGTGTTCTACCATGTTCTACCTCAGTTCTTTTTGTGGGAGCTGGTCAACTTTTTTGATAGCTGTGAAGTCCTACGGGCCTTAAGCCATCTATCTTGGGGAACACCATTGCCATATGGGCCATATGAACCATGTACGAATCTTAGGATGCACATTCAAGTATCCAACACCTGGGAAAGCCACAAAGAAGTATGTGTGACATTCTGTGCCTAGATGGATTTCACATGATTTCACCAAATACCCTCTGGCAACATGGAAATGGAAAATCCATCATGTCGGCCCATGATTTTCCAATGTTTTGCAAGCCTCCATGGGATGTGCTACGGCTGTTGAGTGCCCATCTCATCTGCTCGGGCAGGCATTTTGCAGTTCCTGCTAGCCTTCTCAATGGTAGAAGGTCGTGAAAACATAATCATGCCTATTCAATGTCCATGTTTCTTAGCTAAATTCCAATGTTCATCCATTCCAAGAACATCCCAGCACATGGAAACATCCTTATTTGTCTCCATGTCACTGTCGTTTAAGTTCTCAGTTAACTGGGGCACCACCTTGTAATAGGATCCATTAGTTCCCTTAATCATCCGCATTATTCTAGTCATATTTACTTTTAGATGGTTATCCCACCAGTGTTCTTACTTAAATCCCTATTTTTGACCATTAAATCCTATTTAAGTCCCTAGTTTTGCTCGTTAAATGCCTTTTTTCTGGTGCTTAAATCCACGGTGTTTTTCCGTGAAAAATCGCCAGTGGACCTTTCTGGTTGACCAACGGAAAACGCCTGGACTTTTCGGTAGAGATCCAGCGAGACGCTCCGTTCCTTGGGGTTTTTGGTGGGTCATCGGAAACATGTTGAAACAAAGCGACCGGGGGATTTGGTTGGTGGTTGAGCCCTACCCCTCTGAAAAATGATAGAGTGAGTAACAGTTGGGATGATGACATTCGCAATATATGGAAAAAAATGTTCCAAACCACCAACCATTGATTATATTGATTATATTGATTATATACCTGATGAGTCGCTGATTGAGCAGCGACTTTGCATTGTGACTTTACCTTTGACATGACATGTCATCACCGAGACCCGTGTTTTAACAGATAGCGATCCTTTAAAAAGGACAAGTCAGATCCTATACTAAAATAGCGGTAGCGTTAGTGTTCTACATCTTTGGAGGTTGCCATACTCCAAGTATTTACATGTTTGGGAAAGATCCTTTCTCGATCAGCTGAAGAGCTGTCAGCCATCTTCGTGCCTAACCAGCTAAGTACCCCTGCAACAAAAACCAAATCAAAAGGTCAGCTTCAAAGACCAACAGCTATTCTGAAACCAATATCAAGCCAAACAGCTCAAATCACCACATTTATTTTTCTTAATAGCTATATAAAATATCTAAAGTATAATTAGTCATTCAAAGCAATGCATCTTCCAACAGTTACCCAAATCGTCGGCAAAAAACAAGAGCAGCTCCGACCAACAATATGTCTGCAGATGTCTGCAGGATGCATCAGGATTTTCTGAAATCTGACCCGTGGACGCCAAGGATCTGCAAAGAAGGAGAGCACCTGGTTGTTCTGTTTGATCCTGGGATTCTGAAATCCGATTGAAGAATGGCACAGGTTTTCTTAGCAGCTAATGGCCCCGTGAATGGTGGATTCATGATGGTTGAAGTCAGCCAAACAGGAGTAAATCCACCTTTTGGATCCATTGAAGGGTGTGATTCCACACCAGAAAAATCTTCGGAAGAAAACAGCTGAGACAACAAATCACTGACTCAATGGGGATGGGTCAAAATGCAGCAACCTTGGGACCGCATATGTTGCTCAATTTTTGCCATTGAAACTCCATTTTTTGGGGCACCAATATTGACCCATTCTTTGGGTACCAACAAAAACACCTGTGGGATCCACTAGGGGGTTGATTCGCAACGATTAATCTCCACGACATAGATTTTACAACAGACATTGTTGAACGTGTTCTCACTGTATGTTTTTGAAAGTCATATAATATAATCCCCCCCAAAGAAAAAAAACGATAAACATGTACAACTCTTAATTTCTTGAACTTTCCAAGGGACAGCTCACTAAACCCACAATCAAACAGTTTGAACATTCCCAAATTTCAAGATTCTCAGGATCTGACAAAGGAATTGTAAGCCATATCATGTGTATATATATATATATGTATGTGTGTGTAAACGTCAAATGCCTGGGTTTTGCCCGGAATGGCAACAACGACGGTCAGCGGGCAACGAAGCATCATCATCTTCATTATCATCCCTTGTTGACCTCCCAACTGAATGTACGGTTTAAAGGGGGTGGGAATTCATATGTCTAATACCCTTGTTGATCTTCGCAACAGAAAATAAAGTTTCACGAAGGTGGGAATTTAATGCCGCTGTTGATCTTCCCAATTGAGTGTAAAGTATAACGTGGATTGGATTTCACAAATATACGTATGTAATGTATATATATATATGCGCAGTATATATATATATTTATAATATCCATATATATGTTCCTAAGACCCTTGTTGAGCTTCCCAATTGAATGCAGGTCGCGTCAACATTTGATTGCGGATGGGAACCCACTACATTGCAAAGCCTGGGCAAAACCCAGGTGTTGCGCGTATATATACATCCATGCAAAAAAAAGTCCACAAAACGAAGTCCAACGCCACAAGTCCCATCCCAATCTTCGAAAAACTTAAATTACTGCAGGAATTTCTACTGGCTAATAACCCTGGTGATCGTAACTTCACATTCAGTAGATCTCCTTGATATTTCCAACCACTAAGCTACTTAGAACCCAATTATAAATATATATATATATACATAGTCTATTACAGTAGTGGCTAAGTAATATTTTAGTAACCACTTAAAACTGGCCATTGTCCATCAGCAACAGTTTTTTTCGGTGCTTCCATGTGCTTCCCCACGATCCATGGAATGAGATGATCAAGTCATAGTCACTTTGTGGCTTGGATACTCCTCAAGGCATTCACCGTGGCGGTGATGGAGCCAACAAAGCTGCTGAAGCAACCTGGGCCAAGGCGATGCGGAAAATGCTGCGTTCTGCTGGATTTGCCATATGGTTTTTCCGATGGATTTGCCATATGGTTTTTCCGATGGATTTGTCCATAGACTTCCTTTTTTGGCTGATAGCTAGGAATTTTCCATGGTTTTCCATGGATTTTCCACAGTTTTTCCATGGATTTTTAGGTTGGAGTCCATAGCTAGCCAAATAACGAACACATCTGGTGCCAACAAAGCCCAGCCAAGTTGGCGATTTCGCGAGGTAAATTCGGGCTTGTGATGACTGCGACTTCCAGCGGAAAAAACAAACATACCATCTGGTTATTTAACAGTTTGCCATGGAAAATCACCATTTTTAAGTTCGGTAAACCATCTATTTCTATGGGCCATTTCCCATGGCTATGTTAAATAACCAGAGGGTAAATTTATACTATCCAACTTTTCAATCAATAGAAATGATATGATATTATGATAGACTATGGGTGTAAACAGACAACTCTCCTATCTATAGAACTTTTCTGTCATTCGTGCCCTGACCATGGCATACATGGCTTCAGCCTCCACCAATTCCAACTGGATTGTTTCACACTTGCACCCACCAAAAACAGTTCTTAAAACCAAACCAAAATCATCCGGTGAAGTGTCGCGCGTTATTTTTCTATCTTTTTGGCAATTGCTATGATATATATATATATATATAACTTATAATCCTTTTCTATAAGTATGTGGCGTATTTGAGTGCTTATATCAAAAGCTGCCGGTGGGCACCTTATTATCCTGCAAGAGGGTCACTGTCCAACATCTTCAGCTGAGCCAAGCTGAGCCAAGCCGAGCCAAGTGACCCATGGCAAACAGAATCACGAAGACTGCAAACAGCCTGCAGTAGCGACTGTTGCATCAACATCCAACGGTTGGCGCTTGAGCCACAGAAAGACCGAACTTGAAGTAAGTTTGATTTGACGGCATGAACACATTGCATGAATATCTATATATATATTATATATATAAATTATATATATATATATATATATTTTAATTATATATATATACTATATACGTTGTTTGATGTTGTTGTTTGGAGCCCTCGGGAATCCGAGTGTCTTCACAACCGGGCAAAAGCGAAGCCGATTGAAACATGTTGTAGCCCAAAAAACATAAACGTCATAAAAGAACACGAATGAAGTGTGAGTGTGTGTGTGTGCTACGCTCTCTTGAGCCGGACGCCACTTTCACACATCTCATTCCACAATACAAAGAATCAAAGGATTTAGAGTGAGCGGAATCCCTGGAATCATGAACCAACAAGGAACGCTGATCAAATAACATCAGTTGATTCATATGGTCCCGGGATATCTTCTTATGACTCCCTGCCCGCTGCACCTTTCCACTTCATTGGCCGGCGCTATGTTGTTGGTGGAAGGAGTGAACTGGGTCAAGCTCCAATGAAGCGAAATGATGTAGGATTCAAAGATTCCTGCCTGCGAAGATGGAGTCCCGGGTCCCTGATCCTTGGAATATACCCTCTGGTTATGTCAAAATATGCGCAAATGAATCGTGGAGGAATGCCCGTGCCGGTGAGCTTTGAACATCCATGTTGGGGCCCCGGGGCTCCGGATGGCGATGAACGGCCCACCTCTTGCAAGTTGAAATTCTCGATCCAACTGTTCTGTGCCCCCCTGCCGGCTGGATGAGTTGGGGGCCAGGTGGATTGAATTGTGCAATCTTCCGCTCGGCCCTCCAAGTACCTACAAAATGGGGTAGTAGACCCATGATGCGACCGATTGTCATGGATACTTGGAGGGTTTAAGATCATATATCTTTGGGGTGTCATATTTGTGGTCATGTTTTGAGGTAAATGTGCTTTGTACTGCAGCTCAGCACTGCAAAGTCTTTGCCAATCTGAAAAGGGCTTGTCACACACACACACACCATAAATATGTACATCTTGCAGGTTCAAACATGTCTCCAGCACACGATTTCGGGGAGACACATCCATTGAAAAATACGTTGCATGCTTAGTCTTAAATACCTTGCTTCAACAAGCTGAATTTTCAGCTGAGCATACCGTCCCTCCAGTGGAAAATGATCATCCTCATTGTCACATATCACCTCACTGTCACCACAACCGCAGAGATTTCATGATGGAACACACAGCTATGGCCCTTTAAACTTTGCCAGTGATAAATCAGTTATGACATGTTATAACCCCATTTATGGAATGATAACCGTGATAACCCCGTTTATAACCATGCATGCCCAAGTTTTTTAATTGTAAAGGGCCCAGATCTGCATCTGATCATCTGACCAGCCTGGCACCCACTGAAAACCAACAGCAAGCGATGATATGGTTGATGGACAGCATGACCATCAGGGCGGCCACGATTCTCCTGGTGGGCGGTGCCGCGGAAAAGGGCGCAAGTCGTGTGTGCCAGCAGCACACAGAAATATTGTACATGGAAGAAAAAGGGGCCAGGACGTTTTAGATCATTATAGTAGGGAAAACGATGAGAATTGACTACATGGTAGGGTAGAAATCATTGGCCTGCATATTTTCAAACTACAGTGCTTCGGGTCGGCTTCCCTTTTCAAGCATGTTGATCAGGGGAAAAGTTGGTCACCATCATTCACATCATTCATAATTACAAGCTTCGGTTCTTTGACCACGTTCTTTTTCTTGGATTTGCATGAGGAACCCCCAAAAATAGACCATATTCCCTATATCGATTCGCCAAGTAGTAGATTTTCTAGCGGGAGCATTCAGGGAACAAAAACAACCATCTTCAGCAAATCCAACAATCATCAACCTTTGAAAGGATGGCCTACCCCTATCCGAGTTTTGTGGGTGAACTTTAAATGGTTTTCTTGTCTATGCTGATCACCATGTTTTGGAAACGTGCAGTAACGCCAAGACCAAAAGCACCATACCCTGTTGATCAATTTTACTCAGCTGGTCTAAAAAGAAACAGGTCCCTTTTGCAAGAGATGAAAAACTGTATAGTTCACTGCATCATTCACCATATCTCACCATGAAACATTCTCCAAAGTTATCATTCACTACCCCGGCAATCAAACGTGACAATACAAACTCCCCCATTTATAGACATCATTTCCCCAGCTATAAATCTCCATTTAGTGCCGGAATTTGGCTATCCACGATAGCCAGATATTCGGCTGTCGGCGATGACCATCCCAGTGACATCGCAACATTCGGTCGCTAGAACTCATCCGAATTTGTTCTTGTTTCCTTTCTAAAAATCAGATTATTATCTCACTCTTTATCCTCAGTATCCGTCCAATGTATACCCAGGGTATCCCTGTTAGTATCCCATCAATAGATGTCCTTTACCTGTCATTAGCATCCCCAAATCGTTGGCCAAGTCATGAACCATTATCAACCACTGTTAACCATTGTTGGCCAAGTCTCATGACCATTGCTCAGATATATCAGTTCAATCAACTCACACTTTTAACCAGATCGTTGTTGACAGATGTCATTATAAATTATTTTTAGCCATTGGCCCATCATAATTAAAAGGCCAGTCATCATTTTGATCATCGAACTACATGGGCCATTGCTTCCATCATCTTCCATAGCAAACTGTTCGACCTAACGAGAGGGCAACCATTGGCCAAGTCTCATGACCATGAAGACATAGGTTGAGAGAAAGCGATTTGCCAACAACGACAACTCACGTTGGAGCTTTGCCACACGTAGAAGACGGATCAAGCCTGACGTGTCCAGGTGTTTTTCCAGGAAAATGTGGGTTGATCTATGGGCAAATGTACGGGAAACCATTGGAAAATCTTGGGAAGCTCTAGGTTAACATGGTTGCTCTCAGCACCCGAAATTCAAGGGATGTAAAATGGTTAATTAGAGAATGTTACATAAAGAGGCACACTTGCAACTTGTCACCCCAAAAATGGTTATCATTGACCTGTAACGGTTGGAGCAACAACATAGATTTTTTGAAAACAAAGAAAATCGTGTTGAGAAGTTTAAAGTAGCCACTCTCTCTCTCTCTCTCTCGCTCTCTTTCTCTCTCTCTCTCTCTCTCTCTCTCCCTCTCCATCGGTATCTGATGCCACTGGTATCCCGTATGAGCCAGTGCGTTTTGTAACCAACAATTCTTCATTTGGTGTATACATACGTATATACATATATATATAGTGTGTTTTATGTACTGTACCGGGTTCTGCCTGGCTTACCACGTTGCGTAAAGGTGTCATACTGTACGACTAAACATCACTAAAGGCTTTTTCCTAGAAAAGCAGTGATTGTTGGCCATCACCTAGAAGGCTTCCATCTAAATACATCTAAATACGGGATTCGATTCCTTTGGCCCATTCCAAGATATCATTGAGGTCCCTTCCATTTCAGCTTTGCAAAATGGAGCTATGCAATACAACTTGTCAGGGTCAAATAGGAAACACACTTTGAAGGATCCATTATTCAGGACGTTTCACCGTTTTGCAGTGCTATTGTCAGATCCGTTCTTGAAGTTGGCTATAGAAAAAGTAGGAACTTCAAACCGCCAAAGCCAGTCACAACCGGTTACAGTATCCACCTAGACGCTCAAAATAGCACCAAGAAACGGCTGTTCTCTTTTAATCGTTGGTCAAGTTCCACTAATAAGCCGGTTGTATGACTAGTGTTATAGGGGTTGTATATGGTTGTATCCCATCTTATGGAATGTATTGCCATAGTTATACAATACCCATTCGAAATCCCAGTCCTGCACCCTCTAAGCACTTGAAGGTCAAGGTGGAAATTTGCATGGCTACCGACTTTCACCTTGCCCCCCTGCTGTCACAGCACGTAGGGCACGTAAGGACCGCAAGAAGCGCATGGAGCGCAAAGCACCGCCAACAGAACGATCGACAAATGCTTCCATCAGTATCACTGCCTCGTGGCCGAATGTTTGGAGAACCATTTCACATGCAACAAATGTTGGCTCGGCAAGAAAACACGGTTGATGGGATGAATGGAAACATGTTAGTTGTGAAATGGAAACTACATGGAAAACCATTTTGTGTTGAAGCCAGTTGTGAACGAAATTAGATGATGGAATCAAACATGGATTGGGACGGTACATGAAAATATCGTCGCAGTTTGTCCAGCGAAAACTGCATTCCAAGTAAGAAAAGGCAACCGCCCAAAAGCGGCAACATGGCCACCAATAGTAGCAATGTAAGGGGAAAAAACGTAGCCATTACCAAAGCCAACAACGTGATGTACACTCGATACTCCTATCTAGACAAATTCAGAAAATAAACTGGACAGCCCTACCATATTGCCGCCACTGTGGAGCTAAAGCTGCTCAAACTTACCAAGCGTTCACGCCCTTAATCACCAATAGATACACCCAAAATTGCCATTTCAAATGCCGGGAAATCAGTGTTTTCACCCCAGCCTTTGGGTTTTCCATGATACTGCGCAAAGTTTTCATCACAGCGTATAGTTCTATGATGGCCACAGGGGTCATCCCATTTCAGGGGTTGAACCACCACAACCTGTGGGTGCCATGGTGCAATATCAATGGAAATGATCAGAAAATCCACAGGAAACCACGTGCGCAGGTAGACTTTGCAAAGGACCTCACTGTATCACGAAAGGCAGCACCAGAGTCATGCTAGAGCCCATAGCCACATGGTGGTTGCCCAGTTCGTTAAATGGTTCAGTAGGTTAACTTGGTTTTACGGTAGAGTATGATATATTTTTGAAAAAATGTGCATATGAACCAAAAAAAACTGGGGGCACCACCCTGTAGCTAAGTCACAGTATTTGATCAGTAGGTAACGGTAGGTTGAGTTGGGTTGAAAAGGTGAATATATCGATTGGGTGAAACTACAGTCAACCTATAGATGGTGGTACCAATTCGCATTGGATACTACTGCGATAATCCTTAATGGTGGAAGAGATGCTTAAATTTGTCTTCAACATATCCTTTGTGAAACTGTTGGGGTTTTCCGCCACATTTGCTAAGTATGGATCTTCACTGAGAAGAACATCTTGAATTGAACTCAAAACTCAACAAAAGACACCAAAATCAGAATTTCCATATATATATATATAATAATAATACTTTTTTCCATTGTATATTATATACAGTAAATATTGGAAGTTTCGGAAGGCAGGATGGTAATGGCTGGCTGGGATCACCTCCAGTATATTGTCCGCATGAGCCCAACCACCAACCACTGTGCCTGTCTGGCACCTTCAAAACAATGAAAATCTCACAGGTTGTAATTTTAGTGTAATTACAGGATAAATAAGTTGTTTCTGCTAAAGTACACTAAGCTGGGTGCATGTTTTTCTGTAAATTATTATGCATGTACTATCTAGAAGAAAACAAAACAAGTTTGGGCCTCATGTTCAAAGAAGCACCATCAAAACGTAGCAAGCATGTTTCAAGTGGAGGTCCGTTTAAATACAACCATGATGCAGAAAATCATTCTCCATTACATATTCATCGATTCTTCGGGGGAAAAACTGGAAAAACTATAGTGAAGTTACAATTCTTGATACTGCGCCCTGGCTGCTTTCCTTTTTCGTGTTTGTTCCTCAGAGCATTTTCCCCAAGTCATATGGTTCCCGAGAGGCCTCCTCCAAGACTCAAAGAAAAAAAACAGTATCCTGCTAGAAATCATATATTTTATCACATAGTTGTGGATATCCAGACATTTACACCCCCCCCAAAAAACGCCGCTTTTCATGTCGACAGTTTCTATGGTTTTCTCATTGGTTCAAAGCTCCATTTAGGGGAATTCTGCAATGTTTTTTCGCACCTGAGGCCGGAGTTCCACGATGCCTCCTCGTTGAACTCCTTCGGGGCCCAATCACAAAGGGGGCGAGAAATCAATGGGGGAGGTGGTCATCCAATTTCTTGTAAAATGAAGGCTAATAAAGGTGTCCTGTTAACGAATACCCAATGATTCCTGCACATATTATTGATAAAGGAACAAATCAATACACAGAGTTACTGTATATTATGCGTATATCATCATCATATATATATATATATAGCCCCCGCATTCGTAGATTGGATTTTGCAGTCTTGGACAGGACAGCTAGTCACGCTCATCATAATTCCCTGGGGAAAAAGTAACCTGGACTGAGGAACACCCACCAAAACTGGGTTAACTTACCATAACTCACCACAAGAAATCTTCGTGTACAGAGGGCTCATCCTCCAAGTACGTCATCAATGGCTACATAGAGATTGACCAAATACAGCAATGTTATTGTTTTAAGAGCAGCAGTGTAGAATGTAATCATGTGAATGTTCTCCAAATATTAGCAGTAAATAATCATCAATGTTATAATCTATGACATTGCAATGAAGCAAACAACATTAACCAAACAAAGACCGGCTCCAGTGGATGGTGACGTGGTCACAAGTGCAATCAAGGCACCAAAAACAAAATGTAAAGGCATATCCTCGGCTGGTGCGCTAAAGTCATCAGGCCCCCAAATGGCTGTGTTTTGAAAATAGAGAATGCCATCAAAATATACCAAAATGAAAAATTGACCATAGAAATGATGATCAACTAGTGGATTTCAAGGTACCCGGTACTTTCAGACACAGCCCAAGTCATGTTGCGAAAAAAGGAGAAACGTTGCTTCTTCTTTAACCAGGCAGGTTCGGATTGGCTGAAAGCTGAGGCTTTAAGTGAGAGACTGCAGAAATGTTGGGCGCCTCATGGTTTCGCAAACAAAGATCAGGGAGCGTACCCAAAAAAACTCTGACTCTATGGCAATGAAGTAGGAGTTTCAATGAAGTAGGAGGTCAATGATGTTGACCCAAATAAAGATCGACCAATCGACATGAACTGTAAGAAGGCCCAGTAATGGCTGCTGTTTCCCCTGAGATCCGCGGATCCCACGAAGGGCATCAGCCGGCATTGAAGCCTCCACCCACTGTCCAAAACAGTGGAATTTAGTGTTGGAAACAGGAAAACACACATGTTCCATGACATTCCAGCATTGACATTCCCCAAAGTTCCTCAACTGGTGGATTTACCAATAGGAAAAAACTTCCAAGATAGGGGTCCACCAAACGCAGTCAAATATTAGGCGAATATTTATTATTTATTGACTATTAACCTCTAAGCTGAGGTAAGGCTATTTCTTAAAGGTTAAGGGAGATCACAACCTTAAGACAAAATCCTGCCTTAAAGGTAGAACAGCAGATAACCTTAAGTTAGCATATTGGCCTTTTAACCT